>JDSF01000532.1_pt1 | contig 11253 bp, 3 predicted proteins | sample 199441 | NCBI WGS metagenome assembly JDSF01 (sample SAMN02592751, study PRJNA231836) | bioreactor metagenome | isolation source: continuous culture bioreactor denitrification-DNRA | place: Germany: Bremen
ATCGCTTCAGCCGGTAAATTTAAAGCATTCTGGCAATATTCAGCGACCGTTCCGGCCCGCTCACGCGACAGCCCCACATTGTCACCATAGATCGACTGTAATTCGGCATTTAGCGATTGAGAATCGGCATGACCGACAAAATGCAGACGGACATTGGCCTTATCACGCATCTGCTCCAGCACAGTGGCCAGATTGATCAGGTACTGATCTGGAATCTGAGCCTCACCTTCTTCAAAATGGATGGCTGGTACCAGATCGGTCAGTTTGACAGTTTCAGTCTGTTGCTCAATAACATCCTCAAGCGAAACCAAATCACCTTGAGCTTCTGTAAAGACAGAGGGATCAATCAGCCAGGGCTGGATGGGGCGATCGGTCGCCAACTGCATTTCAGTTGATCGACCCAAAGAGTCAATTTGACGTGTCTGGCTGGCAGATAACAGGTCCAGACAATAAGCCTCGGCGGCTAAAATCTGCAACACTGCTATCAGCAGCAGAGATATGATCTGTCGTGTCCTAATTTTCATTTAATTTCGCTTTGAGAGTCATGATTCAGCGAACTGAACTACCCTCTTTTACTTTTCATTTATGGTTACTTACAGCGAGACGTTGGCCCATCCAGAAAGACTTAAATGGGGAAGAGTGTTCGTTCTGTTATTTTATTTCTAGTGGAGCTCCCCGGCGCCAGAAAATTTCCGTTTCTATTGTCAGGGGATATTCACGTTTTTCAGCATCCCATCGATTTTTTATCTCTTGCTTGACCATCTTCAAGCGCGCCTCAACCAGACTTTCACCTTCAACGTCGCCCAGATAGGACAGGCGCAGCAACGCTGGAGATTCCTTTAGAACATCAAGTAATTGATCAAATTTATTCTGCCATTGCAGACGCAGATTTGTCGTCCCCGGCTCGAAGACAGCATCGGCAATATTAATCGTCACCACGCGGTGCAGGGTTGCACCGAAGTTAAAACGCATCATCTTGCCGCGTGTTGCCCGCTGCACGCGTGGATTTTCTGAGACGACACGGTAGCCCGTCGGCAGACTGCGGTCATCCAGCTTCATGATAAAGTTGCTGCCAAGATCCTCTTCCGGGACAACGGCACAGGTCATGTGGTAGCGACCGAACTGATCAGTCGTTGCTGTCAGACCACGTGCTGTCACAATCCGCGCCCCGGCAAGCCCATTCTCCCCATCATCCTGATAACCATTCCTGTTGCGATCATCGAAAACCTTGCCGATCACATCGGTGCAGTCAAAATCGGGATCAGGAATAACCCTGACTGTGGCGCTGGCTTCACCGGAGACAGCAGAGCCAAGGACAGTATTGTAAGCTTGAGCCCGGTTAACGTAATCCCCTTCGCTGACTCCAGAACTGACGATAAGCAACAATCTGATGGTAATTTTGCCGTTGAAATCCAGGTGCAAGGTATCCCAACTCAGGGTCCGACCATTGATAAGCGGTTCCTGTTTGTTGCCATCAACAAGAGCGCTTCCAGCAATATATTTAAACCCCGCAGGGAAACGGTCGACGATGCGAATATCATCCAACGGTGCGCCGAAAATATTACTCAAGGTAATGGTATAAGGAACCTGTGAGGCTTTGGTGACACTGGTAATCTCTGCTGTTTTAGTCAGAGCGACAGCGCCATCCAGTTCTGGATCGATCGGAATGGCATTATGAAAGATCTGGCTCTGCCCGGGAATGGTTCCATCAGCGAAGGTCAGATGCAAATAATAGTCTGTCCCGACAGAACCAGCGACAACAGATAGTGGTGGTGCCGCTGCCGATGGAATCGCTTCACAGTAACCAGCAGTCGCTGGAACGGCATCACTGGCACTGCCTGGACAGGTCGGAACTGAAAATGCTGATGTTGCGAGAGTGGTTGTTGGTGGAATAATCACCGATGGTGTCGCCAGATAACCACTGGCAGGAGCAACCACATCAATCAGATAGGAGCCACCAGCAGGACAATCGCTCTGGCTAAAATTGAGGTCGAACTTATAGAAACCATTGGCGGCGGTAACCTGCCCCTGCTGAATCGGGTCATCGAAACAACTGTCCGGTAAGGCAGTGCCACTAGCTGCATTGAGCAAACTGATCGTTGCCCCGGCAACTCCTGTTCTGGTCACGGAGTTGTAAATCGTACCGTTAGGCCATAAGGGCAGGTTCAAACCCTGTAAATAACTTCCGGCCGTGACACTGATTGCACTGATCTGCTGCAATCCATTGGTAAAGGTCGAATCGGCATATCCCAGCGAGGCAGTATCGGCTCCAGCCCCCGGAGCAATAAAGCGCAGTTCATACAACCCAGTGACATAGGCACTCGGAATAAGTCCCGCCAGTTGATAGGTTCCACTCGCGTCTGTTGTCGTCTCCGCAACCAGAGTCCCGTCCAGATAAAGTTCAACGCGCCAATCCTGCTGACTGTCTTCACTCGTTGTGCTGAATAAACGATCCAGGTCGGCATCATGCCAGATATTGCCATTAAGGGTTGCAGCATCGGGAGTTCCACCGACATCGATTGAAACGGTGGCTGAAGCGCTCTGCTGCGGGTTGTTCCAGGTCAACTCAGCACTGTTCGTTATGGTTGATCCATAGGCCAGAGCATTGTCGATGCGAACATTAAAGCGAACGACAAAGGATGAACCGGGCTCCATGTCACCATAGATAGCCGAATAATCGGCATTCAACAGATTCGCGCCATAACTGACACCTGCACTCAACCCATTGAGGGTACCAGAACCGTTGACATAGGCCAGCTGATCGCCCAATGGCGGCGACAAATCATCACTCACACGGACCTGGCTCGCCGGAAGTGCCCCGATATTCGTCACCCGAAGGGTATAGACCAGCTCTGAACCAGGTTCGGCACTTCCGCCATCAGCCACTGCGACATCCATGGTGATCACTAACTGTTGGACATCACCGACAGCAATCAATGTTGGTTGATAGCCATTGGCCGGTAAGCCGTCGGCATCAGTCAGAAAATCAGCCAATTCTGCACTTGTAACGGTACCCTGATTGGAAATAATCGTTCCGCTGGCAACAGCCGCTGCAACCTGAACATCAAAAGTAATCTCGGCGCTCTCTCCAGGAGAGATAATCCCACTTCCCGGATTATCGGTCGAAGAGACCAGTTCTCCTGTAATCAACGGTAACACTCCGCCGTCTGCGGCCAGAGCCAAGCCATTCAAACGCAAGGAATCGGCAACATAGAGTGTATTCAGCGGGAGATTATCAACCAATGAAACAGCTGTCGCCGGGATCGCGCCAGAGTTTGAAATGACGATGGTATAACGTAGTGTGTCACCCGGATCGACAATGTTTGCACTGCCATTATCGACAGCAATAGCAACGGTCTTCTGGGCATAAAGGAGGGGTAGATTGCCAACGATATTACGGGTCGGATCATCAACTGTCGGAGTGCCTGGATCATCAGAGGGTTGCTCCGGTTGAACACCACTCCCACTCCCACTGCCACGCACAAAGCCCTGGTTTTCAATAATCAGTCCGTCCATCACATCAGCATTAACAACAACATCAAAGGTCACAGTCGAAACATTGTCGCTGCTGACAGTACTATCTGCGCGCAGAAATCCTGCCGTGCTGTTTTCAGGAGCATTAACCAGAATTCCGTCATGAAGAGGATTAACACCCGCTGCCACATCGGCAACAACAGCTCCGTTAAGGGTGACACTTCCAGCAACGTAGACAGTATTGCTCGGCGTATAATCCTGTAACAGGACATCAACCGCATCCTCGTTGCCGATATTTTTGATCTGGATGGTATAGCGTAAAGTTTCCCCGGCCATCAGAACATTTGGATCGCCGCTAAGGATTGACGATGTTTTGTAAACCTGAAACGCTGGCGCTGAAGAGATCAGCGTAACAGTCGGGTCTTCTTCAGCAACAAGCGAGCTATCACTGCTGTCACTACGCAGGAAACTCACGCCATCAGCGCTCAGTTCGGCCTGATTCAGAACCTGACTGCCACTGGTGATGACTGGCGCAAGTTGGACAGTAAAGGCAACCTCAACGCTTGCTCCAGCAGCAATGTCAATCGCACTGACAACAACTAAGCCGGTTCCCTTGGCACCACCACTGGCATCGCTTGCACTGCTGTCGGCCCCGGTCGGGATAGAAGTCAAAACCAAACTACCGGGAACAAAATAAAGAGGATCTGCCCCTTGCAGCTCTTCCAGTTCATCAGTCAGGGTCAGACCGCTCAGACCTTCTGTCCCGGTGTTGGTCAAGGTTAGGCGGTAGCGCAAAAGATCACCCGGTTCTGCTGATGATCCATCTGTCGCCTGAGTCAGGTTATCAACTGCTTTGGTGAAACTGATACCACTGACGACCACATCGGTCGGGTCAGCATCTGCTGCAGTTGCTGGGTCGTTCGAAGGTTGATCGACAAAAACGCCGCTCCCTTCACCACTGCCGTTGAGGAAGGCCTGATTTGAGATCAAAGTGCCACTTGCGGTCGCATCATCAACCAGCACATCAAAAGTGATGATCGCCACGTTATCGGCAGCCACGTCAGCATCGGCGCGCATGACACCAGCCGTACTGTTTTCTGGAGCGTTGATCAAGATCCCCGCTTCCAAGGCGGAAACTCCGACCATCGGATCGGTAACGACATCACCGTTAAGTGTTGTGCTCCCTGCAACATATGTCGTTTCGGCCGGGATCAGATCACGCAAAACAACATCGATAGCATTTTCACTGCCGATATTTTTAACGCTGATGCGATAGCTCAAACGGTCACCGGCAAACAATACGCTGGACGCGCCGGTCAGATCGGTAACAGTCTTGTCAAACTGCCACTCTGGACTAGATGAAATGAGAGTTCGGGTTGGATTTTCATCACCACTGATATTTGGGTCGTCACTTGGAATTGTGCCAAAGCCAAAAAGCATCAACTCAGCTTGATTAAGCACTTCGGTCCCACTGGCAATAACGGGAGCTAACTGGATAGTAAATTCAATCGTTTCAGAATCACCGCCATCCAGATAGAGGTCGCTGATATTGACCAGACCGGTTCCGGAACTACCGCCAGTCGGATTCGAACCATCGCTGCCTGACGGAACAGAAACCATTGCCAGAGATCCAGGAACAAAGAGCGCAGAAGCATTCAAGCGATCAAGTTCATCACTGATTGAATAGGCTGCGGCAGCAACAGTAACACTGGTTGTCTGGATCTGATATCTCAGCAGGTCGCCCGGACTGGCATTGATTCCAGGATTTGCACCCGTCGTTTCATTGATGACCATCTTCTGGAATTCCAGCTCGGGAGCAATTCCGATTGTGGTCGCATAGACAGGTCCGACACAATAATCATCGGGTGCGGTCGTTGTCGGACAACCGACACCGGTTCGCTCATAACTGCTGACATCAGCGAGCGATGTCCAGTCACTCCAGACACCATTTTCAATCAACCCGGCGGGATCAGCAATCACTTGAACCAGTGTCCGGTAAGTAATCACAAGCAGCTGTCCGGCAGGAACATCAAGGCTTCCATCACCATTATCGCGTCCCCAGACTAACGGTCCAGCAGGAGCCCCTGCCGGTGTCGCAATAAAGCCGCTCACGGCAACAGAATCGATGGTTGCCGTCGGAGTGAAGGTCGCATCGAGGATCAATCCCGCAGGCATACTGTCAATGATATTGATATCAAAAGCTGTCGAGTTTGAACTGCCCGTATTCATCATGGTCAGCTGATACTCAATAATATCTCCGGCAACCGGGGCATCGGCAGGATCTTTACCGTCTGTAACATTGGCCAGAGTCTTGTTCAAACTTAGATCTGGTTCCGACACGGTTACACTGAGGGTATTATCACTCAAAACTTCTGTCGCTGCGCCGGTGATATTAAGGTAGCTCGCCTCGACACCATTCTGTAGTTGGTCACCAGCATCGGTATCAAGGTCATTGTTAACGCGTGCATAATAATCGATCTGAATTGATGGAGAAATAACATTGCTGCTGCTGTCATCTTCCGTCAGGGTCGCAACTGTCCCGATATCCCAACTGACAACACCGCTGCTGCCGTCAACCGGAACGCTGTTAAAGGCCGATTCACTCGGACTGTTCCCATTAATGGAAGCAATCCCGCTGAAACTGTAATTGATATCGAACTCTGCGTTATTGGCTAAAACATAGCTCAACCCTGCAGCATTGAGACTATCACTGAGCGTGACCGACTCGGTCACCCCCTCGGCCAGATGAAGAATGATTTGATAATGTTTATGGGCTCCGATTGTCGGCACCAAAGCCAGCGATTGGTCGGTTTTCTCCACCGATGGCAGTGCGACCGTCAATGATGCTGAGGCGGTTGTTTCATAATCGTTGACAGCATCACCGCTGTTGGGAATCGTGCCGTTACGCATACCGTTCACACTACCGGCGACAGCGATGGAACCAGCACTGTTCAGTGCCGTACTCTGTGATGGCAGAGAAGTCCAATAAGCCTCAAGGGTTGTTTCCAGCAGTTGATGTGGTTGGACTGTATCAGCAATGGTGACATCAAACGTAAAGCTGATCGATGCCCCGACATCAATTCCGTTCGGTGCGCTCCAACTGAATATCGGCTGATCGGCCCCCAGGGTGCTCACATCAATCTGATCGGGCGGATTACTTCCAGTGGGGTTGCCGGCATAACTCAAATCGCTTCCGTCAAGGGGAGCCAAAACCCTCAGGTTATAGGCTGGAGCCGTACCGTTATTAGTCGCAGTGACCGTCACGGTTAAGCTGTCTGCTCCATCGGCGACAGCGAGATTGAAAGCTTGCGTTAACTCAATCAATGGTTCGGTCACGGCAGCATCAACCTGGCCATACTCATAAGTGATGAGATCGTCTGCCTCATTACGATATTCAGCTGTGGCCGCTGTGGCCGGATGACCGTTGCTGATCAAACCACCATCATTGGTCATATTACTGTTGTTAACTTGGCCGATAAAGCTGACAGCAAAGTCAAAACGATCACTGCCATTCCCATTGGTCAAGCGTTGATCACCAAAATCCCACTCCACCAGATCGTCACTACAGCTTGGCGTGATAATGCCACCCGGATCAAAACCAGCGGCATTGTAGGGAGCAGCATCTAGGTTTATAACACCAGCTTCGGCGCAACGAAGACCGGCTGGAAGCTCGTCGCGGATAACGAAATCACGTAGTAACGCAACGGGCAGAAGAGTCGTAAGCCGGTATTCAAGCTCTTCACCAACAACAACACTCTGAGTTCCGGGAACACCAAGCAAGGGTGTGTTGGCAAGTTGAATGACCGTTTTAGGCTGAGTGACAACCGGAGGATGGTGACAGCAGCAGTCGCATTTTCTGACTGATAAAAACGCCCTCCCCCCAGGGAACTATTGAGCTGCGGTGAAACTGTCTGACTGCCTGAATCACCATCCAGGCTGTCATAAGTCGCCATAGCAGTATTGGTAAAAGTCTGCAGTGGGGCAGCATCATTATCGAAATCGACCCGATAAAATAGCTCGACCGATTGGCCCGGATCGATCCGTTCAAGGGCAGTACTCTGCAGATAAGAAAATGTCAGTTCGGCGGGGACTGTATTGTTAATGGTGTTGTCGCTGAGTACTGCCTTCACCATTAGCATCGAACATATCACTACTGCTATCACCATCATTGTCAAGTCCGTCAGAAGCGAAGGGAAAAACATAGGCAAGATCACTGGCATCCAGCTGATCGGTCACGATGACATCGTATGCAGGAGCACGCTGAACACCACCGCTTGTTTCTTCGTTACTCAAGGTCAGCCGGTAAAGATAAGAGCTGTAGGCATCACCATCAGCGGCAACCGGAACAAAATTGCTGCAAGTGGGACCGCTGCCATACAGGGTTTCATTGCAAACTTCTTTAACAACCGTCAGCAACGGTTCAGTGACAGTCAGATCAACACGCCGAACATCTTCTATCGGATAACCAACGGTGTTTGGTCCCAAGGAGTAAACTTCAACCAAACCGGTATTAACATTGCTGAAGGTCGCATCAAACGTAGAGGTCAGAACGTTGAAGCTGTCTGCTCCATGAAGGTTTGGGGCAAGCCTCTGATCAATCTCTTTGTTCAGTAGTCGCGTTGTCGTGTTGACAATAAACCACTCGTCGGCAACTTCTATTCGATCGGCGTCGGCAACGTTGAAGCGCCAGTCAAACCAGCCTCAGTCAAGGCGCTTAATCCAACTGGAGCCAGTCCAATCGAGGCAATCCGTGACGTCGATTCGACATAGGGATCGGTATTGGAAATGTATGCCTGGCCATCGGGAAGTTGATCAACAACATCGATATTCTGTACCGCGATATAAACATAACCGGGGGTTTGAAAACCGAACCAACCACCTGTTTCTATCCGGTAGAGACATTCTTCACCGATCTGAACCTCTTCATAGCGGTGACTGTCGAAACTCGGTGGATTGTTCTCGTTACAGGTTCCAACCTGATCTTTCTTCAAATTGAAACCGATGACTCGCGCCCAGGTCGCATCGAGTGAATAGTTATTCGCGCGATCCAGTTCACCATCCCCCGGGGTCCGGACGATGGGGGCAGGAAAATCGAGCGGTGTTCCGTCGCTTAAGGTGATTTCTGCAACGACATCCGCCCTTAAACTGAGATCATCAAGGGCAATTCTGGCAGGATCGACGGTTTTGATAACATCAAAATTATAGGTCACTGTCTGTCCCGGAGAAATAGTCGCCGGAGTGCTGCACTCATAGACAGTCGCGGTCGCAGGTAGCGTTGGTGGATCGATCCAGACCTTCCACGGATCGGGTTGCAAGGTCGCATTATTCAAAGCAATCGGAACGCAACCATTCGGTGCATCAATGACCTCCATCGTTGTACCAAAGGTGACAAAAGCATGGTAGTCAGCGGCGTCGTGACCACCATTGTTGGTCAAGCGAATTGGTAGAGTCAAAACCTGATCAGGATCATTGGTCAGGATAAAAACATCTTCACCAACGGCAATATCCAGATCCTCTGGAAAGGCGGGGATGTCGACCTCACTGCTGCTATCATTACCATTACCGTTTAAATTCAGGGTGTAATGGCCACCTGTCCCCTGAGTGTTGCAGAAGAGATCAAAATCGACATTTAAAACATTTGTCAAAGGAGTCTGAAAAGTGGGGTCCGTAGCGGTAACAGCATATTCTTCCGGATTAACATCGAGATTAGCGCTACGATCGTAATAATCAGATTCAATTAAAACCACACGAAAACGGATAACCGCAACATCCCCTTGACGCAGCATATTGATTTGATCTGCGTAGTTCGGATGAGCGGTTGTACTGGTCAAATCAAACTCGGGAGCAATATTGTCGAGTGGGTCAATCTGCGGATTCGTCCAGGTCAGAGTATCGACAATCCCTGAATAATCGGCACCAAAAGCTGGAGTAACAACAAGCTCCGGAGGAAAACTTGTATCAACGACATACTCGACTGGCAACTGATTTGCCAACTGGATATTTTTGACGCTTCCAGCACTGTTATTACGGATGATAATCGTCATCAGACCATTGGTTCCAACCGGCTGAGCCGTATTGGTTCCGGTCAGGTGACGCTCGACCGTCAGGATGTCATGGTTGTCGCTGTAACGGGAGTAGAAGGTCGCATCAGTCGTTGGAACGATGCCTGTTGACGTCGCTGTGAGACCACCTGCCGGCGGCTGTTCACCACAGCCCCATTGAACATCAGAAACCCTGTTCAGCTTGCTCGTTTCACATGAGCCAGTGCCGCCCACTTTTCCAACCAGGTAGACAGAAGCGCTGCTCCCTGCACTCACGTCCACCTCGTAACCATCAAAAGATAGAGCCATGTTCCCGAAGGGATCAGAAACAGTAAAATTATTGATCGTATTTGCCGCGGCGACGCAACCTGCAGCGGATCCGCCCCCATTGTTGGCGGCGATCGTATTGGCGGCATTTTCACTGGCGCAGACATGGCTGATCACCATGCTGCCTGAATCCATGATGTCATCGAAACGCAAATCCTGCATTCCAGTCAGACCGTTATTATCGATCCTCACGCGCCAGACGATATCGTCATTGTTATTGCCGTAAACAGGGTTACTTTCAGATGATTGTCGTTGACCGGCATCGTAGTTCCAGCCGGTTTTAATAATTTCAGGGATTGGCTCACGCAGCGGCAGCGTGTCCACGTCAATCTGAGGGGAATCGGCACAAGCAGAATCGGTCGCAAAGGTCAAGGTTGCCTGAACTTGTCGATCTGCGGAAACCAACCCTTCAGCATTCGAACTTCTTGTCACGGCAAACCGGAGTCTAATCTCATTAACCTGATTGTTGTCAGGATCAGAGTCCAGAGAGGCAAAAGCTGGTATCTGGCTTTGTGAAAAAGTCAGGATAGCCCCTCCCCCCGAAATCGTGGGTGCAGCGCCGGCCAGGGAAATACCTCCATTGACCTGATAAATCACCGGATTGGGAGCCGTCGGATCAAAAACCAACCCCGATATGCCCATATTTTCACTCAGGACAATATCTGTCATGACTGCCCCAGGAATATCTGGATCAATGGGTCTCGCGCCAGCCGTATAACGATAAGGGTTTGTAATGACAACTGTCACATAGCCGTAACCGCACAACACACAGTAACTCGAAGTCAGATCATGCTGAATAAAATCGCGACTTAACTTCGTATCACATGGCGCAGCAAAGCTGGACATGACTGACATTTGCAGACAGGAAAAAATAACCAGAAGAGCAAAGACAACTCTTCCGAAGTGGCGTGATAAAGGATCCCGTGACATAGATTTTAACTTGTCCTCTTCAACTGCAACTTTTCATTTATGGTGCGAGAGCCCATTCCGTCTGGAAATTAAGATAAAAAAAAGACCCTCATCTTCAACCGAAGATAAGAGTCTTGTTGTTTACCTTAAATAACGGGTACCAAGAGCGATCTCATCTCTTCGGCAACCCGGCCATCCTGAACTTCAGGATCCGTGGCTTTGCGTCACCAGATTGCTCTGGTTTTGCCCTTTCGGAGTACTACATTTTAACTATCGAAACAGTCTTTCTATTAACACTCTCAACCTGCCAAGTGTCTCTTTTCAAAAGCTAACAATTCTATAGCTGCCTTTATGAAACAAACATTTCATAAAGAGAAAACAGTATTAACAAAATCAAATCTATAGCAACTAACCTCCAGTGTCAACGACAAATCACCCTTAAAAATCAATCGATCAATGGTTGATATTAATTCAGCATACTTATGTAATTATTTTTGGGTCA
>JDSF01000533.1_pt1 | contig 11253 bp, 11 predicted proteins | sample 199441 | NCBI WGS metagenome assembly JDSF01 (sample SAMN02592751, study PRJNA231836) | bioreactor metagenome | isolation source: continuous culture bioreactor denitrification-DNRA | place: Germany: Bremen
TGGAATTCAATATCTACTGCTGAGAGTAGAGTTGTCAGCTATGACTAAAGGCCTTATTGTATTTGTTGTGACCTTGCTAATGAGTTACTTAACTTCTCTTTTAGTTGGATGGTTAGCTAGTAGGATGAGAAACGTTTTGCTTGAAAAGTAAGTTTGATGACAGTGTAACAATATAAAACAGGTGATACCTTACCAATGGTAGGGTATCACCTGTTTTATTATGACTTTTGTCATGGTCATAGTTATGACAAATGTTACTTATGCAAAACAATAATTGGGCGTAAGATATAACTATAACAAAGAGGCAGGAAATACCAAGGAGGTAATGCATATGGGCATAATCGGGCAGAGCGATAGAGGAATGTATCAAACATTAAGTGAGCAAAAAGAATGAGACGAGCTAAGGAGTGTTTAAAATTGAAAATGAAAATAATGACACATAGAAGGTATGGCAGACCAGGGGTGCTGGAGAAAGAAGAAGTTTTCAAACCAATGCCAAAGGATGATGAGATCCTAGTTAAGGTCATTGCCACATCAGTCACTGCTAGAGATTGTAGACATAGAGAAGGTCATAATAGATTATTAACTGGGCTACTTAGACCAAACAAGAAGGTTCTTGGTACGGAATTTAGTGGTATTGTTGAAGAAGTAGGCAAAGATGTTGTAAAATACGATCTTGGTGATGAAGTATATGGATTAAGTGATACATGTATGGGTACATATTCAGAATATATTTGCCTACCACAGACCAAGACTATTGAAATGAAACCTTCAAAACTTAACCACTTTGAAGCGGCTACAATTCCATATGGGGCAATAAATGCCTTGAATTTTCTCAAACATGTCGCTCAGATTAAATTCGGTCAGCGCATCATCATCAATGGTGCAGCAGGCACAATAGGTTCATACGCCATTCAATTGTCAAAGTACTACGGTGCTCACGTGACGGCTGTTTGTCGAACAGAACAATTTAATAGGGTAAAAGCGTTAGGTGCTGATGAGTTGGTAGATTATACCAAAGTAGATTTTAGTAAGCTAGAACAGATTTACGACATCGTATTCGATGTTGCAGGTACAAGCAACTACTTTAAGTGTAAGAAGTTACTTCGCACACATGGCACATACATGACTACGAGGGCAAGTTTTATTAATAGAACTGCATCCATTTTGTCATCGACTGTAGCCCCACTACTTGGCTATACAAAGTCAATCGTTGGTGATGGGACAGATAGACAAGACTATGTGAAAAAGATGGACCTAAAGATTATCAGCCGTATCGTTGAGAAAGATATTCTAAAAGCCATGGTAGATTATACTTATCAATTTGAAGATTTGCCAAGAGCCCATAGGTATGTGGAAAATGGTCTAAAAAAAGGGAATGTTGCCGTTAGGGTATCCTAACGGCTCATTCCTTTACCGAGTATCTCAATATATGCTTTGCCTGTATCGCGGCGGAAATCATCATCTGCATTTACAATGACTTCATCATTGTTAATCTCAAGAATGGCAAAGCCTACCATTGAGGAATACAAGATTCTTGACATAATACGGACATCATAATCAGTTGCTATCCCTTTTTCCTTCATTGGAACTAGGGATTTCTCTATTTGTGCAATAAAAGGTTTGACGATTCTTTCATAATACATCTTGCCAAGGACTTTATCTGTTAGAAACTCTGGGAGCAATGCTTTTAACACTTTACGTTCGGTAGGATGCTCTTTGGCAACCGTCGAAGCATTTGAACGGTAAATGCTTGCAATAAATTCTTCCATTGATTTGGCTTCGATGTTTGGTTCGAAGTTACGTTTATAGGAAACATACCTTTCTGCGATGCTCATTAGGATGTCGTCTTTATTTTTGAAATAATTATAGAGTGTGCCTTCGGCCATCTCTGCCACAACCGCAATCTCTTTAGTGGTTGTATTCTTAAAGCCTTTAGCTGAGATAATCTCAATGGCTGCGTCCATAATCTCACCACGGACACGCTCGATTCTTTTGGCTCTTCTATCGCTAATCTGACTCATTGATAACCCTCCTATTCTGATTAAACATAGATATATAAATTTTGGCTCATTTTATGAGTACAAACTCATTATACATGGGGAGGCCCTAATAATCAAGGTTTGTGCCAAAAAAAATAAATTCACAAAAAGTGTTGACAAGATAAAAATATGAGCGTATACTCAAATTATGAGGACGAACTCAATAACTAGTAAATATGAATGATGTATAAATCAATTAGGATGAAATTATCGGAGGTGTAACAATGAATTATTATATGTTTAATGACAAGAAAGAGGCAGAACTTATAGAGGTTGGCGGTAAGGCCAAGTCACTTATGACTTTAACAAAAGGTGGTTTTAATGTACCAACTGGCGCCGTCTTAACTGTCGAATTTTTTGGTGATTGGATTAAAAAGCTTGTTAATGACACTGAGTTTGAAGGCATGTGGCATGAACCATCAGCATTTAAGGAACTTGGCAATAAACTAAAGGCTAAGGCCGCTGACCTAATCTATAGTGAAGAGCAAAAGGCTATTATAATGACCATTCTTTCAGAGCTTAAAGGCATTGACCTATATGCAGTTAGGTCTTCTTCTCCAGAGGAAGACCTTGCAGGAGCTTCGTTTGCCGGCGGCTATGAGACAATTCTTGGTGTTACAGCTAAGACAATGGAGGCATCAATCAGAGAAGCCTTTGTATCATGTATGGATGAACGTGTTTTCTTCTATAAGCAACAGAATGGCTTTGATACATCGGTTCTTAGAATTGCTGTTGTCATTCAATCACAGATTGCATCGGAAGTATCCGGGGTAGGTTTTTCACTAAACCCACTGAATAATTGTTTTGATGAAGCGGTCATCAATGCCAATACTGGGCTAGGCGAAAGTGTAGTATCTGGTATGGTAACACCTGATGAGATTGTGGTTGATAAGGTTACAGGAGATGTCTTATCCAAAAGTATTGGTTCTAAAGAACAAGCCATTATTCTAAAAAAAAGGTGGCGGTACTCAAATAATTAATCAAGAGAACATGGAAGATAAATTAGAGGCTCTTAGTGATCAGCAGATTAATGAATTAACAAAGCTTATTATAGAAGTTGAAAAGTTCTATGGCTTCCCAGTAGACATAGAGTGGGCATTTGCAAATAATCGCTTATATTTGCTTCAATCAAGACCGATTACGACGTATGTACCTTTGCCAAAAGAGATGCAAACAAAGCCTGGCAATCAAAGAGTTCTCTACCTTGATGGGTCGCTAATCAAACAAGGCATTAATGTACCAATAACTGTAATGGGATGCGACTGCATTACCGTCACACAACAGGTTATGTTTGAAGATCTGATGGGTAAAGATGTGACAGCAGATATTTTGACTGGCCTAGCTACTACAAGAGGTGGCAGGATGTACATTAATGTTTCTTCAACTGCCAAATTCCAAGGAACCAAACGTATGGCCAATACTTGGGAAATGGTGGACATCACATCAGCTAATATGATGCGAGAACTAAATCTTGAATCTTATATCCCAAAGAAGACGCCAGAGATTCTTAAAGGGGCTATGTGGGGGGCTATAAAGAATAATATGGGCGCTATTGGTTTGATGAGAAAAGCTGGCAAAGACCCTGCTGCTATAAGACCTGGTACCAACCTTTTGAAGATGAATTTGATGTTTATCTAAAAGACATACATAAGAAAGGACTTTCTATTGAAGAAGCGCCAAAAGTTATCTTTAAGAAGTTTATTGATTTGCTTAGCAAAATGGTACCAATGACTTATGCTGCAGAGCTTGCCAGAAAGTCTATTGGCAAACAACTGGAAAAGGATTTTGAAGACGGTCATGAGAGAATGCAGTATCTTGAGCGTTCTTTACCAGATAATGTGACCATTGATATGGGACTGGCTATGTATGAGTTGTCTCAAATGCCAGAATTCAAGTCAGTGGATGGGGATATGATTCTAAGGAATATTGAAGCTGGCAAAGTATCAAAGGATTTTGCAGCAAGTTGGCGTGCATACATTGATACCTTTGGTTGTCGTACAACAACAGAACTTGACTTGGGCGTTCCAAGAATGTCTGAAACCCTAGATGATCTGGTTGCTCAAATAAAGGGAATGTCACATGTGGATGACGCATACAGTCCAGTATCAATTTATAAATCATCGACTGAACTAAGGGAAAAGACTTATCAAGAACTTATTAGTAATCTGAGTGGTGCCAAGCGTAAAAAGATTGAAAAGAATTATAAGACCTTGGTAGCCCTTGGAGGTAAAAGAGAGGCCCTTAAGTACTGGTTTATCAGAGGGCTAACAGCTGTAAGGGAATTACTACTGGTTGAGGCAGATCGATTGGTAGAAGCAGGTAGACTAAATCATAGAGATGACGTTTTTGCATTACATCTTGAAGAACTTGTCAGAGGTATTCAAAGTGATATAGACCTTAAAGAGATTGTTAGTTACAATCAGGAATTCTACAAGCATCTCAGTCAAGTGAAGGCTTTTCCAAAGTTCATTGATTCAAGAGGCAAGATACTAACACTACCACCGGTTGAAGCAAAAGAAGGTGAAGTAGGTGGGCAGCCAATATCCCCAGGTGTGGTTACAGGACGTGTCAAAGTCCTTAATACACCAGATGAAAAACCTTTGTTGGCTGGTGAAATTATGGTGACTAGAGCAACAGACCCAGGTTGGACACCGCTATTTATCAATGCAGCGGCCATTGTACTTGAAGTTGGAGGTCTGCTACAACATGGAGCACTTGTGGCAAGAGAATATGGTAAACCATGTGTTGCTGGAGTAGAAGATGCAATGAATGTGTTACAAGATGGTCAGCTGGTTACTGTGGATGCTACAAGAGGTATCATTACCTTATTGGAGGAAATTGAGGAATAAACAATGAAAGATAAGAAAGAAAAGAAAGTAAAGAAAGAGTCAAAAAGAAGACAAGTGGATTTCATTAATGGCTCAATAGGTAAATTAATGATACGTCTTAGCATACCTGCTTTTATGGCGATTATCATGAACTTACTCTATGGATTCGTTGATGGTATCTTCATTGGCAAGGGTATAGGACAAGAAGCTCTTGGTGGTGTGTCAGTGGTTTTTCCACTGACCATCATCATCATATCTTTTGCATCACTCATTGGTGAGGGACTGGCTTCTGTTGTTGCTAGGGGAATAACGTCTAAGGACACAACGATTATGTCTTCAATCAAAACTGCCCATGGTACCACATTATGGCTATCAATTATCTTGATTGTGATTAGTGTCCTTGGAATGAAGGAAATCATGGTGATTCTTGGTGCTACAGATGATATCGTTGTCTATGCGACAGATTATTACAGAGCCTTGTTATTTGGCTTACCTTTTATGGGTCTTAGTTTGGTATATTTTCATCAACTTAATGCTCAAGGTGAGATTCGTATTGCCATGCAAGCCATGATTATTAGTACAACAATCAATATTGCTCTTGACTATGTGGCCATATATGTTCTTGAGTTGGGAGTTGCAGGTGCTGCTTATGCAACAGCCATATCTCAAGTGATATGGTATGGCTATATGCATATCAAAGCACTGAAGAATAAGGAAATACTGACCACATACCACCCAGTAACATTGGCCATATCTATTAAGAAGTTATGGGTAATGATGGGGATTGGTTTTGGTACTTTTGTAAGACATCTTGGTATGAGTGTTGCTCTTATCTTAATCAATTCATTGGCAGGAGACTATGGCAGTAGCATTCATATTACAGCTTTTGGAGCAACGCAGAGAATTATCCGCTTGTTTATAGCACCTATAGCAGCAATCAATACATCACTTAAACCAATCATTGGACAAAATTACGGTCAAGGTGCCTATGACCGTATAAAAGAAGCCTTAACCTTGGCCTTTAAGTACAGTCTGGGGATTGGTGTCATCTTATTACTGGTGATGATTTTACTTAGAAATGGCCTTGGAAGTGCTTTTGGCATCGAACCAACTCAGATGGAGACGTTTACTTGGGTCTTACTATCAACTTCGGCTTTATTCCCTTTGTACGGTGTTCATCACTTGACTGTATCTTACTTCATGTCCCTCGGTAAAGGTCGGCAAGCTGTAATGATTAATCTGCTTAAGCAGGTGATTATCCTTATACCGCTGGTACTGATTTTACCCCAATATGTAGGGGTCTATGGTCTGTTCATTGCTATTCCACTTGCAGATATCTTAAGTATGGTTATTGCGGTCTGGATGCTTCGAAGAGATTTGAAAAGTCTAGCTGTGTCATAATTTACTTATACCATGATGTTACTATTGCAATCCTGAAGAAAAAGATTGCCCTAGAGTACGCTCAAAGGTGTATGATAAAGGTATGTGTGTATCAAAAGTAAATAGTAAAGTATGACAAGGAGATGTGTGTATGAATAATTTTGAGTTTTATAATCGAACCAATGTGATTTTTGGAAAAGGTGCTGAAGACAAGGTAGGCCAGTTAACAGCCAATGAAGGTAAGAAAGTACTTCTTCATTATGGTGGTGGCAGTATCAAGAAATCAGGCCTGTATGATAAAGTGGTTGATAGTTTGAAAGCTTCAGATGTTGAGATATTTGAACTGGGTGGCGTTGTAGCCAACCCACGTGTATCCCTAGTTCGTGAAGGTGTAGAAATATGCAAAAAATACGGCATTGAGTTTATCTTGGCTGTAGGTGGTGGAAGCGTTATTGACTCTGCCAAAGCTATAGCTGCTGGTGCACGTTATGATGGCGATGTATGGGACTTCTTTGTTGATAAGGCAGAAATAAGAGATTCAGTGCACTAGCTACAGTGCTGACCATACCTGCTGCGGGATCAGAAGTCAGTGATAGTATGGTTATCACCAACGAAGACGGTGACCTAAAGCGTCCAGCTGGACATAGATCTCTTAGACCAGTCTTTTCAGTGTTGAATCCAGAATGGACATTTACATTGCCGGCGTATCAGACAGCATGTGGGATTACAGATATGTTAGCGCATGTGTTTGAACGTTATTTCACACCTACAGAGAATGTTGAGTTGACTGACAGAATAGCTGAAGGTTTAATGAAGGCTATCGTGACCATTGGGCCGAAGTTGATGGCAAATCCAGATGACTATGACCTAAGAGCAGAGATAATGTGGCTGGATCCATTGCCCATAATGACCTTGTTGGTACTGGAAGAGACCATGACTGGGGTACACATGACATTGAACATGAGGTTAGTGGTATCTATGACATCGCTCACGGTGCAGGACTTGCAATATTATTCCCAGCATGGATGAAGTACAATTATACAAAAGACATACCTAGATTTGCTCAATGGGCAAACAGAGTATTTGATGTTGAAATCAATACAAGGAATTTAGAAGAAACAGTTATTGCTGGTATTGAAGCGTTGGAAGTCTTCTATATGTCAATAGGTATGCCAATTAGGTTATCAGATGTTGATATACCGACAGATATGTTTGAGGAGATGGCAGCAAAAGCAACCAGAAATGATACGCGTAAGCTTGGTGCTTTTGGCCAGCTGATGACAAAAGATATTGTCAGTATTTATGAGTTAGCACAGTAGTTTAACCAATTGTATAAGTGTATTATTAACCAACAGTCCCCACTATGGGGGCTGTTTTTTGCTTAGTAAAACAATATATAAATTTAGTCTCATACTTTAGATGGATGAGTTGTGAGAACAAAGAACTAATAATCTGAAAATTTAGGTACATATAACTGATTTTAAATAGCTGATATGTCGTTACAAGGGGACATTTGGAGATGGAAATGTAAATGGTTGTGTAATGACATAATTGGTAGTTATTGGAAATATTTACTAAAATATTTGAGGAATATTGGCGAATAATCTGATGCGGAACTTGTGTGAATGTTTACTTATGGTGTGCTTCTATGACCTAAATACAGAGGCTTAATGTTTTGAGGTGGGTGACAAGTAAATATATAGAAAATGCTTATAGGTAATTAGTCCCATGCGAAAAAAAAGTGTGTCCTGAAACCCTTTAGAATCAAGGGGTTGGGGTGAGGGTTGTGCAATGTTGTGACATAAGCACTTAATGTCCTATCAATCTATGGTTTTCGATATGCTAGACTGTAATAGGTAACTAAAATTATAGAGAAAATTAAAGGAGGATATTTACGTGAAAAGAAAATTAAGTATTATACTTGCACTTGTTATGATTATGTCAATGACATTTGGTGCTACTGTTCAAGGTGCTATGGCAGAATATACTGTCAAAGAAGGTGATGTTCTTTGGAAAATTGCCAAAGCGAATGGCACAGATTGGGAAACGTTAGCAGAAGAGAATGCTCTTGATAACCCACACCTCATTTTCCCTGGTCAAATGCTCACTATACCAGATTATGAGAAGAAAGTTACATTACTACATACAAATGACATGCATGGATTTTTTATTGAAGGTTCATACGACGGAATGGGTGCAGCGAAACTAAAAACAGTCTTTGATATGTATGATGCAGATAAAACTTTGGTCCTTGATGGTGGAGATGCTACTCAAGGTGCCAATCTAGTAACTTTATCAGATGGAGCAACAGCAATAGAAGTTATGAACGCGCTAGGTTATGATGCCATGGTTACAGGTAACCATGAGTTCGATTATGGACAAGAACCACTTCTAGCGAATGTGGCAGCAGCAGATTTTCCAGTTCTAGCAGCAAATATCAAAAAAGATGATGATTCAGATTTCTTGACACCTTACGTTATTAAAGAGGTAGATGGCGTCAAAGTGGCAATCTTTGGACTTGCTACACCAGAAACAGTTTATAAGAGTCATCCTGCTAACTCAGAAGGATTGACATTTGAAGATCCTGCAACAGCAGCAGCAGCCCTTGTGCCAACACTTGAAGGTATGGCAGATGTGATTGTGTGTCTTGCTCACTTAGGTGATGAAGGTGATACAACATCCGAATCAGTTGCAAAAGCCGCATCAGGTATTGATGTAATAATTGATGGACATAGCCACTCAGCATATGCCGAAGGTATAGTTGTAGGTGATACATTGATTGCAAGCGCTGGAGAGAAAACAGCTAATGTAGGTGTTATAGAGGTGAAATTAACTAATGGTGTTGTATCAGGTACATCAGCAAAACTGTTTACAAAAGATGATGCTGAAGGTATTGAAGAAGATGCAACAGTGGCTGCACTTATTGAAAAAATTAATACAGCTAATGCAGTTATTGAAGAAGAAATTGTTTCGACAACTGAAGAAGTTCTAGTCGGTGAAAGAGCCGATGTTAGAACTGGAGAAACTAACCTTGGTAACCTCATTGCAGAGTCAATTCTTGATATTAGTGATGCTGACGTTGCCCTTACTAATGGTGGTGGTATAAGATCATCTATTGATGTTGGAGATATTACCAAAGGTGAAGTTCTTACAGTATTACCATATGGAAATACCGTTGTTAAGATAGAACTTACTGGCGCTGATATCATTGCAGCCCTTGAAGTTGGATTAACAGATTATCCTGAGGCTAAAGGCGCATTCCCACATATCGCTGGAATGACAGTTGAGTTTGATTCATCGAAAGAGGCTCTTTCAAGAGTAACAAGTGTTATGATTGGGGATGTTGCGGTTGATGAAGCAGCAACTTATACACTGGTAACAAATAACTTCTTACAAGCAGGTGGGGACGGTTACAAGATGTTCGATGGTAAGACAGTTGCTGGTGAGTATGGTGCTATGGATGAAGTTTTAATTGATTATATCAATGCCAATGGCACTTCTGGTGGTGCTTTAACAGAAAGAATTAAAGATATCGCAGTTGCTACAACTGGATGGATTATCGATATTCTTACTGCAGCATAAACCTCTTTCTAGTAAGATTAAATAAATTATCGAATGAATGTTTTTTGAAGGCTGTCTCATTTGAGGCAGCCTTTTATTTTTGGTATCATAGATATTATGACAGCATATATGGAGGAATAGATATGAATCTTAGTATGATAAGAATATACACCGATAGGCAGAAAGTGTATAAATGTAGTTTAGATACATTCGAACAGCCAGGCGTTACCATTATTAATGAAGAGAGCTTCGGGGCAAAGGCTACATTACCGTGGCAAATACAGAGCAACACAGTTTCATAAGGGTAGATCCAGAAATGACATTTCCAGTAAAAGAAATTGAAGCATTAGGGGCATGTGTACCTCAAGTACTTAGGAATTATTTGAACCAATATTTTGAGGATTATCAGATGCACTTAATACACCTATACAATTTTTACTATTATTTGAAGGCAAGCTTTACACCGGTAGAAACAGATTTAACAATAAAAAGAATTTCAGAGAAGGATGATTACCTCGTAGAAGCTTTTTATAAGAAATTCAGTGACTTCGATCTTGATGATGCTGACATTGATTTTGATAAAGCAGATCCTGTTATTTGGGGTGGCTTCAAGAACGATGAAATGATTGCTTATTCCAGTCACCGTTATTCTTCTGAAAGTATTGCGGATACGGGTGTATTAGTTGATAGCCAATATCGGGGTAAAGGTTATGGCAAAGCCATTGTAGGCAAAGATGTGAGCTGGTGCTTGGAAAGAGGCGTTGTCCCCATGTATGTGGTACGCACAGCTAATACTAAGTCCATTAAGTTGGTTGAAGGATTAGGTTATGACAGAATTTTTGATGTGTATGTACTCGCAGCTAAAGAGTAATTACTCGTATAATCAATATAATATCCAACAGTTAATAGCAATCAGAAATTATTAAGATTATGACCTAAGGCGCTTGAAGGCGTGGTATAAGATATTCAACTGTGATAAAGTGGACCTAAATGGAGGTTTACTTATGAAAACTGTTGTAGTAACTGGTGTTGATAGAGGCTTAGGTTTTGCATTAATGACAAAGTTGATTGAGGATGGGTGGCATGTAATTGGTGGGCATCATTCAGAACTTGGAAGCGAGCTTAAGAAACTTCAGTCAGATTGTGATTTCTTACACTTGTGCCAACTAGATATAGGCAATAATCAGAGTGTAAGTAACTTTACAGAATTTATCCAAGAACATAGCAATTCTGTGGATATGCTCATTAACAATGCGGCCATACTGGGGAAAATCAATTCAACAATCAAGGATGAGATTGATTATGAGGATATACTTACAACCATCAATGTTAATGCACTTGGCTCAATGAGGGTGACTAATAGCATCATTAATCTGATTTTGGCTAGTGAAGACAAAGTCATAGTGAATATATCTTCAGAAGCAGGAAGCATCGGAGACTGT
>JDSF01000534.1_pt1 | contig 11251 bp, 11 predicted proteins | sample 199441 | NCBI WGS metagenome assembly JDSF01 (sample SAMN02592751, study PRJNA231836) | bioreactor metagenome | isolation source: continuous culture bioreactor denitrification-DNRA | place: Germany: Bremen
TCCTTTAAGTAAGGGACGTAGGGTATTCGGCACCTTTCGATACAAAACATACAAGCACTAAAACCACAGAAGGGTCTAAAAAAGCTTTTCTCAGTGCTTCTGTGCCTCTGTGGTTACAGCCCTTTACGAGTCAGCTCAACAGCTTCACGCAGATCGATAGCACCGGAATAAATTGCTTTGCCGGTAATAACACCGGTCACACCGGATGACTCTACGGCCATCAGACGACGGATATCCTCAATTGAAGACAAACCGCCGGATGCGATAACCGGGATAGTGATCGATTCAGCCAGAGCGCGGGTCGCCTCAATATTGGGGCCCTGCATCATGCCGTCACGGGCGATATCGGTGTAGATGATCGCTTCAACACCGAAGCCTTCCATCTCCTTAGCCATTTCGGTGGCTTTTTTCTCAGTCACGTCAGCCCAACCACGTACTGCAACTAGGCCATTCATAGCGTCGATGCCGACCACAATTCGGCCCGGAAAACGCTCACAGGCATCCTTGACCAGCTCGGGGTTTTCCTTGGCAACGGTACCGAGAATAACCCGGTCTATACCGAGTTCCAGATAAGCTTCGATGGTGGCCAGATCACGGATGCCGCCACCCAGTTCACTGGGGATATCGATGGCGTCGACAATGGAGCGGATAGCGTCCTTGTTCTTGGGAACACCGGCAAAAGCTCCGTCAAGATCGACGATATGCAATAGCTCGCCGCCTTGGTCTTGCCAGATCTTGGCCTGAGCACCAGGATCATCATTATAAACGGTATCTTTATCCATCAGCCCCTGCTCTAAACGGACACAGCGACCTTCCTTCAAATCGATTGCAGGTAAAATAATCATTTCAAAATCCTTTAGCCACAGAAGCACAGCCCCTGTGGTTCACATCATATAATTATAACTCGGCAAAATTCCTGAAAATCTGCAAACCAACATCCTGGCTTTTCTCCGGATGAAACTGGGTCGCTATGATGTTATCGCGCCAGATCGAGGCACAGAAATCAACATCACCATAGCGGCAGCTGGCAGCGACATCATCCTGGTTGCCAGCTTCACAGTAGTAGGAGTGGACAAAATAAACAAAACTTTCATCCTTAACCTTGCTGAACAGAGGAGAATCCTGCTTGATCAGCAGATTGTTCCAACCCATGTGAGGAACCTTCAAGCGCTCGTCGTTCTCAACCATTCCGGAGGGGAAACGCACCACCTTGCCGGGGATCAAACCCAACCCCTTGTGAGTGCCAAATTCTTCACTCTCATCGAACAGCATCTGCATACCGACACAGATTCCGAGCATCGGCTTACCGCTTGCGACATGGGCCAGCAACGGCTCAACAAAGCCACCCTCGAGCAGATTGTTGATGCAATCGCGGAAGGCTCCAACGCCGGGCAGAACGACCTTGTCGGCGCTCTTGATATCATTAGGATCGGCACTGACGCGCGCTTTAAACCCAAGGCTTTCAAAAGCCTTTTCGACGCTGCGCAGGTTGCCCATTTCATAATCTATTATAGTAATCATTGTGCTATTTCTCCAGCGGCTGAAAAAAACCAATCTGCTGCGTTACACTTGCCCTTCATCCTTCAGCGTAGAAAATTACGCCTCAGAACTCAGGCCTTCGCAAGCCTTGCATCTCGGCCTTTTTGATCCGCCTCTTGAGGTGGTCAGAAAGAGCGAAATTCCTATTCCAATGTTCCTTTGGTCGACATTACGCCCTGAATGCGAGGATCAAAGCTGGTCGCTTCATCCAGTGCCCGACCGAAGGCCTTGAAGATACCCTCAATGATATGATGCAAATTGTCACCGTAGGCCAGGTTAACGTGGATATTGGCGCCGGAATGGTTACAGAAGGCAGTAAAAAATTCCTCGACCAGTTCGGTATCGAAATTACCGACCTTTGATTTTGGCATATCAACGTTGAAGACCAGAAAGGGACGACCGGAAAAATCAATAATCACCGAGGCCAAGGCTTCATGCATCGGCATGGTTGAACGACCGAAACGCTTGACGCCAACCTTGTCCCCCAATGCCTTTTTGAAGGTCTCACCCAAAACAATGCCCATGTCTTCAACCGTATGATGGGCATCAATCTCGATATCGCCTTCGGCTTTGACGGTCAGATCGAAGAAGCCGTGACGGGCAACCGCTGAGAGCATGTGATTGAAAAAGGGCACCGGGCTTTCGATATGGTGCTGCCCCGATCCATCCAGATCCAGTTCGATGCTGATGTTGGTTTCTTTTGTTTCACGCTCAATTTTTGTTTTCCGTGACATATTCAAGCTCCTGTCATTAACCACAGAGTCTCAGAGACACTGAGTTAGATATCGTTGGAACAAATTCCCTCTAACTCCCCTTTGTAAAGGAGAGCACTCGTATTCCCCCTTTTATAAAGGGGGTTTTAGGGGGGATTTCTCTCGCTGTTTCAGTAATTCACTTTCCAAGTCGAATCGATACCGACTTAGCGTGAGCTTCCAGCCCTTCGAGCTCAGCGATGTGAACGATATCCTTACCCAGGCGCTTCAGACCACGTTCAGAGAACGAGATAATGCTCGACTTTTTGACGAAATCATCGAGCGACAGCGGCGAGAAGAAACGTGCGGTTCCACCAGTCGGCAAAGTATGGTTCGGCCCTGCCAGATAATCACCAGCCGCTTCAGGTGTATGATGACCCATGAAGATCGCACCAGCGTGCTTAATCTGTGGCAAGATAGCAAAGGGGTCAGCCACGGCCAGTTCCAGGTGCTCCGGGGCAATGCGGTTGGAGAAATCGATCGCTTCAGTCAGATCGCGAGCAATAATGATGGCACCGAAATCGTCAATGGACTGGCGGGCAATTTTTTCACGGCTGAGTTGCTGTAGCTGGTTTTCCACTTCCTGCTGAACAGCCAGAGCCATCTCTTCAGAGCTGGTAACTAAAACCGATGATGCCAGTTCGTCGTGCTCGGCCTGTGACAGCAGATCGGCAGCAATATGAGCGGCGTTGCCGCTACCATCGTTGATCACCAGAATTTCACTCGGCCCGGCAATCATGTCAATATCGACCTGACCGAAAACCAGTTGTTTGGCCGTTGCAACAAAGATATTGCCCGGTCCGGTGATCTTATCAACCTTTGGCACCGACTCGGTCCCGTAAGCCAGAGCGGCGACGGCTTGCGCTCCACCCAACTTAAAAATACGATCAACACCGGCAATATGTGCTGCCGCCAGAACGTGAGCATTGGCTTCACCACCCGGCATTGGCACAACCATGATGACTTCCTCAACCCCTGCAACCTTGGCCGGAATGGCGTTCATCAACACTGATGAAGGATAAGCAGCTTTGCCGCCGGGGACATAGATGCCGACCCGATCAAGCGGCCGCACCATCTGTCCGAGCAGAACATCGTCCTCATCAGTCGATAGCCAGGTTTCCTGCTTCTGCTTGGCGTGGTAAACGCTGATCCGCTTGGCTGCCAGCTTGAGTGCAGCAAGGGATTCCTCGCTGACCTGTTTAAGCGCAGCGTCAATCTCTTCGGCGCTGACTTCAATGCTTTCGGCCGTTAAGCTCATACGATCAAAGCGCTCGGTCAGTTCAAACAGGGCCGAATCGCCACGCTTGCGCACGTCGGCCAAAATAGACTTAACCGTCTCTTCAATATTGTCGGGAATTTCTTCAGCGCGCTGCTCGATCTTGCCGAACTTCTCACTAAAATCCTGATCACTGAAACGTAAAATGGAGATCATGGTGTTATCCTTACAGCTTATTCCGAAATACGAACTTCATCGCCGATAACCTTTTCCAGACCATCGATAATCGCGCTGATCCGCTTATGCTTGGTTTTCAAGCTGGCACGATTGACAATCAGACGGGTTGTGACTTCGCTGATAGTTTCCACTTCAACCATGTTATTCGCCTTAAGAGTTCCACCGGTCGAGACTAAATCAACAATCCGTTCACAGAGTCCAACCAACGGAGCCAGTTCAATCGAACCGTAGAGTTTAATCAACTCGACCTGAACACCTTTTGAGGCAAAATAACGCTCAGTGATATTGGGATACTTGGTTGCGACACGGATATTTGACCAATTGAGTGGATTGTCAGATTCATGCAGAGACTTTGGCTCAGCAACAACCAAACGACAGTAACCGAATTTCAGGTCGAGGGGCTCATAGAGATCTTTGCCTTGCTCAAGTAGGGTGTCCTTGCCGACAACACCGACATCAGCACAACCATATTCAACATAGGTCGGCACATCGGTTGCCCGAACAGCCATAAAACGTAATTTAAGCTCAGGATTTTCAAAAACCAGCTTACGGCTTTCCTTGTCCATCTCGGGACAAGTGATGCCGATCTGCTTAAACAACTCCATCGAGTCCTTCATGATACGTCCCTTTGGCAGGGCGAATGTTATCCAATCACTCATCAGTTTTTCCTTTCGAGCTGTTATAAAAACAGTCTTTATTACCACAGAGGCACTGAGTTAAGCATTTTATCTCTGTTAAATTCAATATTCGGATCAAGTTCAGGAGATGACGTTTCAGCAATGGTGCTCAACGGTTCAATCCCGATTATTCCTGCTCACGCCAGATTCGTGCACCTAATCCAGCCAGTTTTTCTTCAATTTTTTCGTACCCGCGATCCAGATGATAAATACGTGAAATTTCTGTTGTATTCTCTGCAGCCAAGCCGGCCAGAACAAGAGAGGCACTGGCACGCAGATCGGTCGCCATGACTGGTGCGCCAGTTAATTGATCGCTACCTCTGATGATAGCACTATGACCATCAATCTGGATATCAGCGCCCATCCGTTGCAGTTCACAGACATGCATGAAACGATTTTCAAAAACTGTCTCAGAAATCTTACTGGTCCCCTCAACAGTGGCCATAAGCGCCATAAATTGAGCTTGCATATCGGTTGGGAACCCGGGGAAGACAGTGGTCCGGATATCAACAGCCCGCAATTTTTGTTGAGCGGTGACGCGTAGTCCGTCTGCTTCATCATGGATTTCAACCCCGACCTCAGTCAATTTGGCAATGACCGCTTCCATATCCTGCCGGACAACATCCTTCACCAGAACATCGCCACCGGTGATCGCCGCAGCAATCATAAAGGTCCCTGCTTCAATCCGATCTGGAATGACACGGCATTTAAGAGGGCGCAGAGATTCGACTCCTAGAATCCGGATAATTGCAGTGCCAGCACCTTCAATCTTAGCCCCCATGCTGTTCAAGGCATCGGCAAGCTGAACAATTTCAGGTTCGCGAGCAGCATTTTCCAGAACAGTTTCACCTTCGGCCAAAGCTGCCGCCATCATCAGGTTTTCAGTTCCGCCGACAGTCGGCATATCAAAAGATATTTTTGCTCCGCGTAAACGATCGGCCTTGGCCTCAACATAGCCATGATCCAACTGAATTTCGGCTCCGAGTGCCTCCAAACCTTTGAGGTGCAAGTCAATAGGACGAGCACCGATAGCACAGCCACCCGGCAAACTGACACGCGCTTTGCCAAAACGAGCCAACAGTGGTCCCAATACCAGTACAGATGCGCGCATCGTCTTGACCAGATCGTACGGTGCCTCAATTTTGGTGATATCTGTTGCATCAATACGACAAACTCCACCACCACAATTAACTTTGGCACCGAGCTCTGCCAACAGACGAGCAGCAGTGTTAATATCACGCAAACCCGGGATATTGGTAATTTCGCTCTCACCACTTGCCAGTAATGTTGCAAAAAGCAGCGGTAACGCAGAGTTCTTAGCGCCACTGACAGTGATGTTGCCCTCGAGGCGCACTCCCCCTTTAATAACTATTTTTTCCAAAGCTTTAACTTTCTATTTAAAATTGCGTTTACAAAAAACGTATCCGCATTTCTTCGTTTATGAGCTAAACGGTCCTTTTAAAACAACCACCGACAACGCGGGGCTGCCCAGCATAATCTTCTCGCAGATAAACATCGGCAAAGCCTGCGGCAATAAACAACTGCTGCACCGCTTCAGCTTGCTGGTAGCCGATTTCAACCAGTAGCCAACCACCTGTCAAAAGGTGATCCGAAGCCTGATCCAAAAGACTTTGGTAGCAGGCCAGCCCTTCCCTCTCTGCGATCAGTGCCATTTGGGGTTCGTGATCACGCACCTCCGGCATCAATGTTTCCCACTCATCCTGAGCAATATAGGGAGGGTTTGAAACTATCAAATTATACTTCTTTTGCGGAAGTTGATTCAGATCGGCTTGAAATAATTCCACCCGATCTGTGACCTGGTTGCCATCGACATTCTCTTGAGCAATTGCAAGAGCTTCGGTTGAAAGGTCAATACCCTCACATTGCCACTGTTCCAGCTCTTTGGCTAAACTGACAACGATGGCTCCACTTCCGGTTCCGACATCCAATAACAATCCGCTCTCGTCAACTTTGGAAAGAGCTTCTTCGACTAAAATTTCGGTGTCAGCCCGAGGAATCAACACCGCAGGGGACACTTTAAATTCAAGCGACCAGAACTCTGTTGAACCAAGTAAATATTGAAGAGGCTCACGCTGACCTCTCCGTTTCACCAAAGGTCTGAGTTTGTTCAATTCTTCAGCATCTAAAGGGCGGTCATAATTCATGTAAAGACCGACACGATCAAGGCCAAGAACATGGGCGAGCAGCAGTTCAGCATCAAGACGGGGATTATCGATCCCTTTACCCGTAAAAAATTCGGTTGCCCAACGGAGTAACTTCAGCAGAGTCCAGGAATCAGACAATATTCTACCCTTCTTGCTGATTGCTCATTTGAGCCGCTTGTTGATCAGTAATCAGAGCTTCGATAATTTCATCGACATCACCCTGCATAATAGCATCCAACTTGTAAAGAGTCAGACCGATACGGTGATCAGTGCATCGCCCCTGTGGATAATTGTAGGTTCTAATCCGTTCACTGCGGTCACCGCTACCAACCTGATTCTTACGGTCAGCGGCCATCGCTGCTTGCTGCTCAGCCTGCATTTGGTCAAAGATTCTTGATTTTAGAACTTTAAGCGCTTTGGCCTTGTTCTTATGCTGCGATGACTCGTCCTGACAGGCGACAACCACACCAGTCGGAATGTGGGTCAAACGAACTGCCGATTCGGTTTTATTGACGTGCTGTCCACCAGCACCGGAAGCACGATAGAGATCGATCCGTAAATCAGCCGTATTAATCTCAATATCGACATCTTCGGCTTCAGGCAAGACAGCCACGGTACAGGCTGAGGTGTGGATTCGACCTTGTGTTTCTGTATCGGGAACACGCTGTACCCGGTGGGTTCCACTTTCAAACTTCAAACGCGAGTAAACCCGCTCACCGCTGATCAGAGCCACAACTTCTTTAAAACCTCCGCCATCAGTTTCCGAGACACTCATCATCTCGACCTTCCAGCGGTTACGATCAGCGTAGCGATTGTACATGCGAAACAGGTCGGCAGAAAATAGAGCAGCTTCATCTCCACCCGTGCCTGCTCGGATTTCAAGAATGATATTCTTGTCATCGTTCGGATCTTTAGGTAGTAACAGAAGTCTCAACTCAGCTTCGAGCTCAGTTCTTTCGGCCTCAAGTTCAGGAAGTTCTGCTTTGGCCAACTCCTTCATCTCAGGGTCACTATCCTGCAACAATTCACGGTTGCCTTCGATATCGTTACAGACCTGCTTATACTTGCCATAAACTGTCACAACTCCAGACAGATCGGCATGTTCCTTGGTCAACTCACGATAACGTTTCTGATCGGCAATGACAGTCGGATCAGACAAATGACTTTCGACCTCGTAAAATCGGTCTACAACTTCTTCAAGATTCGCAAACATAGCTATCTTTCAGTTAAAAATCGTCACAAAAGAAAAAAAAAGGCGGCCACAACGGGCCGCCTTTCCTGATACTTACCCGATTATTGCTGGGCGTATTTTTTGCGGAAGCGTTCGATCCGACCAGCGGTATCAATCAGCTTCTGCTTGCCAGTGTAGAACGGGTGGCAAGCGGAGCAAATTTCCGTATGAATTTCACCATCAATTGTTGAGCGGGTTTCGAATGTAAATCCGCAGTCACAACGCACGGTGCAAACTTCGTATTTTGGGTGGATTCCTTCTCTCATTATACTTTCTCCTTGGCGACCTGGCTTGGGTACAGGTCTAATCTAGTTATTCTGTACAGACAAACAGACTTATTATCACTTTTAACAATATTGAGCAAGCAGATAAAATTGATTTATCTGCTTGCTCAAATATTCTATTGATTCATAGAATCAAGAAACTGTTGGTTCGTTTTGGTCTCTGTCAATTTTTCTAGCAGGAATTCCACACTGTCCACAGTGTTCATCGATGACAGAACTTTACGCAGCAGCCATGTTCGTTGAAGTTGGGTCGGATCAACCAGAAGATCTTCCTTCCGGGTTCCAGAACGATTGATATCCATAGCTGGATAGGTTCGCTTATCAGCAAGACGACGATCCAGATGCAGCTCCATATTACCGGTTCCCTTAAACTCTTCGAAGATAACCTCATCCATTTTACTACCGGTATCGATCAAGGCGGTTGCGATGATGGTTAGACTGCCACCCTCTTCGATATTACGCGCAGCGCCAAAGAAACGCTTTGGCTTGTGCAATGCGTGAGCGTCAACACCACCCGACAGGATCTTGCCACTGGATGGGATAATGGTATTGTAAGCACGCGCCAAACGGGTAATAGAATCAAGCAGGATAACAACATCACGCTTATGCTCAACTAAACGGCGAGCTTTTTCAATAACCATCTCGGCAACCTGAACGTGGCGGTTTGCTGGTTCATCAAAGGTTGAAGAGATAACTTCACCATTGACGTTCCGCTGCATGTCGGTCACCTCTTCAGGACGCTCATCAATCAACAGGACAATCAGGTAAACTTCTGGATGATTTTCAGAAATCGAATTGGCAATATTCTGCAGCAAAACAGTTTTACCAGTTCTCGGTGGAGCAACGATCAAACCACGTTGACCCTTCCCGATAGGAGAGACCAGATCCATAACCCGAGTCGAATAATTATCAGATGTCGTTTCGAGTTTCAGCTGCTCTTCAGGATAGAGTGGTGTCAGGTTATCGAAGAATGTTTTTTCACGCATTTTTGCCGGATCTTCGAAGTTAACTTCAGAGACCTTCAGCAATGCAAAATAACGCTCACCCTCTTTAGGTGGCCGAATCTGACCGGCGACAGTATCACCTGTACGCAAGGCAAAGCGTCTGATCTGCGATGGTGAGATATAGATATCGTCTGGACCTGGCAGATAGTTAGCGTCCGGGGCACGCAAAAAGCCGAAACCATCCGGAAGAATTTCAAGAACCCCCTCACCAAAGATGGCTTTCTTCTGAGCGGCTGTCGCTTTCAAGATATTGAAAATCAAATCTTGACGGCGCATTCCACCGATCTCTTCCAACCCAAGATCTTTACCCAGGGTGATTAACTCAGAAATTTTTGTCTGCTTCAGGTCTTTCAGGTTCATAAAGGTTCTCCAGCCCTGCACTCAGGGGATAGGTCCAAGCCGTAAGTAACTTGGGGGTTCGCTAATAGAAATGTCGTTAAAAGCAATCAACAGTTAAATTGGATTTATATCTACAGATCGTTGTGAACTCTTTTGTGGTAACACTATATTTGAATGGTCAATCAGAATCTTATTGTGATGGGTTTCTATTATAAGTATCACTGCTCTAGCAGGGAGTAAGCGGGCAGGCGCCGTTTATTGATAAAAATGCTTGTACCCGCTTTATCTCCCTATGTCAACCTTGAAGACGGAATAATTGCTGGAAAATTATTTTATATTTCCTCAAAAATCCTATCTTTCGGAACTGTCAACGCCCTGTTAACGCAGCGAATCAAGCAGTCCAGGGCTGATTCCTGATGCTATTTTCCCAAACATCTTCTGATACATCTCAGGCACCTGAACTTTTCCATCCTTGGATATTTTTTCTTCAAGAGCACGCTCCACGCCAGCCAAGGTAATATTTTTCACATGAACCATGTTGGTTCGATTAAAGTAAGCTTCGTCAAAGTCTGCATACTGAAGAACCATCGCCTGGAAGCTTTCGGTACCAGACAGTTGCCACAAGACCTGACCACCACGATCAACAACTGCGGCTGTCGCAACAATATCACTGAAGTGCGTCTGCAAGGTTTCCAACATCGTCCGTGAACGGCGCGTTTCTTTGACCCGCTCTCCGGAAAGAACAACAATCAACAGAGCATCAACGACATTCTGTCGAGCAATCTCAGCGACCGTTGCTCCATCAAATTGATATCCCGTCGGCCGACCAAGTTCATCATGTGGGGTTCCGGCACCAAGCAAGGAAAGTGCTGTAAGTTCAGAGTTAACTGACAACTGTCGGACATCAAAATAGCCCTTTTTCTTCTTCAATAACTCGACTAGAACAGAATGCTTCCCTTCAGAAGAACGAGTCAGAATGTCAAACAGGACTTGTTGCTGAGGAAAATTCAATTCCGTCCGATTATCGACCAATACAGGCAAAACTCCCAGAACCTGAACACGGGTCTGATACTCTTGCTTTGGAACCTTGAATGTTCCACTACCACAACTACAGAGCAACAAAACCATCAAACCATAAAACGGAATTCTTTTCATTACATCCTCCTCAAGCACCTGATGAGGTCGCTTTTATTAGTTGAATCCACCTGGTGGGTATCCATTATTTTTAACGATCAAGACAAGATGAAACATTAACAGATGATTCCATCTTGTAAAAGCTCATATCAATTGAACATATCTACTTACGGTTGGGATTTTATGACTTTCGAAGTTTTCAACCCCCCAGCGCAATAATTCGGCTGATGAGCCCCATAAAGGTCTACGGGAGGCATTTGACCAAGAAAATCGAGCCCCTGCCAGATCATACGAGCGCCATTATTATGATCGATCATACCATTCAAGCCATTTCTTTTGCTCAGTTTCATACCATCATCCCCAAAGACCAGAGGTAAGTGAAGGTATTCAGGGACAACAGACTGTAAACATTGATAAAGATAAATCTGTCGTGCTGTTGACGAGAGTAAATCCGCACCACGAACAACCTGTGAGACACCTGTGTCAATATCATCAACAACGACCGCTAACTGATAAGCAAAAACGCCGTCTGAGCGGTGCAAGACAAAATCCCCAACCTGCTTTTCCAGATTTTGACTTTGGCGCCCAAAAACCTGGTCAGTAAATATTACGGATTGATCATTAACTCGCAGCCTCACCGCATGTTCGGGGACGCGTTCCAAGCGGTCCATTA
>JDSF01000535.1_pt1 | contig 11249 bp, 12 predicted proteins | sample 199441 | NCBI WGS metagenome assembly JDSF01 (sample SAMN02592751, study PRJNA231836) | bioreactor metagenome | isolation source: continuous culture bioreactor denitrification-DNRA | place: Germany: Bremen
AAAACCTAAATACTACTGTCTTGAAATGTTCCCATATCCATCTGGAAAGCTTCATATGGGCCACGTTAGAAACTATTCAATTGGTGATGTGATTGCAAGATTTAAAAAGATGGACGGCTACAATGTACTACACCCAATTGGTTGGGATGCATTTGGTCTTCCTGCAGAAAATGCAGCGATTGCACACAACATTCATCCAGACCCTTGGACAACAGAAAACATTGCAGAGATGCAGCGTCAATTAAAGCGCCTTGGTCTAAGTTATGATTGGGACCGCGAACTGGCTACTTGTAAGGAAGACTACTACAAATGGACACAGTGGCTATTTATTCAATTCTTTAATGAAGGCCTAGCATATAAGAGAAATTCTCCAGTAAACTGGTGCCCAAGCTGTGAAACAGTACTTGCAAACGAGCAGGTTGTTGGTGGTGCTTGTGAGCGTTGTGATTCAACAGTTGTTAAAAAGAAGTTGAGCCAGTGGTACCTAAAAATTACTGATTACGCTGAACGTCTACTTCAAGATCTTGACACGCTTGATGGCTGGCCTGAAAAGGTTAAGACTATGCAGGCGAACTGGATAGGCAAAAGTGTTGGAGCAGAAGTTATATTCAACATCGAAGGTACAGACAAAGGACTAGATATCTTTACAACGCGTCCTGATACACTGTTTGGCGCAACTTTCATGGTACTTGCTCCTGAACATCCAATGGTTGAAGAACTAATTGCAGGTACGGAACATGAAGCTGGTGTTAAAGCATTCCAACAAAAGCTACAACATAAGTCTGAAGTAGAGAGAACTGCAACAGATGTTGAAAAAGAAGGTCTATTCACAGGTCGTTTTGCAATTAACCCACTGAATGGTAGAAAAAACACCTATTTATGTAGCAAATTACGTTATGATGGACTATGGTACTGGCGCAATTATGGCTGTGCCAGCACATGATGAGCGTGACTTTGAATTCGCTACTAAGTATGATATCGATATAGTTCCTGTAATTACACCAGAAGATGGTAGTGTTGATGTAGAGAACCTAACAGAGGCGTATACTGGTCCTGGTGTCATGATAAACTCAGGTGAGTTTGATGGTCTTGAGTATAAAGAAGGTCAAGCTAAGATCATTGAATGGATGGATTCTAAAGGTCTTGGAAAGAAAACAGTAAACTTCCGTCTAAGAGACTGGCTGATTTCTCGTCAAAGATACTGGGGTACGCCAATTCCGATTATTGAATGTCCTGATTGTGGATATGTTCCAGTTCCAGATTCACAGCTTCCTGTTGTTCTGCCTAAAGACGTTGAGTTTACAGGTGAAGGTGAATCTCCACTGACAACAAGTGAGTCATTCAAGCATGCAGAATGTCCAAAGTGTGGCAAAGAAGGTAAACGTGAAGTTGATACAATGGATACATTTGTTGATTCATCATGGTACTTTATGCGTTATACAGATGCAAAAAATTCAGAGCAGATATTTGATAAAGATAAAGCAGCATACTGGATGGGTGTAGACCAATACATTGGTGGTGTTGAACATGCTATTCTTCATCTTCTGTATGCACGTTTCTATACTAAGGTTATGTACGACCAAGGCATTTCACCAGTTAATGAGCCATTTAATAATCTACTGACTCAAGGTATGGTTCTTAAAGATGGCGCGAAAATGTCTAAGTCGAAAGGAAACGTGGTAAGCCCTGATATAATTATCAAAAAGTACGGTGCAGATACTGCGCGTCTATTTATTTTATTTGCAGCGCCACCTGAAAAGGATCTTGAATGGTCAGATGATGGTGTTGAAGGTGCATACCGCTTTATCAACCGTGTTTGGAGACTAGTTGACGAGTTAAAAGACCACATGGGCGAAGGTGAAATAGTCATCGAATCTAAAGAAGACAAACACCTAAACTTTATGATGAACAAGACAGCTAAGAAGGTTCATGAAGATATTACTGGTCGATTCAATTTCAACACTGCGATTTCAGCAGTAATGGAACTGGTAAACGATGCGTATCGTTATAAAGATCGTGTAGATACTTACAACAAGCCTCTTGTTAAGAAGCTGATTGAAGATCTTCTAGTAATTCTTGCACCATTTGGACCACACTTCACTGAAGAACTGTGGACTGTTCTTGGCAAGAATGATTCGGTACATGTACAGCGTTACCCTAAGTGGGATGAAGCTGCACTTGTGCTTGATGAAATAGAAATAGTACTACAAATTAATGGTAAGGTTAGAGACAAAGTCGTTGTAAGCAAAGATGCGACAAGAGAAGAACTTGAAAAGTTAGCTATGGAGAGTGAAAAGATAAAGAGCATGACAGAAGGTAAGAATATTATCAAAGTCATCACTGTACCTGGCAAGCTAATCAACGTAGTAGCTAAATAGGAGATGGGAATCTAGCAATATGCAAGGTTCCAGATGAGAAAGGGGCCCAGAAATGTCGAAGAAAACAAATCCAATTCTGGAACGTTACAAGCCTATGGTAGAGGGGATCGGTATGACATTCGGAAAGAACTGTGAAGTAGTACTTCATGATTTTTCCCTAACGCCAAACTCGATTATTGCAATAGCCAATGGTCATGTAACGGGCAGAAACGTCGGATCACCAATGACGGAGCTTTCGCTTAAGAAAGTGAGCCATGGTGATACAGATATTGATGTTATCAATTATACAGGTAAGAGTGCGGATGGTCGTGCACTCAAGTCATCTACATTCTTTATTAAAGATGATAAGGGTATAGCAATCGGATGCTTCTGTATCAACTTCGACATGTCTGAACTGGTTGTTGCTAGAAACGTTCTTAATGATATGATGCAGGTTGCACTTAATATAGAAGACAAAGCGTCTGAAAACGTGAATACTGTAAATGATGTTCTGACAGATCTTGTTCAAGTGACAATCGAAAGTGTTGGAAAACCAGTTGCATACTTGACTAAAGATGAGAAAGTGCAAATTGTTAACAAGCTAGACAGACAAGGTGCATTCCTTATCAAAGGTGCTATCGATTATGTTGCGAAAGTACTTTGTGTGTCAAGATATACGATCTACAACTACCTTGATGAAATCAGGGTGGAAAAATAATACTCAACTTGATATGATTGTTTTGAAAAGCGGCTGCTAATGCAGTCGCTTTAAACCGGAGATTTAGTCTCGGTTATATAGACAAGTTTATTGTGTGAGCTATACATATTATTTAGGAGGAAATTCAAATGATGAAACCTGTTAATACTACAAATGCACCTGCTGCAGTAGGTCCTTACGTTCAAGGTATGGAAGCTGGTCCTTTTGTATACGTATCTGGTCAACTGCCACTTAATCCTGAAACTAAGGAAATGGTGAAAGGTGATATTCAAGCAGCAACACGTATGTCACTAAATAACTGTAAGGCTATTCTTGAAGAAGCAGGCTGTAGCTTAGAACAAGTTGTTAAGGTAGAAATCTTCTTAAACGACATGAATGACTTCGGTAAAATGAATGAAGTTTACTCAGAGTTCTTTACTGAGCATAAGCCAGCTCGTGCTGCTGTTGAAGTTGCTCGTCTGCCTCTAGATGCTGATATTGAAATTCAAATGATCGGTTACAAAGGCTAACTAAGGTGGAGTAAGTTTTTAATGATATAAGTAAAGGGATGATCATCACTGATGTTCATCCCTTTTGATTATTATATTAGAATGAGTTGTCAATTAGTTTAACGTTTATACTGTCCATCGGCAGTAGAGCGAGACGTTTCTGGATTGCCATTTTTTCTCTCAGCTCGTTCTTGTTCTCGTTTCATTTTTTTTGGAGTATCTTCTTCTTTGGAGATTGTACCATGTCATAATCAGACGCCATACAATAAGTGTAATGCCTGCTCGAATAGAGAAGGATATCCAATCCATGTTGTCGTACCAATTACCAGTATCATCTGCAAAGGTTTTAATGTCATCATCTAGAAGCGCCTTATCACTTACATAACCAGGTGCTACTAAGTCTGTACTTGCAATGACAAGATCACCCAGCATATATTTCATTGATCCAAGGATTTGACCAGCTTCAATAGGTAGGGCGATATCCTGTTCTAACTGCATTTCTTTAGTAAGGTCGCTAACAGCAGTACCGAGTGGCAAATAAGCAACTAAAGCATTTTTGGTCACTATTGAAATTCTTGTTTGTTTCTCATCGTCAAAATTAATTTCTTCAACTTTTTCTCCGACTGCAACAAGTTCTTTTCTTTCAAAATTGTCAAAACCGTAGTCTAATAGACGGCGTGTATCAATATACAAGTTCTTTCCCTCAGACTTTAGTATAACACTGACGAACTTCTTACCATCTTTTTCACCAGAAGCGACAAATGTTTGTCCCGCCGCATTAGTATAACCAGTTTTAAGCCCATTAACAGCGTCGTATTTAATGTTTATGAGTTGTCCGTTATAATTGATCTGGTTACCACTGCCTTCACCATATAGGAAGCGATTTGAGTTTTTCAAATATCTAGTTTCGGGTTGTTTATTAGTTGGTGGTATCTGATACCTGATTGTTTGAGCTATAACCTTTAATTTTGGTATTTTCATAGCATGGACACCAATAAGAGCCATGTCATATGCAGTTGTTATATGAGCTTCATCAGGCATTCCGTTAGGATTAACGAAATTTGTATTCAGTGCTCCCAGTTCAAGTGCACGTTCGTTCATCTTTTGAGCAAAGGCTTCAACGCTACCTGAATGATAAACAGCTAAAGCAGATGCGGCATCGTTGGCAGACTCAATCATAGTAGCGTATAATAGCTGCTCAACTGTGAAAATCTCATTTTCATTCAGAGCAATATGACTTCCGCCTGCGAAGGGAGATTTCGCATCAACAACCACTGGATCACTGAGTTCTAAATCTTCTAGAACGAGTATAGCAGTCATAATTTTTGTAATACTTGCTGGGTACATGATCTTATTTATATTTTTTTGATAGAGTATTTGACCAGATTCTTGATCCATTAAAATTGCAGCTTCAGCGACTATGTCGGCTGTGCTCAGTGTATATGTTTCGCCAAAGACTGGTATAAAGCTTTGAACGATTATAATCATCATAAATAGAACTGCTATAATTCGTTTTTTCATTTTCATCACCTCGTGTCACAGATAATCATATTTTACCATAAGACCAGGTTGGTATCATTCGAAATATTGATTTATAGCGCTCTATAGCCAAATTGTAATAACTTATTCGATAAGAGAACTGAATTATGCCATTAGTTAACCAATGGTTCCTTATAATATTTAAAATTTATCTTTCAATCATCACAATAATTCCATATAATTGAATTAAAGTTTAATTTAGGAGAGAGTCGTGAATAAAAAAAACCAAAAAACAAAGTTATTGAAATGGGTATATTAGCAATAGTTCTTTTTTTTAGTTTTAGGCGTAAAAGTATTTGACTACTATGTTGTTTCCAGTGGTGAGGCGTCAGCTGTAACTGTGATTGAAAACGGAGAAAGTGAAGAATCTCATGAGAGTGACCAAGATGCGAGCAAAGCAAGCGTTGAGCTTGTTGCGGTTCATGTTGCTGGCGAAGTTGTTAATCCAGATGTTTATGAACTGGAAAAAGGCAGTCGGATTAAAGATGCCATAGAAAAAGCGGGTGGCTTTAGCCCTGACGCTGATCAATCTGTAATCAACTTAGCAGGAAGGCTATACGATACCCAGAAAATTGTAGTCTACAAGACTGGTGATGCGCCCTTACAGTCTATTCAAAATCCAATTGGATTATGGACATTACAAGATCTAAATGAAGCAGATGCATCGAGGCTTATGGAAATTAAGGGTATAGGTGAATCGATGGCACAAAAAATTTTGGACTACCGAAAAGAACATGGACCATTCAATTCCATTGATGAACTTTTAAGCGTTAGCGGTATTGGTGAAAAAAAGTTGGAATCAATGAAAGAGGCATTTGAGTCGTCAATTAAAAAGTGATATAGTGATGATTGGACACCCGAAATATTGTGCCGTTATCGGCAAACTCTGGAGGTGGAATCATGAGTGAAAAACAAATTCGTTTAACTGAATTAACCCAAAATTCTGGTTGAGCGGCTAAAATAGGTCCTGAGGACTTGTCGCAGGTTCTGCGACAATTACCAAAATTTCAAAGTGAAAAACTGATCGTCGGTCTTGAAACATCTGACGATGCAGCTGTATACCAAATAAATGATGAACAAGCTATTATTCAAACACTTGATTTCTTCACACCGATCGTAGATGATCCGTACATGTTTGGTCAAATTGCAGCCGCAAATTCTTTAAGCGATGTATATGCTATGGGTGGCGAACCAACTATAGCTCTTAACATTGTTGGATTTCCAACTTGTTTGGATATGAACATTCTTGCCGAAATTTTAAAAGGCGGAGCAGACAAGGTTATGGAAGCGGGCGCTCTTCTTGTTGGTGGACACACTATAGAAGACAATGAACCAAAGTATGGGCTTTCCGTGACTGGAATGGTTCACCCAGATAAAGTTCTTGCCAATGCAAAAGCACGTGTAGGTGACGTACTTGTAATTACAAAGCCTATTGGTGTTGGTATTCTAAATACTGCAATAAAAGCAGAACTTCTTGATGAGGACAAAACAAGTGAGGCCATGCGTGTAATGGCATATCTTAATAAGTATGCTGCACAAGCAATGAAGCCACATAATGTTTCAGCTTGTACAGATATCACTGGTTTCGGTCTAGCGGGTCACGTTCTTGAAATGGCTGAAGGCAGTGGTGTAACTATTAGAATAAACACCAGTACCATTCCTGTTATAGATGGTGCACTTGAAAATGCGTCGATGGGACTTGTTCCTGCAGGTGCATATAGGAACCGAGACTATTGTGGTCATAAAATTCAAATCTCTGATGATGTAAGCGATGAACTGAAGGATATATTGTATGATCCTCAAACATCGGGTGGTCTACTTATCGCTGTACATCCTGATGATTTAGATTCTTTACTGAGTGACCTAGAGGAGCAAACCGACACTGAATTTGCTGTAATTGGTAGTGTTGACAACAAGACTGAATTTGCTATTTACTTCGAGTAAATACGCTGGAGGGACTACGTGATATCAACTTATGATCTAAAGGATGGTAGAAAACTTGTAGTAAGAGAGGCAACTGCTTCTGATGCTACTGAGATTCTTAACTATACGAGGCGAGTGGCTGGAGAGTCAGATAATTTGACTTTTGGTGCTGGTGAGTTTGAAATCACGTACGAACAGGAAGTTGTGTTCCTTGAAAAATTGGCAGTGTCTGATAACTCAATGATGCTCTTAGGTATTTGTGAAGGTGAAGTTGTTTCTGTAATCAATTTGACAGGAATGACCAGACCTCGTGTTCATCATTTTGCTGAGCTTGGAGTAACGGTTCGAAAAAGCCATTGGAATTTAGGTGTTGGCAGGATTATGATGGAGCATACTGAGAAGGTGGCTCACAGTGAATCTGTTATTCGTCGAATTCATTTGAAGGTAAGGGCGGACAACAGAAAAGCCGTTGCCTTATATAAAAGTCTTGGCTATGAAATGGAAGGCACAGTTAAACGTCAATTTCGATTTGTTGATGATAACGGTCTAGAGTTCTTTGTTGATGCATATGCAATGGGCAAGAATATCGACTAATTCCGTAATATAACCTGCTGATTTATCTGCCTTAATGGCTTGAGATTGAATATCAGCGGGTTTTCTTTTCGTTTTTGTCATAATCGAATATAAATAGAGACGGAAACACTTCACAATGAGTTAAATATGTTATAATAGCTTCGGAAATACAGGCGGGAAGACGTTGTCATGATTCATTGCATAATGTTAAAAAAAATCCCTGCCTTCAAAGAAATATAATTATAAAATTTAAAGTATACTTTAATTAAAACGATAGGAGTACTCAATATGAAGAAAGCTCTATTCGCTCAGTTGCCTAAGGTTGACGAACTTTTGGAAAACGCTGAGATTAAAAAGCTTCTTGAGAACATGTCCAGGACTGTTGTGGTGGATAGCGTTCGTGAGAGCATTGATCAAGTCAGAAAAAAAAATTGTCGCTTTAGCACCTGAGGAGGCGACTGGTTTTAATGTTAAATTAGATGAGATTATTGAAAAAGTTGTTAATCTTTCTACTGAAAAAGAAGCATATCATTTAAGACGCGTTGTGAATGCAACAGGTGTTGTACTCCATACGAATTTGGGAAGATCCCTGATAGCAAATGAGTTAAGGGAGCATCTAGGAGACATAGCCTGTAATTACTCAACACTTGAGTTTGATACAGATAATGGGAAACGAGGTTCAAGATATAGCCATGTTGAAGACATTATTTGTGAACTAACGGGTGCACAGGCAGCTCTAGTGGTCAATAACAATGCTGCAGCAGTAATGCTTGTACTAAGTACAATGAGTGAGGGTAAAGAAGCAATAGTGTCTCGTGGACAGCTTGTTGAAATTGGCGGGTCATTTAGAATACCAGAAGTTATGCGCTGGTCAGGTGCTGAACTTGTGGAAATTGGCACAACAAATAAGACACACCTACGAGACTATGAAAGAGCAATTACTGAAAATACCGGAGTACTTTTGAAAGTACATACGAGTAATTATAGAATTCTAGGGTTTACTAAGGAAGTCTCAATTGAAGAGCTTGCACCTTTAGCTCAGAAACATAACATTCCACTGGTTGAAGATATCGGCAGTGGATCGCTAATAGATTTTTCTAAATATGGCCTTACAAAAGAGCTACAGTTCTTGAAGCTATTAAGGCTGGTGCGGATGTTGTCACATTTAGTGGTGACAAAATGCTCGGAGGCCCTCAAGCGGGAATTATTGTTGGCAAGAAAGAGTATATTGAAGACATGAAGGCGAATCACTTAACAAGAGCCCTTCGTGTAGATAAAATGACGCTTTCTGTCCTAGAAGCAACACTTAAATTTTATAGAGATGAAGCCAAAGCGGTGAAGTCAATTCCTGCATTAAGAATGCTGACAATGCAGGCAGAAGAGCTATCAGAAAAAGCACAGTGCTTATTTGGTCTAATTCAGGAACAGGCAAAAACCTTTGAAATAGAAGTTGTTAAAGGAGCATCAGAAGTTGGTGGTGGTTCGATGCCACTTGAAAAATTACCTACGCATTTAGTATCGGTAACGCATGGTAAGTTATCTGCAAACAAGATCATAAAAGGTCTTAGAGATTACGATATGCCAGTTATTGCACGTGTTGAAGACGATAAAGTACTGCTTGATCCACGTACTCTAATGGATGATGAATATGAGTATGTTGCAAAGGCCTTGGCGTCTTTAGAGCAGGGGGTCTAGTATGACAAATATTGTTATAGGTACTGCGGGTCATATAGATCACGGTAAAAGTGCGCTGATTAGAAGACTAACAGGTATTGAGCCGACAGGTGGGAAGAAGAGAGAAAACGTGGAATCACAATAGATTTGGGATTTGCATTTTTTGATCTACCTAGTAAAAAGCGCGCTGGGATTGTTGATGTTCCTGGCCATGAGAAGTTTATAAGAAACATGCTTGCTGGAGTCAGCGGTATAGATTTAGTACTTTTGGTTGTGTCTGCTGAAGAAGGTGTAATGCCTCAAACACAGGAACACCTTGATATATTGAATATGCTAGAAGTAAAACGTGGTATTGTCGTTCTAACAAAAAGCGATCTTGTTGATGAAGAGATGATAGAGCTTGTGAAGGACGACGTCAAAGAACACCTAGTGGGCACATTCCTAGAAGGGCAACCAATGGTTCCTGTATCATCAATTACGGGTGCTGGAATTGACGAGCTTGTTGATGTGATTGATAAAATGTCTCAAGATGTTGACGACAAACCTGATCATATACCTGCTCGATTGCCAATAGATCGCGTGTTTTCGCTTCAGGGTGTAGGGACAGTAATAACAGGAACGCTTGTTGAAGGAAAGATCAATCAAGATGATATTCTTACGGTTTATCCAGAAGGCAAGGAAGTTCGTATTAGAAAGATACAGAATCATAATCAAGATGTTAAGGCAGCTTACGCTGGACAGCGTGTAGCCCTTAATTTGACTGGTATAGATAAAGCGGATCTTCATAGAGGTGATGTTCTTGCCAAAGAAGAAACTATGAAATCCACAATGATGCTAGATATAGATTTCACATTGATGAAATCTGCTAAGAAACCTTTAACAAACTGGACTAGACTTAGACTTTACCAAGGGACTAAGGAAGTACTTTGTAGGATTGTTCTTCTAGATAGAGAGGAACTACTCCCAGGGGAAAGTTGTTTAGCACAGCTGAGACTTGAGGACAATACAGCATGTAAATATGGAGACAGATTTGTAGTAAGACTATATTCGCCACTGGTGACTGTTGGCGGTGGAAAAATTCTTGATCCGAATGCTGTTAAACACAAGAGATTTAAAGATGACATATTAGATGATTTGTTAATGAAGCTTGAGGGTGATCCTAAGCAGATTGTGGATGGAAACCTATTTAAGCAGAGTTCTGAATTCCCTAAGGTAGACGATATTGCAGGTCAGTCTGGACTTGCAGCTGATTTAGTCAGAGAACACCTTGAAGAGATGGCTAACGAAGGTTTGGCCTTTAACTTCCCGTCAGGAGAGTGGGTTCATAGCTCTTATCTAGACAAAGTGGAAGCAGATGTTATAGAGTTACTAAATAAGTATCATGAGAAAAACTCTCTAAAGCCTGGTATGCCTAAAGAAGAACTGCGTAATAAGGTTCTAGGTGGGGTAAAGAATAAATTAGCAGATGTGATCTTTGACAGACTAAGCGATAATGGCCTAATTACAATTACAGGTGCCCTCACTGCGCTCAAGCAGTTTGAGATCAAGCTTAGTCCTAAACAGAAGGAAAAAATAGATAAGATCACGAATTACTTTAAGGAACATGGTACAAAACCACCAGCTGTAAGTGAAGCAGAAATACAACTTGGTATTGGGAAGAAGGATCGAGATCTTTTAGAAGTTCTTTTTGCTTCTGAAAAGTTGATTCGCCTAGCTGAAAAGATCTGGATAGATGGTGATGTACTCAGAGATGCACAGTCAAAACTTGTATCACATCTTGAAGAACATGGTAAAATAAACTTGGCTGAGTTTAGAGATCTTGTGGGAACTTCCAGAAAGAATGCAGTTGCATTACTTGAGTACTTTGATTCTCAGAAATTGACGAAACGTCAAGAGGATTTTAGAGTACTTCGATAGTCAATTTAAATATTATGAAACGCACGATATGAAATCTTATTGTGAGAACTCAACAAGGCT
>JDSF01000536.1_pt1 | contig 11243 bp, 13 predicted proteins | sample 199441 | NCBI WGS metagenome assembly JDSF01 (sample SAMN02592751, study PRJNA231836) | bioreactor metagenome | isolation source: continuous culture bioreactor denitrification-DNRA | place: Germany: Bremen
TCCTTACCCCGGTGATTGCTCTTCATCTATACTATGACTATGATTCAGACGATTTCGTACAAAGTCGGGGGGGGTAAAAGATATGGCAAAATCACATGATGCAAAGAAAACAGAGAAGAAAAAAAACCGCTAAAGACTGCAAAAGAAAAAAAAGCAAGGAGAAGATGGAGAAAGAAGAAAGCTAAATAATTTTCGGTAGCCCTTCTCCATCTTTTATGCTCTTCCGTGCAAACCATATCAATCCTCTATTGATCCAGATATGCTTCAGTTCGTGTACCCACGGTAGTACAACTATTCATAAAATTTTTATCAGCACTTCGCTTCTGGAGTAGGTATCTTTTTTTTATCATTACTCCTATTTGATTGCAAAAAACTCTATTTTATACTACATATCTACAAATCTATAGTATGCCTACACTTTCCTTACCCCAGAATTTTCTCTTTTCCTGTATCTCATGCATTCTCAGGTTGAATTTCTACTATTCCGGTAGTATATTTTAAAGACATACAGACGTTATTTTTTTTATTTGAAGAATATTGTAAGTACGTACACTCACTATCGGAGGAAAAGTATGAGTAAAAAAGATTTTTCATGATCCAGACCCTGCAGAGACGAAAGATTGGCTGGAGTCGCTAGAGGGTGTAATAGAGCATGAAGGCAATCAGAAGACTGATTATTTGCTTTCAGAACTTACCCAAGCAGCACGAAGCAAAGGTGTTACCACATCCCCTGGGTCATAAGCCCCTATATCAATACTACAAATCTAGACAGTAATGCGACCATTCCACCGGAAGAATCGCTTATTGCACGAAATGTATCAGCATTTGTCCGTTGGAATGCCATGGTAATGGTAGCCAAGGCAAATGAGGATGGGAAAGGATTGGGCGGGCATATCGCCAGCTACTCATCCTCTTCAGCAATGTATGAAGTAGGTTTCAACTGGTTCTTCAAGGGACCTGAGTCCGAACACGGCGCCGATATGATCTACTTCCAAGGTCACTCCTCCCTGGCATGTATGCCCGGGCGTTTATTGAAGGACGGCTGAGCGAAGACCAACTGGAACATTTCAGACAGGAGGCAGCTGGCAAGGGCCTTTCTTCTTACCCGCACCCCTACCTGATGCCGGAATTCTGGCAGTTCCCAACCGTATCTATGGGCCTTGGACCATCAATGGCAATCTATCAGGCACGATTCATGAAGTACATGGAAGACAGGGGCTTGAAGAAAAGTGGAGACAGGAAGGTCTGGGTCTTTATGGGGGACGGAGAGTCTGATGAGCCCGAATCACTTTCAGCGCTCTCGCTTGCTTCCAGGGAGAAGCTCGATAACCTTATCTTTGTGGTTAACTGCAACCTGCAACGTCTCGATGGACCGGTTCGTGGTAATGGAAAGATAATCCAGGAACTTGAAGGAAAGTTTAGAGGTGCTGGGTGGAATGTCATCAAGGTTATCTGGGGAACTGAATGGGACTCCATCCTCGAGAAGGATACCAAGGGTATTCTCCTGCAGAAACTGGCAACCATGGTTGATGGTGAGTTCCAGACCCTGCAAGCTAGAGGCCCAGCATATCTGAGAGAAAAAACTCTTCTCTGGAGATGAGTACCTTGAATCGCTTGTTGAAGGGATGACGGATAAGGATCTCTGGCAGTTAAGCCGTGGCGGCCATGACCCGAGGAAGATCTACCAGGCATTCCATGCAGCAACAAACCACAAGGGAGCCCCCCCCACGGTCATTCTGTTCAAGACCATCAAGGGCTTCGGAATGGGCAGCGGAGAGGGTGCTATGGGTGCTCATAACCTGAAACACATGGAAGAGAGTGATCTTCTCGCCTTCAGGGACCATTTCCATGTACCCATTGATGATGAACAGGCAAAGAGCATGGTGTTTATCAAACCGGATCCTGAGAGCAAAGAAGGTAAATTCCTTGCTAGGCGACGTGAGATAATGGGAGGACCTGTTCCCTACCGCCATAAGGATGGCGAAAAACTGACGGTCCCCACAACCAAGAGCTTTGAGGATATGTATGCCTCCACTGGAGAGAGAGAACTTTCCACTACCATGGCATTTGTCCGCCTGCTTACCAAGCTGGTTAAGGACAAGAACATCGGGGAGAGGATTGTCCCCATTGTCTCTGATGAAGCACGTACCTTTGGCATGGAGGGCCTCTTCAGACAAATTGGCATCTATGCACCGGATGGTCAGTTGTATGAACCGGTTGATAAGGAATCATTCCTGTGGTATCGCGAAGATAAAAAAAAGGACAGATTCTCGAGGAGGGAATCTCTGAGGCTGGTGCGATGTCCTCATGGATAGCAGCAGCCACAAGTTATGCAAACCACCAGGTTACCATGATTCCCTTCTTTATTTTCTATTCCATTTTCGGTTTCCAGCGAGTCGGTGACTTCATCTATGCCGCAGGAGACAGTCGTGCAAAGGGCTTCCTGATGGGAGCTACTGCAGGGAGAACCACCCTGAACGGGGAAGGATTGCAACATGAGGACGGGCATGGATTGCTCTTGGCTTCCACCCACCCCACCTGTCAGGCATATGACCCGACATTCTCCTATGAGCTTGCTGTGATCATCCAGGATGGAATGAAGCGTATGTATGAGGATGATGAGAATATCTTCTACTACATTACGCTGATGAATGAGAACTATACCCATCCAGAGATGCCCAAGGGAGCTGAGGAAGGAATCAAGAAAGGGGCCTATCTCTTCAAGAAAGCAAAGAAGAACAAGAATCCTGTTGTACAGTTGATGGGAAGTGGGACAATTCTTAGGGAAGTCATTGAAGCAGCTGAACTCCTGTCGAATGATTTTGGTGTGGAGTCTGACATCTGGAGTATCCCCGGGGTCAATGCATTGCACCGTGACGGTGTAGAGGCTGAACGATACAACCTCACCCACCCAGAAGGAAAGGCAAAGGTCCCGTATCTGACCAAGGTCATGGAAGGACATGATGGTCCAGTGGTGATAAGCACCGACTATCTCAGGGCATATCCTGAGCAGATCAGGAGGCTCATCCCCAATTCCAAGGTCACCATCCTCGGCACAGATGGATTTGGCAGATCCGATTTCAGACATGCACTGAGGACCTTCTTTGAGGTTGACAGGTACTACATCGCAGTGGCAGCGCTGAAAGGCCTTGCCGATGAAGGTATCATTCCTGCCAAGAAAGTGAGCGAAGCGATCAAGAAGTATGCTATTGACGTCGACAAGCCTAATCCATTGCTGAGTTAAGGAGATATATAAAATGGCAACAAAACAAATACTAGTACCAGATATCGGGGACTTTGAGAATGTGCCGATCATTGATGTCTATATCAAGGTCGGTGATGTCATCGCAGTTGAAGACTCAGTAGTGGCACTTGAAAGCGAAAAGGCTGTCATTGACATCCCATCCCCCCCCTTTGCAGGAACCATAACAAAGGTTCTGGTCAAAGAGGGCGATGCTGTTTCCAAGGACTCTCCGGTAGCTGAGATTGAGGTCGAATCTGAAGGTGTAAAAGAGGAAGAGAAACAAAGCACTGAAGAGAAGATCGAAAAAAAAGAACAACCTGAAGAAAAAGTGCAAGAAGAAAAGAGTGAGAAGGCACCTGAAAACCTGAGCCTGAACAAGCAACACCGCAAGTTCAACAGGAAGACAAACCAGAGTTTATCAATGAACAGGCTCCAGGTGCTGTCTACCATGCAACCCCTTCCCTACGTAAATATGCGAGGGAACTCGGAGTCGATCTTTCAATGGTGAAAGGTAGTGGCCCAAATGGACGTATCCTGCATGAAGATGTACAGGCCCTGGTGAAGAAGGCTCTCAGTGGTGGCGGTGGAACACCTGCTTCCTTCGGTAAGATTGAGCTGGAAGATTTTTCAAAGTATGGGGAGATTGAACGAAAGAAGCTTACCCGTATTCAGAAAATCTCCGGACCACACCTGCAGAAGAGCTGGCAGATTATCCCTCACGTAACCCAGTATGACGAGGCTGATGTCACAGAACTTGAAGCATTGAGGAGAACGATCAAGGAGGAGATGAAGAAAAGTGAAGACCCGGTAAGCATCAGCATCCTCCCCTTCATCGTAAAGGCGGTTGTTGCAGCATTGAAGAAATTCCCTGAGATGAACGCTTCCTTCGATGAAGATAGTGGTGAGTTGATCCTCAAGCACTACTACCATATCGGTATTGCGGTCGACACCCCAGAGGGCTTGATCGTACCAGTCCTAAAGGATGCAGACAAGAAGAGCGTTACAGAAATTGCAAGGGAGCTTGCATCTACAAGCAAACGTGCCCGAGACAGGAAGCTGAAACCGGAGGATCTCTCAGGAGGATCGTTCAGTATCTCAAGCCTCGGAGGGATTGGGGGTACTGGATTCACTCCCCTGATAAATCCACCACAGGTTGCAATCCTTGGAGTCTCAAGACTTGCCAAGAAGCCGGTATGGAATGGCAAGGAGTTTGCTCCTCGTGATGTACTTCCCTTCTCAGTAGCCTATGACCATCGGGTCATTGATGGTGCTGCAGGAGTTCGCTTTACTACGTATCTCGCCTCCCTTTTAGGCGATTTGCGACGAGTACTACTCTAAGGAGGTGTACAGATGCAAGAGAAGAAAACAGACCTCGTGGTCCTCGGAGGAGGACCCGGTGGGTATAGCGCGGCATTCCGTGCCGCTGATTTAGGTAGGAAGGTTACCATCATTGAGAAGAGTGCAGTACTGGGAGGGGTATGTCTGAATGTAGGTTGCATTCCTTCCAAGACATTGCTGCACATTGCAGAAGTGATAGAAGAGGCTGAGAAGCTGGCTCCCCTTGGGGTCTCCTTCGGTAAGCCTACCTTTGACCTGGAGAAGATCAGATCCCATAGGGATTCGGTTATCAAAACCCTTACCTCCGGGTTGGACTCACTCTACAAGGCTCGTAAGGTTGAACGTATTGTTGGAGAAGGGTCCTTCCTCTCTGATACTGAACTGAAGGTAGTGACAGAAAAGGAAGAACTGAAACTTACTTTCGAGGACTTGATCATAGCGGTTGGGTCCAGGTCGGTACAGATCCCCGGTATTCCTTATGAGGATGAACGTATCTGGGACTCAACCAAAGCCTTGGAGCTTACGCACATCCCCGATCGGCTTGCGATCATAGGGGGAGGTATCATAGGGCTGGAGGTGGCTACCATGTACCACGCGCTTGGTTCAAAGATTACCATCATCGAGATGATGGATTCCTTGATCCCCCCCCTGCTGACAGAGATCTCAAACAGCCGTTGGTGAAGAAACTCAAGAAGCAGTACGAAGCCATCTATACCTCCACAAAGGTGGAAAAGGTAGAAGCAAAGAAGGATGCGCTTACGCTCCACCTAGCTGGGGATAAGGCTCCCTCCACAATCGATGCTGATGCTGTACTTGTAGCAGTAGGGAGAAAAGCAAATTCTGATGGTATTGCAATTGAGAACACGTCAATTAAGGCAACAAGTCGTGGTTGGATTGAAGTGGACAAGAAGCTTAGGACCAATGTTCCTCACATCTTCGCCATTGGAGACGTTGTGGGCGACCCGATGCTTGCTCATAAGAGCAGTCACCAGGGCAAGGTGGCTTCTGAGGTAGCCTCTGGGCAAGCATCAGCCTTTACTCCCATGGGAGTTCCCTCAGTCGCTTATACCAGCCTGAGGTAGCATGGGTTGGCCTGAGTGAAAATGAGGCCAAGGAGAAGGGAATAGCCTACAAGAAGGGGTCTTTCCCTTGGATGGCAAACGGTAGGGCACTAAGTGCTGTCGCAGCAGAGGGCGTCAGCAAGGCACTCTTTGACGAGAAGACAGGACGCTTACTGGGAGCTGGGATCTGTGGAAAGAATGCAGGCGAGCTTATCTCTGAGGCGGTAATTGCCTTGGAGATGGGTACAGTTGCCGAGGATATTGCCCTTAGTATCCACCCTCACCCTACCCTTAGTGAGACGTTTGCAGTAGCTGCAGAACTTGCAGAAGGTACAGCAACCGATACACTGAACAGATAAGAGACTAAGACAAAGTTTGGAAGCCCGCCCTCCTACAAAGGACGGGCTTTCTGTATTGATGAAATAATTGTATAAGAAAAAAATACTAAATTCTAAAAAAGTGTATGCTTTCCAACAAACATACTGTGAGTAAATTTTTCATTATTGGCGTTTATCAATCATTTCCCAAGATTTTGCATGCTTTTTTACATTTCATTTTGACTCGAGTCTTCTTCATTTCATTTATGTCAAAACTATGATTTGACCAGTTATCATTGTTTCTCCACATCTTTCCTTTTAATATGGGACATAATTCTACCTTTATACGTAGCTATGCAAATTATCTACTTCAACACAGCAGGCTTTATGTTCTTACAGTATATGTATGAGCAGATAGATTTGAGATTAAATTCTCTATGTAGTGTGCAGAATAGAGAGATAATTCTCCAGGAAGATGCTCTAAATCAATCGTGACATTTTCAGTTTTTTATACACTTTATTAGTTCATCGCTTCTCAAAGGTATTAGAAAATTTTGGGTATCTAATAGTCTTGGAATAAGTGGATAACTTACACCAAAAGGATGACCACCACGAATGGTGCCATCTTCAAGGAATTTTGGATATCTATAACTTAACTCAAACCTATGCACAGGATATATTTCATTAATTCCTTGAATCCAAACTTCTAGATCTAATTTTTCGATTTCTTGAATAAGTTGTCGATATCCTTTTCCCCATTCATAACCAACAGGACCAACAGCAGAGCGCCCCGCAATTTGGTCAAGCTGAATGATATCAGCACCTAAGGATTTTAAGAATGCAGCTCGTTCTATCAGTACCAATCTCCATTGTGCACTTAATGGATCCATTACATAAAAAATCTCTATCATAGTATGATTCAATCATGTACTCACCTTTTGAATCAACCATTATTGATTTCTTCAGAAAAAACATATGTATCCAATAGATTGACTGAAAACAATCGTGCATTCATATAAATTGAAACTAATTGTTTTTCTCTATGAACATTCTCAATTGCCTTTTTCATACCCTCCATTCCTCCTAATTGTGGAGAAGGAAAATATTCAGGATAATTTGCATCATGAGAGCCATTATAAGCAAATAGATGAAGAATATTATTAGTACCAATATATTCACTCATTAGTTTTGCAACATCTACACAAACTTCAAAACCTTTGGTGTTTGGAATTGCAGTTGTACCATACGGAGAAAAAAAATCCCAGTTGTACTTGATATCTTGACCGTCTAGTTCGTTGGGGCAATATTACCTTTGGTTTCTGATCGCTTAGAAATTTTTTTCAAAAATTTCGTCAGTTGAGCTACCTGTATACATCTTAATTTTCATATCTATTCTAGATGTGTCAATTGTTAGATACAAATCGCTTCCCTCTAAATTTAATGAAAACAGTACAATCCTTCCTTTCAAATCTGGATTAGCATGTAAGACAGTTCCTTTTTTTTGTATTACTATCATAAAAAAATAAAAAACAACATTGAGGCTGTTGATGGATAACAAATTGAGGCAGAATCAAGGTTTTCTCTTAGTAAAACCTCTTTTATATTTGAACTCTGCATTAGCTCGCCTTCTCTGTTTGGCCAAAAAAAAAGCAACATCATCAGGAAACAGGATTTTTTTTATTGAAGTATTTTCTTTACTTGTAATTCTATAAAGCGTTTCATAATCAATAACTCGTGCTTCGCCCTCAATATATATAGTCAAGCCAAATATTGTTTCAATCATCATTATGCTTTAATCCCTGATGTAATATCATTTTTCTGCAACAATTTTTGTGTGAAAATATAGAAGATAATTATTGGAATTGATAATAGCATAACACCTGCTTGAACAGAATTACCGTCCTGATAATAAACACCATAAAAAAACTATTTAATCCAACAGGCAGTGTATAATATTTCTCAACATTACCTATAAGACTCGGCCATAAGTAACTATTCCAATTCCCAGTAAAGGATAGAATTGCTTGAGTTACTAAGATTGGTACTGACAATGGAATTATGATATTTCTAAATATACCTATAGGATTGAGCCCATCAATTACACCTGCTTCCTCTAGATCTTTAGGAATATCTAACAAGAATTGGTAAACAAGAAAAATGTTAAATAGGTTAAATAGAAACGGAATTATTAATCCTTTATATGTTGATATCCAGCCCAAGCGAGTTAAAAGGACATACGTTGGAGCCAATAATACCTGGGAAGGTATCATCATCAAAGAGAGAGTCATCCAGAGAACAAATTTTGAACCTTTAAAGTTAAGTCGAGAGAGAGAATACCCGGCCATCGTATTTATTAATAAATTCCCAGAACAAACAAAAACAGAAACAATAGTACTATTCAGAAACCATATGCTATACGGGAACTCACTAAGAATGAAAGTATAATTTTCTAACGTAAAATTACTTGGACTAAAGAATGATTTATTCATAATCATAGTACTATTCAAAGAGGCAAGTAAACTCCAAATAAATGGGGCAATTGCTATTACTGAAATAATATAAACAATACTATTAAAAATTATTTTACTAATTTTTTTTATTCATGACAGCTTCCTCTTTATGTAACTATTAATTTTGGCAAAAATAAAAATGATAATAAATAAATAGAGAGATGCTGCGGAGGCATACCCCATTCGTCCTGATGAGAATGCTGATTTATATATATAAATGACAGTTGTTAAGGTTGAATTTAGAGGCCCACCTGTTCCTTTTGAAATTATGAAAGGAATATCAAACAATTTAAAAGAATCTATCAAAATCATAGTAGATATAAAGTATGTTACATTCCTAAGAGTGGGTATAACTATATATCTAAGTTCATGATAAATATTCCCACCTTCAAGTCTTAATGTCTCATAGAAACTTGTCGGTATACCCATAAATCCACTCAAATAGATAAGCATATAAATTCCAACTTTAATCCAACTATACATTGTAACTATCGGGTATTTAATTAGAGATACAGAGTCCATCCAATTTAGGTCAATTGGATTGAAAATTGAAAGAAAAATATTGATCAATCCATTGCTTTGAAATAAATAGGTAAATATCAAAGCAATAGCAACAGTTGAAACAAATGTAGGAATATAAAAAACAGTTCTAAAAAAACCTGCATTAGTCAATTTTTTTTCATATTCAATATGTAAGCTAACCCAAAGGATATAAATAATTGAATTGGGAGACTTAAAGCTACAAAGATTGAGGTATTTTTCAAGGATAACCAAAATGTCTCATCTTGTAATAAATTTTCGAAATTTTTTTTGAAACCAATAATCTTTGCATTTTCAATCCCACCCCATAGTAAGCTATATCTTGTGAAGCTAAAATATAGGGCAAATACAAGTGGTACTATAAAAAACAGTACCACAAGTATTAAATAGGGACTGAGAAAAAAAACCAACCATAGAATACATTTTGTCTAAGTTTGTTCATTTTTTACCAATCCATTCATGTCTAATTCTTAAAGTATAGAAAGATAATCTCTATAATCTTTAAGAGCTTCCTCCAAGGCTTGGTCTGTACTTACACCTTTAAGACGTATTTTCTCTCCAGCAGCAGTCATTAAGTCTGCAATCTTTGGTGTATGAAGCCCTAAATTATAAACAGTTGCATTTTTTGCTTGCTCAGGATTTGCTCCATAGGTAGGATTCTTTTCAATATAATAATCGGCTACTGAAATTCTTGTAGGTACTGCCAATCCACTATCTACAACCATTCTTTGTGATTTCTCGCTTGTCATGAAATCAATAAATTTTGCACCAAGTTCTGGATTATTCGAATTCTTGCTCATCACGTAAGCAACGGTGAACAAAACAGTATGTGCAGTCTTCCCTTTTGGCAATTTTGTCATTTTCCAATTGATATCTTTTCCGTTTTCATTCAGGTACGCAGTAGCCCATCCTCCAGAAATCATCATGGGTACTTTTTTTCGTAGTTAACGCACCTTCATTTTCTCCATTGAAGTCCTTATCTGTTTTAGCAGCACCACTTCCAATTAAAGTATTGAAATAGAAATCGAAAGCTTCTACTACTGCTGGATCAGTCCAATTTGGTTCTCCATCAGAAGTAAGTATACTACCACCATTTTGCAAAATAAAAGGATAAAATCTTGCAAAATCAGTTCTCAGAACAATTCCTGCTTCATATTCATCAGTATCAGCAAAGGCTTTTGCAGTAGTCGACAATTCTTCCCAAGTTGTTGGTACTTTCATTCCGAATTTTTCGAATGCCAATTCATCATAATACAATACTAAAGTATTCATATCTTTTGACAGACCATATATATGAGATTCATCTCGGAATGCATCAAGCGTACTTGGATAAAAGGACTGTGTTACCGAATTATCCAAAAACTCATCAATTGGTTGTAATGCGGAATTTTCAATGAACATAGAAGCCCAGCTAGCATCTACATAGAAAACATCAGGCCCCTTACCACTAGCAATTTGAATCTGAAGTGTTTCATTATATTCATTTGCAAGAATTTCCCATTCAACTGTTACTCCTGGATTTGCCTCCTCAAATAGATCTATTCTTGATTGTACATATTCTTTTTTTTCTTGAGGAGTTGTTGACCAACCAACCAATTTAAGTACTTCGTTACCGTTTTTTTCCTCTTGTGCGTTTGCAAACACGAGTCCGATTGATACTAATAGTATCAAAACAAGCAGAATACCAAATTTTCTCATATTCATCTCCTATTATTTTTCTTCAGCTTATTACTGAAGGATTAACATTATAGCATTTGATAATCCATGGTTATAAGAAGAGGAGGGATATCAAACATGCTTACATAATATATTAGGTTTTTTTCCTAAATACAAGTTAAATATACATTTTATTTATTTTATGATACTATTGTCTTATACTCATTATATCATGTTAATAGATTTACTATTCGCAAATAGATATCTGAGAGGTTGCAATATTTTCAGTTATAAAGGGGTTACAGGTGCAAAATAAAAAGAAGAAAGTTATGATTGCTCATTTCAGAGTAGGAATGACAGATGGCGTGTCATTAGAAATAGAAAAAAAAGAGGTGAGATATTAAAACAGCTCGGGTATGAATATTTTCTTCTGTCAGGTCCGAAAAAGTAAAAAATGCTGATTATATCATCGAGGAATTAGATTTTGACAGACCAAATATTGCCTCTTTAACTAATAGTTTTTTTCGATCCAACCATAGATGATGAATTAGTACCATCCAATTCTTTGAAACTAGAT
>JDSF01000537.1_pt1 | contig 11181 bp, 11 predicted proteins | sample 199441 | NCBI WGS metagenome assembly JDSF01 (sample SAMN02592751, study PRJNA231836) | bioreactor metagenome | isolation source: continuous culture bioreactor denitrification-DNRA | place: Germany: Bremen
TATGGAGCCGTTTCTGGTCGAGTTTGATCCAACCCAGGCAGAACAACCACAACCAGTCCGACACGCAGGGGAGAGTTCTTCTATATAATAGAAGGACAAGTGCAATTACAACATGGTGCGGACACCTACATTCTTGGTGCAGGAGATTCTGTCTACTGGGATTCCAACGAACCACACAGCCTCAAAGCGCTGGGTAATACCGTTGCGCGCGGAATCGCCGTTCTCTACACAAAAAATTAACCACCTGAGCAAATCCTGACAGTAATTTGTCATCAATTTGTTATGATTTGGTGAGACCAAAGTTTTTCAACCTTTCGTAACCATATAAATCAGACCAGACAGGAGGATCTTTATGGCAAAAATTGGTGTCGTACTTTCAGGCTGTGGTGTTTATGATGGCAGCGAAATTCATGAAGCAGTTATCTCTCTTCTCGCTCTCGATCGCGCAGGGGCAGAGGTGGTCATCATGGCGCCAGATATTGAGCAGGCTGTTGTTAACCATCTGACGGGGGAACAGGTTGATGGCGCGATTCGTAACGTGCTTGAAGAATCTGCCCGTATCGCCCGTGGCAATATTTCAGACATAGCAAAAGTCAGAGCCGCTGACATCGATGCTCTCTTTATTCCTGGCGGGTTCGGTGCGGCCAAAAATCTCTGCGACTTCGCCTTTAAAGGTCCGGATTGTGACGTCAACTCTGAAGTCGCCAGATTGATCCGAGAAATCGTTGCTGCGAAGAAACCTCTCGTGGCTGTCTGTATCGCTCCGGCCTTAGTCGCCAAAGTTCTCGGTGATGACAAACTCGCTCATAAACTAACAATAGGGACAGATGAAGGAACCGCGGAAGCGGTAACAGCGATGGGGTCCACCCATGTTAATTGTCCAGTGAGTGAACTCGTCATCGACAAAACGAACAAGATCATCACGTCACCAGCATATATGCTAGCAGGCAGTATCAGCGAAGCAGCAGAGGGGATTGAAAAGTCTGTCGCCGCCTTGATGGAATTTTTTGATTAAGCCAGAAAACAGCTGTAATTTATCACTATCCGTCTCTGTCGGATGGGATTTTTAATGCCTGAGAAAAATCGGAAAAATAATCATTACCTATATTGTAATAATTTATCCGATCTGCTATTCTCCGGCCATCAACTAAACAACCTTAAGGAGGTTCACAATGCAGAAGTATCGTTGCGTCGTATGTGATTATATCTATGACCCAGAAATTGGTGATCCAGATAGTGGCATTGAGCCAGGAACATCTTTTGAAGACATCCCGGAAGACTGGGTCTGTCCGCTCTGCGGCGTTGACAAAACAAACTTTGAGCCGGCCTGATAGCCCGTTCATGACTTGCAAACTGGGCCCGATTACAAACCTGTGATCGGGCCTTGTTTATGACTCGGGATATTGAGTGTTTTCTGAAGGCAACAGAGATAAAAAGCAGGTCTCTACATTTTGAAAATACGACTGAGAGTATTGATCAATGAAACATCAACAACGTAAACCAGAATGGCTAAAGGTTAAGTTTCCGGCCGGTGAAAATTATACGCGTATCGACCGCTATCATCGCCTTAATGGATTAAATTCAGTCTGCCGTAGTGCCGCATGTCCCAATCAGGGAGAATGCTGGAGCAAAGGTACCGCTACCTTTATGATCTTGGGGACCACCTGTAGTCGCCATTGTCAATTTTGTAATGTCGGCAGCGGTCAGTTACCTCATCCAGATCCTGACGAACCGGCTAAAGTCGCTACAGCCATTGCCGAATTAGGTTTGAAACACGCAGTCATTACTTCCGTCACCCGTGATGATCTGGATGATGGGGGAGCGAATCATTTTGCCCAACTGATCAGAGAGATTCGCAACCGAACTCAAGATTGTCGCATTGAGTTGCTGATTCCAGACCTTCAAGGCAACTGGGATGCTCTTGGTGTCATTGTCAACGAACAACCAGATATTCTTGGTCACAATGTCGAAACTGTTCCCCGGCTCTACTCAGAGGTTCGGCCAGAAGCCGTCTACCAACGGACCCTCGATTTATTGGCTGAGGTTGAACGTCGCGATCCCAGAATAATCAGAAAATCAGGGTTAATGCTTGGGATGGGAGAACAAAAAGACGAGGTCATTCAAGTGATGAAAGATCTCCGCTCGCATCAATGTCAACTTCTGACAATGGGGCAATACCTTGCACCGACACGTGACCATTTCCCAGTTCAACGTTACGTAACACCGGATGAATTTAATCATTATGCAGCGGAAGGACTTAAACTTGGTTTCGACCATGTGGAGTCTGGCCCACTCGTCAGGTCATCCTATCATGCCGAAGAACAGTATGATGCCAGTCGAGGAGAAAAGTAATGGACACATTCACCCTGGTTCGGCCGGAACACCTCAACCACCATGGCTATCTTTTTGGTGGCGTCATGTTGAAATGGGTTGATGAAAATGCCTGGATGGCTGCTTCGCGTGAATATCCGAACAGCACACTGGTCACCGTCGGTATGGATGCCTGCCGTTTCAAGCACCGGGTCGATAATGGTTCAATCCTGCGTTTTCACATAATGAACGTGAAAAAGGGGCGGACATCAGCAACGTACAACGTGACTGTTTATGCTGAAGCACCAGAGGAATGTGAAGAAAAAGAAGTCTTCAGCACCTCTGTCAGTTTTGTCCACCTCAACAAAAAAGGCCGGCCCTGTGAGCTGCCACCTGAGTCTGGCGATAGCTGAAAACGAGATCGATTTTATGATAAGTCAGGATCGACATTTAATCGGGAAGACAATCAAACGATAAAACATAGAAACTGTTGAGGGAATAAACCGAAGGCGAGCAAGATCAAATTTAAACGGATAGTCTGTGACCAGACTATCCGTACAAAATTAAGCTTTTACGTCGAGGTGAAGACCTTTTCCGGTCTGCTCGGCAATTTCGAGTCGTTGTTGTTCGTTGATGCGTGTTTGTTCGGTCTTTTCCAAGCTTTTCGTCAACACATCGTAACCTGATTGGGTTTTGTTGGTTGCCATTTCCTGGGCGGCAATACTGGTATTGCCTGAGATATCCATTGCCATAATGAGACTCCTTCCTTTTCTAGACGAGTCTCCACTGTAACGGATACTGAACATAGAAACAACTATTTTATTTGCTGACCTTAATTAAATAGTAAAAATTTCCCCCTATCCCCTTTATTTTACAGGGGTTATTGCGGTGGGATAGTGACTGTTTTATACTGAATAGGTTTTTTATTTCCTGTTACACCAAAAGTAACGACAGCATGACCTCCGAAACGGAGACTACTTCATATTTAATACGGGAGCCAAAACATGGGTACGATTGATAACGTCAGCCCCCAGTGGATAGAACATCAATATCAACTCTATAAGGAGGATCCTCAGCAGGTTCCGGAAGAGTGGCAGTCATTCTTTAAAGGCTTTGATATCGGCATCGAAAACCGTGATCTTACTGCCCCAGATCATAAGCCTGCTGGCGTACAATCGATGATCCGACGCTATCGAGACATCGGTCACATTTATGCCTGTGTCGATCCCCTGACTCCCTGCGAATTGGATCATCCCCTTCTCAATATCGCTCAGTTCGGGTTGGATAAGTCGGATCTACAACGCACCTTTGCAACCGACAGCTTTATTATGCCAGAAGCAAAACTTAAAGACATTGTCGACGTACTGCAGCAAACCTATTGCCGCTCTCTTGGCATTGAGTTTATGCATATCCCGATTCCGACAGAACGTCAGTGGATTCAGCAAAAGGCTGAAGAATCACGCAACCGATCAGACATCAGTCGAGCGAAAAAACTGCAAACAATGAAGATGCTGCTCAAAGCAACCAAATTTGAGACGTTTCTGCATCGTAAATTTGTCGGCCAGAAACGTTTCTCACTGGAAGGTGCGGAATCAGTGATTCCTCTGCTTGATCATCTGGTCGAGAAAGCTGCCGAGATGTCGATGCAGCAGATTGTCATCGGCATGGCTCACCGTGGCCGCTTGAACGTTCTAGCCAATGTTTTTGAAAACCTCTGGAAAATATTTTCACCGAATTTACCGACAACGAACGTTATAAAATTATCGGTGAAGGCGATGTTAAGTATCACAAGGGCTACACCACCTACCGCCATATGCCAAACGGCATGGTTCGAATTTCTATGGCTTCAAACCCGAGCCACCTGGAAGCGGTTAACCCCGTTGTAGAAGGCAAGTCTCGGGCTCGTCAGGATCGCCTTGAAGGAGATGGAGAACAGTTGATCATGCCACTGCTGATTCACGGTGATGCAGCCTTTGCCGGACAGGGGATGGTAACCGAAACTCTCAATCTGTCTCAGTTAGCTGGCTATAAGACTGGCGGCACCCTCCATCTGGTCATCAACAACCAAATCGGTTTCACCACCACACCGGAAGATGCTCGCTCGACAGCCTATGCAACCGATGTCGCAAAAATGCTCAACGCGCCGATCTATCATGTCCATGGTGATGACCCTGAAGCTTTGATCCAGGCGGCAACCATGGCGATTGAGTTCCGTCAGGCATTCCGCAAGGATGTCGTCATAGAGGTCATCTGTTACCGGCGCCACGGCCACAACGAGGGTGACGAGCCCTTTTTCACTCAACCACTGATGTACGAGAAAATCCGCAATCATCCACTCACAGCTGAAATCTACAAAACCCAGCTCCTGTTAGAAGGATTTAAAGCAGAAGAACTGCAGAATATCGCGGATGAAATCGACCAGGGGCTGGAAGAAGCTCTCAATCGCGAAATTTGCCCCATGCATGAATTCTTTCTCAAGCAGTGGTCACACATCACCCGCGAGTTCAGCTTTACTCCGGTTGAGACAGGTGTCGACAAAGAGGTTCTCAACAGCCTCAGCTCTTCATTGACCACACCACCTGAGACCTTCACTCCCCATCGTAAAATCGCAACACTGCTGAAGAAGCGCCACAGAGTGACGACCGAAGGTAAGAATATTGATTGGGGGACAGGTGAAGCATTGGCTTTTGCCAGTATGGTCAACGAAGGCACCTCAATTCGCCTATCAGGTCAAGATTCACGCCGTGGGACATTTAACCACCGCCATGCGACCCTCTATGACAGCAAAACCGGCGAAGAATATACTCCTCTCTCTGCTATCGCTGAAAATGCTGATTGTCGTTTTGACGTTTTCAACAGCATGTTGTCTGAAGCAGCGGTGCTTGGCTTTGACTATGGATACTCAGTAGAAACTCCTGACGACCTGACCATTTGGGAAGCCCAGTTTGGTGATTTTGCCAACGGTGCTCAGGTAATCATCGATCAATTTATAGCCAGTAGCCAAACCAAGTGGGACCGTCCGACCGGCATTACCATGTTCCTGCCTCACGGCTACGAAGGACAGGGTCCAGAACACTCAAGTGCCAGGATCGAACGTTATCTGCAACTTTGTGCCGATAACAACCTACAGGTCATCAACCCCAGTACACCGGCCCAGCTTTTCCATGCCTTAAGACGTCAGGTCAAAACAAAGCACAGACGTCCATTGATCGTGTTTACTCCTAAGGCTTTGCTACGCCACCCGGTCTGCGTATCGACAATCGAAGATTTGAGCAGTGGTCATTTCCAGGAAATCCTGCCAGATACTGTTGATCCCAAAAAATGTCGTCGGGTTCTACTCTGCTGTGGCAAAATCTATTACGATCTACTTCAATATCGTCAGGACAATGACAATGAAGATGTCGCCATTGTGCGGATTGAACAACTCTATCCACTCAATGACGAACTGATTAAATCGGTTATTAAACCCTATGGTAAAAAAACTGAATTTCTCTGGGTTCAGGAGGAAAATGCCAATGGGGGCGGCTGGGACTACCTCCGTTCGCGCCTGCGTGAACTGATCGGCGTAGAACCTACCTACGTTGGCCGTAAGCGTGCAGCCAGTTCCGCTGTCGGATCGCACCGCATACACAAAATTGAGCAGCAGGATATTCTCGATAGAGCTTTTGCAGCTCCCAAGTAAAGGAAAGAACTGTTATGGATATTATTGTTCCCCAGGTCGGTGAATCGATCGTCGAAGCGGAAATTGGTGAGTGGTTCAAAAAAGATGGTGATTACGTTGAAAAAGATGAACTCATCATGGAATTGGAGACCGAGAAGGTTAATGTTGAACTTAATGCTGAAGCAGCAGGTGTTCTGAGGATCACAGCTCAACAGGGTGAGACAGTTAAAATCGGTGCCGTTATCGGTACCATTGATGAAAGTGCTACGCAGGAGCCAAGTGCTCCACCAGAAGTCGCAGCAACGGCTGCACCCGTTGCCGCACCTGCCCCGGAGCCAACAACTCCCGCAGAAGCTGACCAAGTTGTCCCAGGCATCAGCGTTGACATCATTGTTCCTCAGGTCGGCGAATCAATCGTCGAAGCGGAAATTGGTGAGTGGTTCAAAAAAGATGGTGAATACGTCGAAAAAGACGAACTCATCATGGAGCTGGAAACCGAAAAGGTCAATGTCGAGCTCAATGCCGAAGCAGCAGGGGTTCTGAAGATCACAGCTCAACAGGGTGAGACAGTTAAGATCGGTGCCACCATCGGAACCATCGATGGTCGTGCAGCGAAGATGGCAGACCCCTCCCCGTCATCAGAACCAGCTCAGCCGGTGTCAAACGCACCAATGAACCCCGCTGTCCCTAAAATCGCTGCAGAACGTGGAATCGATGCCAGTACTCTGACAGGAAGTGGCCGCGATGGACGCATCCTGGTTGATGATATTCCGGCCAAAGCTCCAGCAAAGCCAGCACCTGCTCCGTCAGCAGTAAAGGCACCAGCACCAGTTCCGGCGACAACGAAAGCACCCGCACCTCAGGCAACAGTAACCACCACTGCCGGGGAACGGACAACCCGCGTCCCGATGACGCAGATCCGCAAAAAAATCGCAGCACACCTGATGAAAGCCCGACATGAAACAGCCATGTTGACCACCTTCAATGAAATCGATATGAGTCGCGTCATGGCCCTTCGTAAAGCGTACAAAGACACCTTTTTAGAAAAGCATGGAATCGGCCTCGGCTTCATGTCCTTCTTCGTTAAAGCATGCGCTGAAGCCCTACTGGAATATCGTGATGTTAACGCTCGAATCGAAGGTGACGACATCATCTATCACAACTATGTCGATATTGGCGTGGCAGTCGGAGGTAAACGTGGGCTTGTTGTTCCGGTCATCCGTGACGCCGACAAACTCAGCTTTGACGAGATTGAAAAAACAATCCGTGCCTTTGCTGAAAAAGCCAACAGTGGGAAGATTACCCTCGAAGATCTTGAAGGGGGAACCTTCACTGTCAGCAACGGCGGGATCTATGGTTCAGTCCTCTCAACACCTCTGCTCAATCCGCCACAGAGCGGTATCCTCGGCATGCACAATATTGAGCAGCGCCCTGTCGTTCGAGATGGTGAGATCGTCATCCGTCCGATCATGAATATCGCCCTGAGCTATGATCACAGAATCATTGATGGCAAAGAAGCGGTTGGTTTCCTCAAGCAAGTCAAGAGCTACATCGATAATCCGGAGACCCTGTTGTTGAAGGTTTAACATGCACTCCCCTCTCCTGCTGCGGGAGCAGGGATTTAACAAAACACAATACACATAAGTACATCACATTCAATACAGGGAGCTTTTATGTCCGACAAAATATATGATCTGATCGTCATTGGAGCTGGCCCTGGTGGCTATGTCGCAGCCATCCGCGCCGCTCAACTCGGTTTTTCTGTCGCTGTCGTTGAAAAACGTGCCGCACTCGGTGGCGTTTGCCTCAATGAAGGCTGTATCCCAAGCAAAGCTCTGCTCGAATCGAGTGAGCATTATGCCCGCATCGATCATGAACTCGCTGAACACGGCATTGAAGTCGAGGGAGCAAAACTCAATCTCGAACAGATGATGAAGCGCAAGCAAGACATTATCGACAAGCTCACCGGTGGTATTGCCGGTCTTTTTAAAAAGAACAAGATCACGTCATACTCTGGGCAAGCCGAACTCCTTGCTGAGGATTCCCCTCGAAAAGTCAAAGTCACCTCCGACCAAAAGGTTCAGGAACTCTCCGCTAAAGCGGTTCTTTTAGCCACGGGCAGCGAAGCGATTGAACTCCCTCACTTGAAGTTCGATGGCGAAAATGTTATCAGCGCCCGTGAAGCCTTGAGTTTAACAGAAGTCCCCCCACGACTCCTGGTTGTCGGTGGCGGTGTTATTGGTCTGGAGATGGGATCAGTCTGGAGCCGTTTAGGTTCTGATGTCACCGTCGTTGAAATGCTGCCACAGATTATTCCACAGACCGACCCACAGATAGCCCAAACCTTACAACGCAGCCTCAAAAAACAAGGAATAGACATCCTGACCAAAACCCGCCTCGACAAAATCGAGACAAGGGATGATGGAATCCATGCCACATTGACCACGGCAAAAGGAGAACAAGAAATCGTTTGCGATAAGGTTCTGGTCTCTACCGGTCGGCGTGCACAAACAGCCGGCCTGGGTCTTGAAAATGTTGGTTTACAGCCGAACAAGCAGGGCCAACTTGATATCGACGAAAACTACCAGACATCGGTTTCTGGTGTTTATGCCATTGGTGACCTCGTCCCTGGCATGATGCTGGCTCACAAAGCCAGTGAAGAGGGTGTTGTCTTTGCGGAAAGGTTGGCAGGACAACCCGCTGCTGTGAACTACAATTGCATTCCAGCAGTCACCTACACCTGGCCAGAAGTGGCAACTGTTGGTCGGAGCGAAGATGAACTCAAAGCTGAAAATATTGAATACAAATCAGGTAAGTTCTTCTTCGCAGCCAGTGGCAGAGCTCTTGCCAATGGGATGAGTGAAGGTTTTGTCAAAGTTTTAGCGACACCGGATAGCGGACGGATTCTGGGAGTCCATATTGTTGGACCACATGCGTCAGAACTGATTGCCGAAGCAACGACAGTCATTTCCTTCGATGGCAGTGTCCATGATCTGGCTGTAACCTGTCATGCTCACCCAACTTTGTCTGAAGCTTTCAGAGAAGCAGCTCTCGCTGTGAATAAAGAAGCGATTCATGCCTGATCTGCTTGACAAATAACAGGCAACATTCGACAATCAGCGCAGTTACAGTTCAGGGCAACCAAATGGTTGCCCTGAACTATTGTAGACATATCATCCGATTCAAAATACAACATTCGCAGTCATCACCAGAATTGAGAAGGTAAACCATTGAAATCGATCAAAAAGCTCTTTCTACTGCTCATAATTGTCGGCCTCATCTCTGCGGGAGTTTTCTACTTCCGTGACACCAAGCAACCACAGGTCAGCCTGACTCCTGGAAGTGGGCCAATTTCTAAAAAATCCACAATCATGCTCGCCCTCAATGATGAAGGGATGGGACTTAAAAATATTGAAGTCATAGTGATTCAAGGAACAGACAGAATACCGTTGCTCAAACGTGATTTCCCTGTGAAAACCAGTGTCACCGACATTGAGATTGACCTCTCTTCGCTAAAACTTAAACAAGGCGAGATCCAGATTGAAGTTCTGGCAAATGACCACTCAATCTACCACCTTGGCAAAGGGAATAGTGCTCAGAAAATCTACTCTCTCACCTATGACACAAGACCACCTGTCATCTCTATTCTAAGCAAAGCACATAATTTCACCAAAGGTGGAAGTGGCCTGGTGACCTTTAATATCAATGAAGAGGCCGAAAATGTCGGTGTCCAGTTCGGTGATTACTTTTTCCCGGCTTATATGCAAGATTCGGGAACTTATGCCTGTCTCTTTGCCTACCCCTATGACACCACAGAAAAAACATTTGTTCCCCGAGTTGTCGCCCAGGATCTAGCTGGTAACGAGCGTCAAGCAGGAATCTACTATCGAGCCAAAAACAAAAAATTCCGCCATCGCCAAATAAAAGTGTCTGATTCATTTCTAACTCAAAAAGTTCCAGAGTTTGAATCGATTGTCAGCGATCAAGGGGAACCGATCGATATTTTCCTTGAAGTCAATGGTAAGATTCGGCAACAAAACCGAGATTTCATTGCAGAGCTCGGCCTAAAAACAGCACATCAACCTTATGGGATGGTGCCTTCCGCAGACAGCCCAAAACTGCATCACTGGCCCAGTTTGCCGATTATCGCACTTACTACTACAAGGGCAAACCTGTCGATAAACAGATTCACTTAGGACAGGATCTCGCTTCCGTTGCTCAAGATGAACTGATTGCAGAAAACAGCGGTGAAGTCGTTTGGGCCGAATATCTTGGTATTTACGGCCAATGTGTTGTCATCGATCATGGTCTCGGGTTACAGAGCCTCTATGCTCATATGAGTCAACTTAGTGTCCAGGAGGGAGACATGGTGACTAAGGGGCAGGTCATCGGTCGTAGTGGGGCCACCGGTATGGCCGGAGGAGACCATCTTCACCTTGGGATGTTTGTCTCTGGTGTCCCAGTTCAACCAATCGAATGGTGGGACAAAAACTGGCTAAAAAACAACATCAATAGCAAACTGGAAGCCAATTGATTTATTCAACCTGCTTTCAGGTTAGGCTGTAATGATAAAACTCAAATCTTCTATGGCTTGACAGCATAAGCTGTCTGGTCTAAAAAATGTTTTTTCTATTTATGTTTACACAGAAAGGTGCCCCCCGATGAAAAAAACGCTTCTGCTCCTGCTGGTTGTTTTATTTGCTTGTCTGTCTGGCTCCGCCATGGCTGGCAAAGAGATCAAGACCGGTTTTGTTTATGTTGGACCTGTCGGTGATGCCGGTTGGACATACTCCCACAATCAAGGTCGTCTGGAAATGGAAGAACTTGATTATGTCAAACCATCGACCTTTATCGAATCAGTTCCAGAGGGCGCAGAATCTGCTCGCGTTATCAATGGTCTCGTGCGCAAAGGGCACAACCTGATTTTCACAACCAGTTTTGGCTACATGGATGCCACAATCGACGTTGCCAAGCGTAACAAAGATGTCGTTTTCATGCATTGTTCAGGCTTTAAGACTTCTGAAAATGTTGGCACCTACTTTGGTCGTATGTATGAACCACGCTATCTGGCGGGTATCATTGCAGGAAAAATGACCAAGAAAAATGTTATCGGTTATGTCGGCGCATTCCCAATCCCCGAGGTTATCCGCGGGATCAATGCTTTTACTCTTGGTGTTCGCAGTGTCAACCCAACAGCAGAAGTCAAAGTT
>JDSF01000538.1_pt1 | contig 11167 bp, 9 predicted proteins | sample 199441 | NCBI WGS metagenome assembly JDSF01 (sample SAMN02592751, study PRJNA231836) | bioreactor metagenome | isolation source: continuous culture bioreactor denitrification-DNRA | place: Germany: Bremen
AGTATTTTTTAATTGCTCAGCAGCAGATTCAGCTACTTCATCAATTTTTAATGCATCAACAAGTGGAGTAACATTATATCCACCCATCATTGTTCCTAAAATTTCAATAGCATCTGCTTTTGAAATTACTGAACATGCAACGTTACCTTGAACAACGTCATTTAAAAATGCAGCTTTTACATATGCAGCATCATCAACACCTGGGTTGATTTTATTTTTGAAAAGTTCTAAACAATATTCTGCATCTTCTACAGAATCTGCTTTTAATAATTCTACTAACTCAGCAGTTTGCTCAGCAGTTAATGCTAATGGTGGTAAACCACCTTCATTTAATCTTTCTTCAGTATGTGCTTTATAAGTAGCTAATAAACTCATATACATCTCCTAATAATTTTGTAGCTTTAGTATAGCATAATGTTTATTCGCTTTAATGTACAATTTCTGTTGAATAAGTTACAATTTTTTATTCTTCAAGAAAAAGTTACCAAAAGTAATAAAAATAGTCCATAAAGTACTATTTCAGCATTTATCAGGCCATTTTCTAGGTAGTTTAATTAGCTTTTAGAATTGATTACTTAATTAAATCTTTAACAACTATATTATCTTTTCTTCACTTTTGTACAATTTTTGTACATAGATACTCATAATGTACAGTTATAAGTTTAAAAAATAATTGTTTTTTATATTATAATAATCTTAAATTTTTGTATTAAAAAAATTATTTTCCTTAAGTTTCTATTTAAATGTTAGAATTTGATTATAAAATAGTTAAAAGGATTAACTATGAATTCATATAATTTTAAAACATACAATGAAATGTTTGATTATATTACAGACACATATAATAATCCAACATTTTTAAACTATCTGTTAAATGGTGAATACAAAGCCATATCTACAATTGACTTTAAACAAAAAGTTATTTGCTTAGCAATTGCATTAAAAAAAATGGGTATAAAAAAAGGTGATACTATTGCAATATTTGCAAAATCTTCTCCTTTTTGGCTTATATTTGATTTTGCAATTCATAAAGTTGGAGCAATATCTGTTCCTATTTTTGACAATATCTCAACACAAAACTTAAATTTTGAAATAGAAGATGCAAAAATACAATATGTATTTATTGATTCAATTGAAAGATTAGATGATATAAAACATGATGTAACTTTTATTACTCATAATTTCTGTATAAAAGAAGAAGGTTTTTATAACTTAGATGAAATTTTTGTTATGGGAACTGCTCAATGTGATATTGATTCATTAGAACATGATATTCCTAAAGAAGATGATATTTTTTCTATTATATATACAAGTGGTAATACAGGAACTCCAAAAGGCGTTGTTCTTACACATAAAAATATAATAAATCAAATACATGATGTAAATACTATTTTACCACTTCCAAAAGAAGAAGTTATATTATCACTTTTGCCATTAGCTCATATTTTTGAGAGAATGGTAATGAGTTTTTATCTTAATCGTGGTGTATCAATATATTTTGTAGATGAGATAGTAAATGTTGCAATGCTTTTAAAAGTAGTTCGCCCTACTATGCTTACTGCAGTTCCAAGACTACTTGAAAAAATTTATTTTAAAATAAAAATGAATATTGATAATAAATCTGGGATAGGAAAACTCATTGCAACTTGGGCTTTTAAGTATGCATTAAAGCCTAACTTAGATAAAGAGAGTTTCATATATAAAATTTTTGATAAAATTGTTTATAGTAAATTAAGAGATATTTTTGGAGGGAAAGTGGCTAAACTTGTCTCTGGTGGAGCTGCATTAAACAAAGAGATTTATCAATTTTTTATAAATATAGGAATCCCTATATACCAAGGGTATGGACTAACAGAGAGTTCTCCTGTAATTTCAACAAACTATCCAGGATCTAATAAAATTGGTTCAAGTGGAAAAGTACTTCCTAGTGTAGAAGTAAAAATAAAAGATGATGAACTTCTTGCACGAGGACCTTCTATTATGAAAGGATATTTAAACAATCCTGATTTAACTAAACAAACAATTGATAAAGATGGTTGGCTTCATACTGGAGACCTAGCCTATATTGATGAAGAAGGTTTTATCTTTATTAAATCTAGAAAAAAGATATTTATAAACTTTCAACAGGAAACTATGTATCTACTATCCCTATTGAACAAGAACTTCAAAAAATAGATATGTTGAGTTTGCAACAGTAATTGCAAATGATAAAAATATGTAACTTGTTTACTTTTTGTAGATAAAGATATCTATAACAATGATATACTAAATAAAGAGTTTACATTAGAAGAATATTATAATCGTAATGATGTTCATCAAAGCATTAAAAAAACAATAAATAATGTTAACAAAAAACTAAATGAGTGGGAAAATATTGTTCAATATAAAATTGTAACAAGTGATATTTCTATTGAAGGTGGAGAGTTAACGCCATCTATGAAAATTTGTAGAAATGTTATTGAAGAAAATATGAAGAGTTAATTAATAAAATGTATTAGGAGTTTGTCATGAAAGCAAAAATTGCAATAATAGATGGACTTAGAAGTCCCATAGCAAAAGCAAATGGGAAACTAGAAAAAGTCAGTGCAGACAACTTAGGAAGTATAATTGCTAAAGAGTTAGTACTTAGAAATAAAATTGCTTATGAAGATTATGATGAAGTAATAATAGGAAATGTTGCACAACCTGTAAATGCGGCAAATATTGCAAGAGTAATTGCAATTAAAGCAGGATTTCCTCAAAGTACAATTGCATACACTGTTCATAGAAATTGTGCTTCAGGTATGCAATCAGTATCATCAGCAATTGAAAAAATAGAGACAGGACAAGGGGAAATATATTTAGCTGGTGGAGTCGAATCTATGAGTAATATTCCTCTTTTATTTAATGATCAATTTAGAGATTTTTTAACACAAATTACTTATGCGAAAAGTTTATCTGCAAAACTTAAAATATTGACAAAATTTAGACCAAGTTTTTTAAAACCAATTATTGGATTACTGTCTGGGCTTACTGATCCAATCTCTGGAAAAATCATGGGTATTACAGCAGAAAATCTGGCAAATGATTTTAAAATAAGTAGAGAAGAGCAAGATTTATATGCTTTAAACTCTCACATAAAAGCTCAAAAAGCAATTGAAACTAAAATCTTTGAAAAAGAGATTCATCCAATTATGACAAAAGATTCATCTATCATTGATGATGATGGAGTTAGATTTAATCAAACAGTTGAAGCTCTTAAAAAACTAAAACCATTTTTTGATAGAACAAGTGGAAGTGTGACAGCTGGAAACTCTTCTCAAGTTTCAGATGGCGCTGCAATGTTAATTTTGACAACTGAAGAAAAAGCTAAAGAGCTTGGAGTTGAACCTTTAGGATATATAGTAGATTATGCATATGCAGGACTTGATGCAAGTAGAATGGGACTTGGTCCTACATTTGCAACAAAAAAACTTTTTGATAAAACTGGAACAAAACTAGAAGATATAGATTTAATAGAGTTAAATGAAGCCTTTGCAGCGCAAGTTATAGCAAATGTTAAAGCATTTAATTCAAAAGAGTATTTTAAAACACATTTCAATAGTGAACCTTTAGGTGCAATTGATGAAAATATTTTAAATGTAAATGGTGGAGCAATAGCCTTAGGACACCCAGTTGGTATGAGTGGAACAAGAATTATTTTGCATCTATTAAAAGAGTTAAAAAGAAGAGAGCTTAAAACTGGCCTTGCTACACTTTGTGTTGGTGGTGGACAAGGCGCATCTTTTTTAGTGGAGGTGTAAGATGACAAATTTAGATTTAAAAATTGAAAATAAAATTGCAACAATTACCTTTGACTTATATAAAGAAAGAGTAAATAAACTAAGTTTTAGAGTACTTGAAGAGTTAGATAATTTATTAGATGAAATTAAAGATAATTCTGAGCTTGAAGTTCTTATATTGCAAAGTGCTAAGCCAAATATTTTTGTTGCAGGTGCAGATATAAAAGAGATTGAAGCCTTTAAAACTGAAGATGAAGTTTACTCTAATATCGTAAAAGGTGATGATATTTTTAATAAATTAGAAAACTTATCAATACCAAGTATTGCATATATAAATGGTGCTTGTATGGGTGGTGGATTAGAGTTAGCCCTTGCTTGTACATATAGAGTTGCTACAACAAATCCTAAAACAAAACTTGCATTTCCAGAGATAAAACTTGGATTTTTTCCAGGTCTTGGTGGCACGCAAAGAGCACCAAGAGAGATTGGGCTTATTAATTCTTTAGATTTAATTCTAACAGGAAAATCAATTGATGCAAAAAAAGCTTTAAGAATAGGTCTTGTTCATGAAATTTTTGATGATGGACAAAAAGAGTTTAGACTTAAAAGCTTTATTCAAAAAGTTTTAGACTCTGAAGTTAAAAAGAAGAAACAATCTTTTATAAATAATTTCTTAGAAAACTTCTATTTTACAAGAGAGTTTATCTATTATAAAACTCTTCAAAGTATTGAGAAAAAAGTTAATAGAGATTTCAATGCTCCATATATGGCTTTAGAAGTTATAAAACAGACTTTTAAAAAACCATTTGAAGAAGGAATTGAAGTTGAAGCAAGAGCTTTTAGTAAATTAGCTGCTACAAAAGAATCAAAATATATGATTGAACTATTTTTCCTCTTTGAAAAATTTAATAAAGGTTTCAAAAAAACAGAAAAACCAATATCAAATGTAACAGTAATTGGTAATGGAGTTATGGGGAAAGGAATTATTTGGTTATTCTCAAAATTCTTAAATGAAGTAAGAATAAAGGTGAGAAAACTAGACCAAGTAAGTTCAATAATATCAAGTGTATCAAAACTTTATAACTCAAGTTTAAGAAGAAGATCAATGAGTAAAAATCAAGTAGAGTTCAAACTAAATAAACTTTCATATACACAAAACTATGATGGTATGCAAAATATTGAGCTTGCACTTGAGGCAATTATTGAAGATGAAAGAGCAAAAAAAGATACATTTTTAGAGTTAGAAAAAGTACTTGATAAAGACTCTATAATTGCAACAAATACCTCATCAATATCTATAGAAAAACTAAGTAGTGAACTTAAAAATAAGAAAAACTTTATTGGTGTTCACTTTTTTAACCCTGTAAATATGATGCCTTTAGTTGAGATAATTCCATCTTCACATACCTCAAAAAAGACTATAAACCGTGTTACTGAACTTTTAGTCTCATGTGGGAAAACACCTATAGTTGTAGGTGATTGTGCTGGATTTATTGTAAATAGAATTTTACTTCCATATTTAAATGAGGCAGCTTTTATTTTAGAAGAAGGTTCTAGTATAAAACAGATTGATAAAGCACTAAAAGATTTTGGTATGCCTATGGGTCCATTTATACTTGCAGATACTGTTGGTATCGATATTGGATATAAAGTAACAAAGATTTTAAATGATTCATATGGTGAAAGAATGCCTATATCTCCTGTTCTTGATAGAGTCTATAATGACTTAGAATTATTAGGAGCAAAGAGTGGAATAGGTTTTTATATACATAATAAAACATTTAAAAAAGTGAATGAAGATGTTACAAAACCATATAATCTTAATAGACAATTTACTGATGAGCAAATTATTCAAAGATGTATATACATTATGATAAATGAAGCTTCTAGATGTTTAGAAGAAGGTGTAGTTGAATCTGTTGATGTAATTAATTTTGCACTAATAACAGGAGCTGGTTTCCCACCATACAAAGGTGGTATTTTAAACTACGCAAATGATGTGGGACTTGAAAATGTCTTAAATCATTTAAAAGATCTTCATTCAAGATATGGAATAAGATTTAAACCAAGCAAACTACTTGAGAAACTTGTAGAAAATAAAAAAGATTTTAAAACAGGAGGAGAGTTATGGATTTCTTAATATTTTTAATAATTCTTATAGGATTAGGGTTTTACTCCTTTCCTTTAGTGTATGCATTAATCATTTTAGGTGTTTATGCATTCGTTTTTTTTGAAATATCAATATTTATATGGCCTTTATTTATTGCATTAGCTGTTTTATTTAGCGTGAAAGCATTAAGAGTTAAATATATCACTTCTAAAATAGTTGATTTTATAAATAAAAATGGAATGTTGCCTAAGATTTCTCCTACAGAAGAAGCTGCACTTCAAGCTGGTACAAACTGGGTTGAGTCAAACTTCTTTGAAGCAAAAGTAGATTTTGAAGCAATAAGAGCTGAAAAAACAACTTATCTAACAGAAGAAGAACAAAGTTTTATTGACAATGAAGTGAATGAGCTTTGTGAAATGACAAATGACTGGGAGATTTTCCAAGATAGAGATTTAAGACCTGATGTATGGCAATTTATAAAAGATAAAAAATTCTTTGGAATGATTATTCCAAAAGAGTATGGAGGGCTTGGATACTCTGCAACTACACACTCAAAAGTTATTGAAAAATTAGTATCAAGATCACAAGTGCTTGCTATTACAGTTATGGTACCAAACTCTCTTGGACCTGCTGAACTTATATTAAAACATGGTACTCAAGAACAAAAAGATAAATATCTTGAAGATTTAGCAAATGGTAAACTTGTTCCTTGTTTTGGTCTTACTGAACCAAATGCAGGTAGTGATGCAACTTCACTTAAATCAAATGGTGTTTTATTTAAAGATGAGGATGGAAAAACAAAAATTCGTCTAAATTTTGAGAAAAGATATATTACTCTTGGTAATGTAGCAACACTTATTGGGCTTGCCTTTAAACTTTATGACCCTGAGCATCTATTAGGAGATAAAGAGGACTTAGGTATTACTTTTGGTTTAGTAGATCCCAAATTAAAAGGTGTAGATAACTCTAAACGTCACGACCCACTAGGTATTCCTTTTGTAAACTCTCCTTTATATGGTAAAGATGTAATTATCGAACTTGATGATGTTATTGGAGGAGTTGATGGTATAGGTCATGGTTGGCAAATGTTAGTTGAGTCTTTATCAATAGGACGTGGTATTTCACTTCCAAGTGTAAGTTTAGGAGGAAGTAAATTAGCTTTAAATGTTGTATCTTCATATTCAAATATTAGAGAACAATTTGGATTAACTATTTCTCATTTTGAAGGAGTTGAAGAAAAAATTGCAAAAATTGCAGCCTTTACATATATGTTAAATGCTGCAAGAAATTATACTCTTGATGCTATTGATAATGGGGCTAAACCTGGTGTTGTAAACTCTATTATGAAATATCACGCAACTGAAAAGTTTAGAGAAGTAATAAATGACGCTATGGACGTTTTAGGTGGTAGTGCAATTATTAGAGGTGAAAAAAACTTACTAGCTCATGCATATTTTGCAATACCTATTTCAATCACCGTTGAAGGTGCAAATATTTTAACAAGAAACCTTATGCAGTTTGGACAAGGTTTAATAAAATCTCACCCATATATTTATAAACAAATCACAGCTTTAAAAGATAACAATGTTAAAGCATTTGATGAATCTTTCTTCTCTCATGTAGGACTTGCTACTTCATCTATGTGTAAAACAATTGTTTACTATTTAACAAGAGGTTTCTTTATTAAAGCTACTGGTGATTTTCAAAGATATAAACAAAAACTTGTTTGGGTAAGTGCTGATTTTACTTTCCTTACAAATCTAGCCTTAGCTGTTATTGGACCTGCTTTGAAAAAAAGAGAAAATATTAGTGCAAGATTTGGAGATATTCTTTCATATTCATATTTAATTACTGCAACAATTAGAGAGTATGAAAATAATCCAAATAAAGAGTATAAAGATTTAGTTGATTATATTTGTCATTACTGTTTTAATCAAATACAAATTGCAAGAGAAGATATTTTTAACAATATTGGTGTATTAAGAATGTTTATACCATTTATGAAACTAAATGCAATAGGTATCAAATCAAGTGATAAGTTAAACGCAAAAATTGTTAAGATGCTTAAAAACCTTGATAATCTTGAAGACTTAACATCTAATGTTTTTGTTTCAAATAGCAAAAAAGATAAATTTGCTAAGTTACAAGAAGCAAATAGATTAAATGTTCAAACAACCCAATCTTTTGCATTAATAAAACAAGCAGTAAAGGATGGAAAAATAGAAGTTGGTACAGTTGAAGAAATGGTTGAAAAAGCTGTTGAACTTGAACTTATTTCAAAAGCTGAATCTTCTAAACTTATTAAAGCATACAAATTAAAACAAGATGTAATATCTGTAGACTCTTTTAAAGTTAAAACATATAAGGAATTACGATGAGAAAAGATTTGCTAATTAATTCTAGTGGTTTAGTTCTGAATCTTTTAGAAAAGATATTTGATGCAAATATCGAAATTAAAGGAGTAGAAAATATCCCTAAAGAACACCCTAGAATTTTTGTAGCAAATCATTTTACTAGAATGGAAGCAATGATCGTTCCCTATGCTTTATATGATATAACAGATAAAAAAGTTGGTGTTATCGCTGATGATGGACTTTTTAATACATATTTTGGTTCTTTCTTAGAAGAGATTGGAGCTATGAGAAAATCTGAACCATGTAGAAACAATATAATCATTGGCGATTTAATTACAGCTTGTAAAGATTGGTTAATTTTTCCAGAAGGAAGAATGGTAAAAGCAAAAGATATTAGCAAAGAAGGAAATCACTATTGTGTAAAAATTGATGGAATATGTCAAAGAGTTCATACAGGAAGTGCTTTTTTTTGCTCTTACTTCACAATTATTAAGAGAAGATTATTTTAATAAAAAGATAAAAAATCCAACTAAATTTCAAAGAAAACACTTTATACATGAATGTAAAGATATTCAAAAGAATGAGACGATGATAATTCCTATAAATATCACTTATTCTAAACTAAGAACTGGCGATAACTTTTTAACTGATTTAGCTATTAAATTTTTGGATAATATTGGTAAACACTTTTTAGAAGAACTTGAAATTGAAGGCAATATTGCTCTAAACTCAAAAATTACTATAAATATACTAAAGCCTATTAGTACAAAAGAGATTCTACAAAATATTTATAAAAAAGAACCTAATCATACAAAAATTATAAATCGTTACAGATATGAATTAACTCATAGATTTATGACAAATATATATGAAAGTCTTACAGTAAATTTTGACCATATCTTTACATTAGCACTTGCTTTATATCCAAAAAAAAGAGTTGAAAAAAATCATTTTAAAAGAATTTTATATTTAAGTATTGATGCAATAAAAAACAACTGTACTGAATATGATAAAGATATTGATAAAAAACTTGTAAACTTAATTTCATATGAGGACTATGAACCTTTTGAAAATGTATTAAGAATAGCTATAAAAGATGGAATTATTGTAGAAGAAGATGATAAATACTTTATAGATAAAGAGAACTTATTTAAGTCATATACCCATCATACAATTAGGCTAAAAAATATATTAAGAGTGATTTTGAATGAGATTTTAATAATAGATAGAGTTAAAGAGATAATAAAAAAAATGTGTAAGAAAAAGTTCTGAAGAGATAAAACTAGACCTTTTTAATCTTCTAAGAAAAGAAGAACAAGAAGAGTTCTTAAATGATCATTTAGAATTTGTAAATGATCCAGATTTAAAGCCTCTTAAAATAGGAGAACCATATACTTTAGAGTATAAAGAGAATACTACTTGTGTAATAACCGTACATGGATTCTCATCTGCTCCTGAGGAGGTTAAAGAACTCTCTTTATTTTACATCAAAAAGGTTTTGATGTTTATGCTCCAAGACTTAGAGGGCATGGAACTTCACCACTTGATTTAAAGAATAGAACTTGGCAAGATTGGTATTTAAGTCTTAGTCGTGCAATTGCAATTGCTAGCTTAAAATATGAAAAAATTTATATAATAGGATTCTCAACAGGTGGATTATTAGCACTTCTTAGTACAAAAAAGTGTTATTATCAAATTCAAGGGATAGTTTGTATAAATGCCGCACTAAATTTAAATGATATAAGAATTAAAACTCTAATTCCTGCAATATCTTTTTGGAATGATTTGGTTAATTCCTTTAAAGCAGAAAGCTATGCAAAAGAGTATGTAGATAATAATTCTGAAAATCCAGAAGTAAACTATAATAAACACTATATAAAATCAATTGAGCAACTAAGTTTATTGATGAATAAAACAAAAAAGAATATTCCAAAAATAGAGACTAAAACATTTATACTGCAAGCAAAAAATGATCCTGTAGTAAACCCTATTTCAGCATATGAGATATACGATAATATCAAATCAAAAAATAAAAAATAAAAATTGTTGACTTTAGTAGGCATATTATAATTAAAGGAGAAGATACAGAAGAATTATTTGAATCTATAAGAAAATTTTTAAAATAAAGATTTATTAACTTACTTCTTAATATAATTTCATTTTTAAAAGGCAAATACAAATGAATTTAATAGAACTAGAAAAGAAACTTCATACTCAAATACCACTTACAAAATATATGCAATTAAAACCAGAAGTAATTGATGAAGAAGTTTTAATAACAACTGCACCACTTGAACCAAATATAAATGATAAAGGAACTGGTTTTGCAGGAAGTCTTAGTACACTTGTTACAATATCTGCATGGTGTGCTTGTTTTTTAGAAAGCTATAAATTAGGACATGATAAAGCTATGATAGCAGTAATTAAAAGTGATACTTCCTATAGAGCCCCTGTTACAAAAGATTTAAAGTGCAAAACATTCTTACCTACTAAAGAACAAATAGAGACTCTAAAGAGAAAACTTGAAAGTAAGGGTAGCGCTTCACTTAAAATTAAAGCTCAAATAGTTGAAGATGATAAAATATGTGTTGATTTTGAAGGAGTATATGTAATTAAGATTTAGAAAAAGGTCTTAAAAATATTTTCATATACTCTTTAGAACTTATTATAGAACCTGCAATAATAAATCCACAAGCTAAAGCAATAGAAGTTGTCATACTTGCAAGTTGCATAAATACCAATATCAAAGTTGATAAAAGAGGTGCTAAGTATGATAAAGAACCTAATATTTTAATATCACCATTTTTACAGCAAAATCCCATAAATAAAATGCTCCACCAACAGGACCAAGACCTAACATAATAGAAGCAAAAAATTGTGCACTTGTAGGAATAACAGTCTGCTCTAAAAAATATGTGCAATTAATGAAAATAGTGCCGTGA
>JDSF01000539.1_pt1 | contig 11135 bp, 16 predicted proteins | sample 199441 | NCBI WGS metagenome assembly JDSF01 (sample SAMN02592751, study PRJNA231836) | bioreactor metagenome | isolation source: continuous culture bioreactor denitrification-DNRA | place: Germany: Bremen
TTTATTTTATTAGAAACAAAAAGCTATCGAAATACTTAAAAAACAGATAAAGAAGAAAATCAGAACTTCTCAATATTTTTTACAGTAGCTTACCTTGGCTTTTTTGCAAACAATGATAGTTTTGCATAGAAATCTTCCAGGATTAGCTAGAATCAATATTCCGATACACACGAATCGGCCTGTTCAATTTCGTGTGGATATATTGCATATCTGAGCCAATTATTGGTGCTTCAGCCCAATCAAAGGAGAAGCGGTGCTCATAAAGAAGCAATCCTACTGCAGGAGAATCTCCAAGAACCCAACTCTCCCCTGTCCTAAAGGCACTGCCAAGAGGAATAGGTTCATGAGCATGATCGTTCAATTGCTCAAATAGATATCGCCCGATTTCTCCTTTGCCATATACGCGTTGCTGCAATTCTGCGAACGAAACCGGCATCATTTCATACACATTTTTTGGGAACCTGCCATAAAGCAATGGGGCTGGAAAAAACTACGTTCGTAGCATTGATATCATTTCCGAGATTGAACTCAGGACCACCTGAGGGATAAGCCCCTCCGCCAATCCAAATAGCAGTCAATCGATTGGCAATTCTTGGTTCCTGCAGATACGCGGCAGCAAGATCAGTCAAAGGACCAAGAAACAGAACATACAGCGGCCTGGGATCATCCTTCATTGCTTCTTCGATAATAAGAGAGGAACCTTCACTTACGCAACGTTCATGCTTCGTTTCCATGGGGCGCTCTGCTCCATGAACACAGAGTGAATTCCAGGGGAGTTGCATCTTTTTTTTAAAAAATTGTTTTCAATTCATCGAAGCTGCGCTGCATGCTGTCTTGATGACGAGCGATACCATAGTGGGCTGCAATGAACCCTACATGCTCCAATTTTGGACTGAGCGCAGCGTGTACAATTGCAAATTGGTCATCAGCTTCATTTTTTTGCATCGGTATCGATGATAACCCGAACGATTTTTTTTCTTCTGGAACCTTGAATGCATAATTGCTATAGCGCATGTAAAAATTCCCCTACTAACAGACGATCACATTGATTCCCGCACTCTTGAGCTTCTTTGCATACTCACTGTCAATTCCGCTGTCGGTTATCAGATGTGTAATTTTATCCACACATCCAAGCGAGGCAAAAAGCACCTTTTCCAGCTTGCTTGAATCAGCAAGCAGGTAGACGGTCTTTGCAGAGGCTATCATGGCGCGCTTGAGCGCAATATCACTGAATGAAGGATAAGTAAGTCCAGCATCCAAACTGAATCCCCCCGTAGCAAGGAACAGCTTTTCCACATATAGGTTTTCAAACAGCAAGAGGCCTTTCTCACCAGTAAGGGATAGCGTTGGAGGTTTGAATTCCCCTCCTACTACCAGCACATGATTCGAGGGCTCCATGCCAAGATGCAATGCTGCATTCAATGCATTGGTGACGATACTGAGGTTGGTACGGTCCCCAAGATGTTTTACCATCTCGGTAACAGTTGAACCGGAGTCCAAGATGATAGAATCTCCATTCGAGACAAACTGTGCTGCCTTCATACCGATTCTTGCTTTTTCCTCTTCATGTCCACGTCGTGGAAGTGTAAGGGGAAGCGTGTTTGTCGTAAGCGTATTAAGAAAAGCACCCCCCCCATGCTGGCGGGTGATCAAACCCCGTTTCTCCAAACTCTCCAAATCCCCACGAATGGTTGGCTCGGAGACTTTGAATAGCTCCTTTAGCTCTTGGACACGGCAACTGCCATTCTCCTGTAATAACTGGAGAATCTTTTCTCTTCGCTGATCCTGAAACATCATAATACCTCTTGTTCTATTTCAATTGACATCATAACCGGAAACAAATGAAAAGAAAAGAACAGAATTAAAACATTCCTGACTCATCATATATTTCTTAGTATAATCAAGATTATTTCACTGTATTCAATGAAGCGTTGCATTTTTTGTAATATGTAAGCGTAAATAAATGTAAACATAAAAGAAAACAAACGAAACAATTTTCATTGACGAATTCAGCATCATAGCTTACGATAAAGATAGCAAAAAAAATCAGAAAAGCTAAGGAGCGCATCATGCCAACAATCAAATTAGGGTATGCACCCACCCGAAGAAGTATCTTTAGTGCACCGGATGCCATTAAATATCGCAACCTTACCCGAGATCGACTCGTCGAACTCGGTATTGAATTCGTAGACATCACCGATATCAACGAGGAAGGCCTCCTCTATGATGACAAGGATATGGTGAAAATCTTAGAGAAGTTTAAAGCAGAAAAGGTAGATGGACTCTTTCTCCCCCCCCACTGCAACTTTGGCACCGAGTATGTCTCTGCCCGCCTGGGCAAGGAACTCGGTGTTCCTGTTCTCCTTTGGGGCCCGCTTGATGAGCGACCAGAGCCCAATGGAGAGCGGCTCAGGGATACACAGTGTGGGCTTTTTGCTACCGGTAAAGTCCTCAGGCGGTTCAGGGTACCTTTTACCTATATGACCAACTGCAGACTTAATGATCCTGTCTTCGAGAGAGGCATTCGGGATTTCCTTGCTGTCTGTAATACGGTCAAGACTTTCAAATCCATTAGAATCCTCCAGATTTCAACCCGACCCTATGACTTCATGACCACCATGTGTAATGAAGGTGAACTACTGGAGCGATTCAACGTACAACTTGCTCCCATTCCAATGCCTGAATTGATAGAAACGGTCAAGAAATGCAAAGCCGAGGAGAAGGAAGCAGTGGCAGAGGTCATCTCCTATGTTAAGGAGTCAATGATCATCAAGGTTACTGAGGAACAGCTGGAAACTGTCGCCGCCCTAAAGGTGGCAATGGCAAAGCTGAGAGAGCAGTATGGATGTAATGCTGTCGCTATCCAATGCTGGAACGCCCTGCAGAGAGAGCTTGGAATCATGCCCTGTGCTGCCAATGCCTTGCTTAACGATGAAGGAGTCCCTGTGGTTTGTGAAACAGACATCCACGGTGCAATTACCGCTCTCTTGGTGGAAGCAGCCGGCATGGACAAGAGCCGTTCCTTCTTTGCCGACTGGACCATCCGTCACCCCGACATCCCCAACGGAGAACTCTTGCAACACTGTGGGCCTTGGCCAGTATCAGTGGCTAAGGAGAAACCGGTACTTGGTTACCCGCTTGCATTTGATCATCCAGGAAGCCTTACCGCAGAAGCCAAGGGAGGGGATCTCACCCTTTGCCGCTTTGATGGAGACAACGGAGAGTACTCACTGTTGCTTGGGGGCGCAAAAGGCACCACTGGCCCTAAGGGCATGGGAACCTATCTCTGGATTGAGGTGGAGAACATTAAACGCCTGGAAGAAAAAATTGTCACTGGACCCTACATCCACCACTGTGTCGGCATTCACCAGAATATCGTCCCTATCCTCTACGAAGCCTGTAAGTACATAGGGATCAAGGCTGACTTCTACGATCCAATTGAGGAAGACGTAAAGGCCTATCTCCGTGGGGAAGATGTCCCCAGCATGCAGTAAAAGAGGATGGTAATGACAATACAAGAACTCAAGCAACAAGCACTCGAAGTCCGAAAATCCCTGCTTTCCATGATCTACCAAGCGAAAACAGGGCATACCGGTGGAGCTCTCAGCTCCACCGATCTGATTACAGCACTCTACTTTGAAGTCATGAATATCGATCCATCCAACCCCAAGTGGGAGGGAAGGGATTACTTTATCCTCTCCAAAGGTCATAGTGTAGAAGGCTACCTTTCTGCACTTGCAAAGCGTGGATTCTTTGATGAGAGTCTACTCTCCACCTTCTGCCAATATAAAAGTCCGCTTATTGGGCATCCCAACAACAAAATTCCCGGCGTAGAGATGAATACCGGTGCCTTGGGTCATGGACTTTCCATCTCGGTAGGTATGGCGATTGGATTGAAGAAGGATAAAAAACCAAACCGGGTCTTCACCCTCATGGGCGACGGAGAACTTGCCGAAGGATCGGTCTGGGAAGCTGCAATGGCTGCGAGCCACTATAAACTGGATAACCTGATCGCCATCATTGACAGAAATCACCTCCAGATATCAGGGTCGACTGAGGATGTCATGGGACTGGAGCCCCTGCGTCAACGCTGGGAAAGCTTTGGATGGCAGGTAGAGGAGATCGATGGAAACTCCATGGCCGAGGTGGTGAATACACTCAAGCTGCACCGTTCAAGGAGAACAAACCCTCTCTGATCATCGCCCATACCACCAAGGGAAAAGGAGTCAAGGAAATGGAGGACATCCCCTCCTGGCACCATGGGTTCCAAACCAGAACCTCTATGAGCAAGCCATGATCGACTTTGAATCCATGGAGAAGGAGCTACAGAATGTCTGATTACCGTGCCTGCAGAGAGGCTTATACCACGGCCCTCCTCGCTCTCGCCAAGGAAGACCCTTCAATCATCGTCATAAGCAGTGATGCTCGTGGTTCCTGTTCCTTGAATACCTTTGTTGAGACCTTGCCCGACCAGTTCGTTGAGATTGGCATCGCCGAACAGAATGAAATCGGAGTGGCAGCTGGCCTCTCTGTAGTAGGCAAGAATCCATTTGTATGCGCACCTGCATGCTTCCTGACGGCACGAAGCCTCGAGCAGTTGAAAGTTGATGTAGCCTACTCCCACCAGAATGTGAAAGTACTGGGAGTCAGCGGAGGAGTCAGCTACGGTGCACTGGGGGCCAGTCACCATACCCTACATGATATTGCAACGCTGCGTTGTATCCCAGAGCTTACCATCATCCTACCCAGTGATGCCGCTCAAACAGAAGAAGTAGTTCGAACGATTGCACATGAGAGGGGTGCTTTCTTCATCAGGATTGGAAGAGAGAAAATTCCCCAGATATACACTGAGGAGCTGGGAGTGAAACCCTTTACTCTTGGAAAGGCAAACACCTTACGAGAAGGGGACGCCATTACCCTGGTAAGCTGCGGAGAACTTGTCTACCATACCCTTGAGGCAGCAAAGCTCCTCAGCGCCGAGGGAATTGAAGCCAGGGTCCTCGATATGGCTACCCTTAAACCGTTTGATGAAGAGGCGATCATCAAGGCAGCAAAGGAGACTGGGGCTCTGGTGACAATAGAAGAACATAGTATCAATGGAGGACTGGGAGCAACTGTCAGCCAAATAGTCTGTGCCAATCATCCGGTCCCCGTGAAAACCCTTGCCTTCCCAGATGAATACCTGGTTACAGGAAACAGCCTTGAACTATTTGCCCATTATGGCCTCGATGCCAAGGGCATCGCAGCCTCAGTGGAAGCATTCATTTCCCAGGTGAGTACCCTATGAGTGATCAATTCATCCTTGCATTCGATCAGAGCACATCAACCACGAAAGCACTGCTTTTCGACCAGAAGGGCGCTTTGAAGGGCCGCTCGGACGTACCCCACCAACAGATCATCAATGACCAGGGGTGGGTGGAACATGATGCTGAGCAGATTATCAAGAATCTCTTTACTGCTGCAAAGAACCTGTTGGAGAGTACAAGAGTAGACCGCTCCCTTATAAAGGCCGTGGCCATCTCCAATCAACGGGAGACTGCTGTTGCCTGGGATAGAAACAGTGGAAAACCTTTTTACCATGCCATTGTCTGGCAATGCGGGAGAGCCAAGGACATCTGTGCGACTCTGGAAAAAAAGACAAAGAGGAAATTCATAAGAGAACCGGCCTTCATCTTTCCCCCTACTTCAGCGCTGCCAAGTTTGCCTGGATGCTCCAAAACGTCAAGGCAGTGAAAGAGGCAGCCCAAGAAGGGACATTGGTGCTCTCTACCATGGACAGCTATGTTCTCTATCACCTGAGTGGGGAAAAAAGCAATCCGAAGTGAATACTCCAATGCCTCGCGTACGCAGCTATTGAATATTACCAACCTTACCTGGGATAAAAAAAGGTGTCGTCTCTCTTTGGTATCCCAACAGATAGCCTTCCTGAACTATGTGACTCAAACGCCCTCTTCGGACATACCGACCTAGGCGGACTGTTAGCGGAGGAAGTTCCCATACATGCAATGCTCGGCGACTCCCAAGGCGCACTCTACGCACAAGGGTGTCATCTCAATGGCATGACCAAAGCCACCTATGGCACGGGATCCTCCATCATGATGAACATTGGGGGGAAAACCGGTACTCTGTGAAGATCTGGTCACAAGCCTTGCCTGGGGAATCGATGGAGAGGTTACCTACGTCCTGGAAGGGAATATCAACTACAGTGGGGCAACAATCTCCTACCTTGTTGAGGACCTTGAGCTTATCGGCTCTGCAAAAGAGGCTGGAATCCTAGCAAAACAAGCCAAGGATATTGAAGGTCTCTACATGGTACCTGCATTCAGTGGCTTGGGAGCTCCTTATTGGGATCCTGAGGCAAGAGCGGTAATCGTTGGATTGGACAGGCGGTGCAAGAAAGCAGAACTGGTCAAGGCAGCAGAAGAATCGATAGCCTACCAAATTGCAGATATTGTCTTCTTGATGCATAAACACTCAAAACAAGACATCACAAGTCTCCGAGTTGATGGAGGGCCCACCAACGATACATTCCTCATGCAAGCCCAGAGTGACATCATTGGCTGCGAGGTTCGTGTCGCGGCGCTAGAAGAATTAAGTGGACAGGGGCCAGCGCTTATAGCTGCAAAGGCAGTAGGCATCCTTGAAGAAGAGCAACTCCCAGCAAAAGCACTCTATCAACCAATGATGAGTGCAAGGGAGAGAGCAAGGAGATATGAAGGATGGAAAAAAAGGCAGTGAGTAAAGCTCTGTCATCCTAGAGCTCCAGCAGAGTTTTCTCCCCGAAAACAGCTTTCCAATCGCTGGAAAAGTCATCAACAGCCTGGCTGATCGAGGGCATAGCCAACCCGGTTGAAAGCAGCTCTGGGCGGACAGTACACACTCCCGCCCCATTGGCGTAGGCACTGGTCACCTCACTGATATTCCTGAAACTTGCTGCTAGAACCTGGGTAGTGCTGGTATTCGTCCAGAGGAACCCTGATAGTTCCTTGATGACTCGTTTTGCATCAATATCCAGATTGAGCATCCGATCATAGAACACCGCAATATACCGAGCCCCACTGAGCATTGCGAGAATGCCTTGCATGGTGGAAAACACAGTCGTCCCAGTAACTGCAATACCTTCAGAAGTAAGCTGTCTAATTACCTTCAACCCACACTCAGTAACGGGGACTGCAATACAGGTTTTTTCACCGAGCAAAGAGACTACATGGTGGGCTTCTTTGATCATGATTGCTTCATTACAACCCATAATCTGAACATGCAGTTCCCTTTCTTCCCCAATCATCCCCCCCCTAATACGCTGTAAGTGAGAGAGAACAGCACCACCTTCAATGGCGCTTAGCATGGTGGGGTTGGTGGTCACCCCCCCTTTATCGGGTAATGCTCAAGAGCATGTGCAATTGCCGAAAGGTCGGCACTATCGAGTAGTAGGTCCATAGCTTGGTTTCTCCTCAAGGCAAGTGTGCCATACAAGGAGACCGAGAACAACTATCTTAGCGGTAGTTCTTGACAAAGCCTGCAGGATGCACAACCATTTTGCTATGATTGATTCCATCTTGTCAGACACCTCATACTTTTGGGAACCAACCATGCAATTGAAGGTCATTAAACGTGATCCGGAAATTCCTTACCGGTTGCATAGTCATGAGTTCAATGAATTGGTATTTGTAGTAAGTGGGCGTGGGATAAATTTCACCAAGAGCGAACAGCAACCACTTCAGGAGGGGTCGATCTTCTTCATCCCACCAGGAGTGGAACATGGGTACAAGGATGTGGAGAATCTGGTACTCTACAATATAATCTATGCAAGAAACCTACTGGGAAGAAAATTTCTTGACCTCCCATCCCTTCCAGGTTATTGCTCAATCTTCATGGAAACCCAGTCGATCCCATACCTCTTACTCTCACCTTCCCAGAGTGCTGAGCTCATCCCACTGATCCAGATGATGGAGAAGGAAGCTGACGACCAGAGCTATGGCTCGGGTTCCCGGCCTTTGGCGCTTGCCTATCTGATTGAGTTGATCATCTCCCTCTCTCGTATCTGGATCAGACCCACGAGAGACCAACCAAGGGACGCGGAGGCTCTGGGAGGTTATCTCCTATATGGATCAACATCTTGATACAAGCCTTACAACGGAAGATCTGGTAGAGGTGGCAAATATGAGTACCAGCACGCTGAACCGGCTCTTCAAGCAAAGTACCGGCCTCTCTCCCATTGAGTTCCATATCCATAAGCGTGTTGCACACGCCTGCACCCTTATCCAGAAACGAGGACTCTCCATGTCCCAGATTAGTGAGGCGTGTGGGTTCAAGGACCCGAACTACTTCAGCAGGCAATTCAGAAAAGTCATGGGCATGAGCCCAAAACAGTACCAGCGAATATTCACCAGCCGTTTCACCTAATTCTTATTTTTTTCTCGGGGACGATTTCAATCCAATACCCATCAGGGTCAACGATGAAATAGATTCCCATCTGCTTGTTTTCGAAAATGATGCAATCCATCGCGCGGTGTTTCTCCCGTGCACCTTCCAGGTCATCAGTTTCGAAGGCAAGGTGGAATTCGTTGTCCCCAAGGTTGTAGGAATCCTTCTCCCAGTTCTTCAACCAAGTCAGCTCAAGTTGATGTTTAGAAGATCCATCTCCCAGGAAAGCCAAGATGAAGGAACCATCCGAGGCTTCCTTTCTCCGTACTTCCACAAGACCTAGAGCCTCTTTATAGAAAGCAAGGGATTTATCAAGATCCATTACATTGAAATTGTTATGTGCGAAATGAAACTGCATTATATCCTCCATGATTGCGGTACCGTATCCAAGAGAATGACTTCCTTGACGCGGTCCCCTAGTTCTTTCTGTAATGTACTGCATACTGAATAATCTTCCCACATGTGCATGGGAACAAGCGTGTCCACGGACACTGTCTGTACCAAATCCTTCGCACCCAAACTGTAGAATTCGCCTAAACGCGGGTCAACAGGCACGAAAGCGAGGTCGAGATGACTGGGTAGAAGAGCCAATTCCTTATGGTAGTTCTCGGCCATTTCCTCATTGTACTGCTTGCTCTCCCCTTCCCAGTGCCAATGGTTCAGGTCCCCGGCAAAGTAGATGGTTTTTCCCTCTACTTCCACCACAAAGGCTACCCCTTCATCAGTACTTTTGAGTGTCTTGACTACAATTCCTTCCACGATATCCTCTTCATATGGTCCCATCGGGTTGATGGTACAGGAAAATGGAATATCCGTTGGAGGAATATCGGAGGAGAGAAAGAAAACTGTGTGCCCCTTCCGATCTGCAAGCGAGAAGATGGACGAGTCATAGTGGTCGGCATGCCGATGGCTTGCAAATACCATCAGCGGCTTGGTAGTTGAGGGAAGACTCACTGTTCCTTTTGTATAATCAAAAAGCAGGAGATACGCATCCGTTTCCAATAAGAAGGCACTATGCCCAAGGAATGTACAATTCATAGTATAACCATGGCCCAATTGCAGGTTGCTGTCAAGCAAGTGAAAGCTGTGGTATAGTAAGTTATGCGGAGGGTTGTTGTATGAAAATCATGATTCTTGATGCAAATGAAACAATACTTGCTTCGAGCAGGAAAAGCGGATATGGGGTCTCCCTGGTCTATCAAGAACCGTATGAGGAAGGGGACCAGGTCGTTCTGGAAGTAGATGAACCCGGTATCTATCTCATACAACTTGATGAGACATTGGGTACCCACCCCATCTATCTTGAGAAGGAGGCTAGCTTCACCATCCCAGTCTCAGAGGTCAAGCGTACCTGTTATAGCCGCTATGCCTTCCAAGGTTCGAGACATCTCCTTACTCTCAGTCATGTAGTCAGTCTCCCCCCCGCAGGAATCTTGCATGCAATCCATATGATCATCATGAGACGAAAGGGATATTCCCCCCCATGCAAGTGCCAATGTTGAAACCCGCGGGGAAATGGTTTTTTTTGCTGCCAGGAATGCCATCGATGGAATCTTTGCCAATGAGTATCATGGGGAATACCCATGGACTAGTTGGGGGATCAACCAAGATCCGAAGGCTGAGCTTCATCTGGATTTTGGAAGACCTGTCATTATTGAGAGGTTCGAATCGCCCTAAGGGCAGACTGGCCACATGACAGCTGGTGGAGCGATGCAACACTGATAGACAGCGATGGGGATATCACCCACCTCTCGCTGGAGAAATCATCATTGCCACAGCGATTCCCTGTTCAGCAAAAAACAATTACCTGCCTCACGCTCTGTAACCTAAAAAAGGCTGACGATGCCTCGCCCTTCCCAGCCCTTACCCAGATTGAGGTGTACGGTACAGAGGGATAATCAATAACAGGGTACTCCTCTCCATAAAGGTGAAGGTCGTATTAGGACAACTAACACGGAAGGCAACCAGTTCCTTTGGAAAAAACGAACGCATATTAAATGTGCTTGATAAATATACCCAAACCTCATCTAAAATTACTAAAGATCTAGCGAATCCTTACCGCTTTTTCTTCAGCCTCAATTGCCAACTCTATTGCCCTAAAGGTATGTTCCTGTTTCATTGCCATCTCAGTGCGGTCTAGGCAATCCCTGATCAAGCGGCCGAAGTAGGGAAACCCCACTTTTCCTCCCACATGAAAATGCTTTTCTCCCTCTCCATCAACTAAAATCACATGGTCGCCCTCTTTAGAGGCAGCAACATCGATGTACTTTCGTAGCTCTAGGTAACCCTTGGTTCCCACAATGAACATTCGTCCATCTCCCCAGGTACCCAATCCATCGGGAGTATACCAATCGAGAGAGAAGTAACAGGGAACTCCATTGCTTGCGGTAAAGCAGGCATCCCCAAAATCCTCCAACCCTGGATATTCCCGGTGGTAAAGATTCCCAACCCTGCTGGAAATCAGGGTAGCATCTTCTGCTCCGCTGAACTGAAGGATCTGTTCGAGTTGATGACTCCCGATATCTACCAGGATACCTCCGTACTTCTCCTTGTCGAAGAACCAATCTGGTCTACTCTTCGCAGAGAGACGATGAGGTCCCCAACCACGAATTGAGACAATATCACCTATCGCTCCTTGCTTCAGTAACTGTTCAGCATAGACAGCAGATTCAACATGGAGCCTTTCGCTGTAGTAGACAAACCACTTACCT
>JDSF01000540.1_pt1 | contig 11123 bp, 14 predicted proteins | sample 199441 | NCBI WGS metagenome assembly JDSF01 (sample SAMN02592751, study PRJNA231836) | bioreactor metagenome | isolation source: continuous culture bioreactor denitrification-DNRA | place: Germany: Bremen
ATGACCGCAATCAAGAAGCATCACTTCCCCATTAGGACTTATAAGGATGGTGGCATCACCACTTTTATCCTCGGCAGTTTCGCTTACCTCAAGATCGAGAAAATAGATGGTAAATTCACCCGGGTGGCGTACCAATAGATTGGAAGCAATCAAAGACAGCACCATGAAAAGCATCAACACTGTCACTAAATAACGTTTTCTGAGCATGAATACTCCTATACTAATTGTATGACAGAGTCACAATAGTTGGTGATGACTCCGTCCACATTCCATGCTTTCATATCATGCATTCGGTCTAGGCTATCAACAGTCCATACATTTACCTTGACTCCATGTTCATGACACTCTTCTACAGCTCGCTTTGTAAGAGATACCCCGTTAGGGTGATAGTATTCAACACCAAAGCTCGCACAATATGATCCAGCTGCTCCCAAACCTTTTACATCAACCAGAAATGCGCATTTGATAGAACTATCAAGTTGTTTCATTCTTATTACAGAACCATGATTGAAAGAACTGATGAGACATTGATCAGCCAAGTCATATTTCTTGAGCAAATCAAGTGTAGCTTGCTCTATTCCTTGATAGTAATAACGGTCTGTCTTAATCTCTATGTTGGTGAATATTCCATGATTCTTAGCCCATGAGCAGTATGTATCAAGTGAGGGAATTGTTTGGAATACCTCATTCGTTCCAGCATTGACTTTTTGAAGTTCGGCAAGCGTGAAGTCACGAACAAAGCCTGTAGCATCAGTTGTTCTATCCAGGGTTTCGTCATGAATGATTACCAGTGAACCATCCTTGGAAAAGTGGACATCCAATTCAATTGCAGTACACCCTACTTCAAGTGCTTTCTCGAATGCAAGCATGGTGTTCTCAGGATATACACCACTAAATCCTCTGTGAGCAAAAACCTTCATATGTTCCCTGCCTCTCATTTCATTGCTGTCTTTTCATACCCGGTAAGCATGTATTTCTGGAAGATGAAGAACAGGACAATGACCGGAAGGACACTCATGACCGCACCCGCCATAATCTCATGGTTGTTCATGGTATCGAGTCCTGCAAAAGTATTACGGAGATGGACTAAACCAACGGTCAATACCCGTCTTACTTCATTCTTTGCAATGATCTTAGGCCAGAAATATGAATTCCATCCATTGGTAAAGGTAACCAAGGTGATGGTAATCAAAGTAGATTTACACATAGGCACGAGCACTCTTGTTATAATACCCAGCCTCCCCATTCCATCAATCTTGGCAGCTTCGATGTAGGAATCATCAACAGTGAGGAATGCTTGTCGCATCATGAAGATATAATAGGGAGAGACCATCTCAGGGAGGATTAAACCAAGGAAAGTGTCGGTAAGCTTCCAATTCGCAAACATGATATATAGGGGAATGAACGTTACTTGCAAGGGAATCATGAGAGCCCCAAGCACCAATACAAACAAAACTTTTTTGCCTTTGAACTTTCCTTTGGAAAAGCCGTAGGCTGCGAGTACACCTGTTACAACCTGACTGATAAGGATACCTGCAGTCATTACAATAGTATTGTAGTAATACTTGCTGAAATTGGCACGTTGCATTACATTCGCATAATTTTCAAAGTGCCACTCCTTTGGCCAGAAGGTTGGAAGCGCAAGCAGTATCTCTTCCTGTGATTTTACTGAGGAAATGAACATCCAATATAGTGGGAAGACCATGAATAAAGTTACCAGGACAGCCAAAGCATATTGAAGTACAGTAAGTACATTCTTTCTCTTGATGGCCTGCTCGTTCAGTAGTCGCGCTTGTTCTTGTGTCAGAGTTTCATGCATCATAGTTCACCCTCTTGTTGGAAATTCTCATCGTAGCAGCGGTGATTGCTAGCAGCACGAGGAAGAAGACTACTGCAATGGTAGATGCACGATCCATCCGGAAATCTTCCATTGCATATTTGTAAATCATAAAGACAATTACTTCAGTGGAACGGTACGGTCCGCCACTAGTAAGCACATCTACTGACTGGAATACCTTCATCGCAGAGATAAAGGTTGTAACAAAAAAAGGAAAAGCGTTGTTGGGGAAAGGAGCGGAAGTGTAATTCTGGAAAACTGGATCCACTTACTTGCTCCATCTATAGAGGCTGCTTCATAATAATTCTTGCTGATCCCTCGCATAGACGCTATATAGATCATCATGCCATATCCAACAGTTCTCCACCCTGTAAGCATCAGGATTGATAACAGGGCACGGTTTTTATCTCCCAACCAATTGACGCGTTCGCCTCCGAATTGCTCAATGAAAAAAGTTAAGAATACCGTTTTGAGTGTTCAGTATCCAGATAAAAAAACAACTGCGGCGCTGGACATAGCTACATATTTCGGAAGAAATACCAAAGCACGCATGATGGAAAATGATGCTGTGATTCGGTTCATAATGAGAGCGAAAATCATACCACCAACAATTGTGACGGTGAGTTCTCCAAGGGTAAATAACGCTGTAACTTTAAATGAATTCAAAAGATATTTTGTACCGGAACCCTGAAACAACCAGACCCAGTTCTTAAGTCCTACGTACTTATAGTTGTCGTTGATCAAATTCCAATTTGTAAAACTAATTCTTACCACCTGTACTACCGGATAGTAAATAAACAGGCCCAAAAAAAACAGTAATGCAGGGAGAACAGTAGCAAAGTCCTTCCCTGATTCAATGCGTCGTTGTAGTGGTGTACGTTGTTTCATAGTACCAAGCATTCCTTATTAGCGAGATAATGCCGCCGGTACATCACTGTACCGGACGGCAAAACATTGCGAATACACATTATTCAGAGTCAGCAAGAACCTCATCAATCTCTTCAGCCATATATTCGAGATTGGATTCTACATCCACACCCTCGATCATAATCTGATCAAGATATGATTTCCAGATAGTTGCCAACTGGTTCCAACCTGGATGCTGGATTCTAGGATTGATCTCATCAAGATTGTCAAAGATTGCCTTGAAAGCAGGCTTTCTCTGCAAGAACTCATCACCTTCCTCGCTGGAAAGTACAGAGTTTCTCGTTGGGATATAACCAGTTCCATCAGCCCACTTCATGTTGACATCCTTACCGATAAGGTACTGCAGGAATACCCAAGCAGCGTTTTTGGTCTTCTGGTCATTCTTGGAAGGAATCAGCAGAACACTTCCACCAATCTCACTAATCTTGGTATCACCTGCTGGAAGCCATGCCATGCCTAGCTCGAAGTTGTCACCAATAAGTCCAGTATAAAGATTGTACAAGCTACTGGTATGAATGACTGAGAAAGTTTTCTTATCAACAAAATTCTGTCTCATATTGGAAGAGGCACTTGTGCCGCTAGCCCAATAAGTATAGCCCTCGTTGACCCAGTTCTGGAACTTTTTTTGGTAAGATCTACAGAAATTGGACCAGCAAGATCAGTACTTACACGATCTTCATTGACGATCTTTACACCACTGTTCAAGTACATTGGTTCAAAATACCACTGGTCCCAACCTGGGATAATAATTGCCCAACGATCAGTTGAACCATCACTGGAAATCTTGCTTGCTTTCTTCATGAATGCATCAAGATCATCAATTTTCTTTGGAATGACAATACCTTCCTTGTCAGCCATAGTTTTGTTGTAGTAAATGACCTGTGTTGAAATCAGGAATGGTAAGGTGACCTGCTTGCCTTCATAACTGGTTGCAGCAATCATGCCTTCGCCAAAGTCATCGATATCGTATCCAGTTGCCTTGATGTAAGGAGTCAGATCTTCAGTAAGACCTCCTTTACCATACTCAGCTACATAGGGAGTGTTCGCGACAGTGATGGCTGGAAGACCACTACCTGCTGCATGAGCAGCAACCAAGGTCTCGTTCACTGTTGCATAGTTACCAATGTACTTTGCTTCAACGGTAACCAAAGAATTACTGTTGTTGAAATCTCCAACAATCTCATCAACCAACGGCCAATACTGCTGCTCAAGTGCATGCCACCATTCGATTGTGATCGGTTCGGTCACTTCATACGAGATTGCTGCTTTTGCTGGCGCTGCTGTTTCTGCTGCACCACCGGCGAAGAGCATACCCATTGCGACTACAAAAAAAATAGTCATAAGAAGTAGCATTTTTTTTCATGAATTTTCCTCCTAGTGTTGGGGTTGTCCCAAAAGTAAGTCTAAGTTCTCTACACTCATATGTCAAAGAAAAATTGTTAAATAAAAGATAAAGATGTGTGAAATAGATATGAATTACAAAATATATATTAAGCAAAATTAAACTTAAGAGCTATATTATCCGACATTATTGCTATTATGTATTAATAGTATTTTAAATATCCAGACGAAGATAGAGAGAACGAAGAAACATTGTTGAAAGTGCGCAGGCCAATCCTGCTGAAAATAGAATGCTTATAGGCGCATAATACACAGAGGCTAAATGTAGGCCTCCAATAACCAAAACGGTGATACTCTGTGGGAGGTGTCGGAAACCCAATATAAATGAAGATCTAAGCAATGTTTTTAACGATTCGTTCTTTCTTGAGAGTAAAGGGAATACATGTACCGTTCCTACTAATACCAATAGCATGAGACTTATTGCAACAAAGAACAGCATTGGCATTTGTTGAAGGAAGAACCAGGCATCGAACACTAGAAAAGCCAAGCACACTAACATCAGGAGAAAGACAACTGTTGCTCGTACAAAAACCCGTTTGAAAGTAGAAAAGAATGTCTTGAATACATAGCCTTCATTGCCATCCAATACATGAAAACAGTATGAATAGAGACTAACCGTTGCTGCACCTAGGGTAATGATAGGAATACTGGAGATAAACCATAAGAATCCTGCAAAGGCCAAATAGTAAAGTTTCAGTAGAAAAGCCCACACTACATTGTCAGGATCGAAAATCGTGTTGATATTCATAGCAATTCCCCTCTATTCACCGTACTATGATAGGGACTTTAGGAACATGAGGCAACCAATAATGAAACTAAGAGGTAAATTCAAGACAGTACCGTCCAAATCATTGCTGTTTTTCATTGCATTGATACTGCTGGTTGGAATATATATAGGTGATTTGTTTATCCAGAGGCAGAAGGAAACAGTTATACAAATATTTGTGGCTAATGATGAACAAGATGTGTTTCATGCAAGCACCCTAGAGAAAGAACTTAGCCGTCTGTTCAGTATCCAGAGAGATCAGAGGGTCATTGTAGATGACTCTCTCTATGTAGTTTTTGGGAGTGCAGATCGATACATAGAATCGAGTCTCTCAAAGATCTATGCATATATGGCAGCCAAGGAGCTCGATATTTTAATCGCCCCACGCCATGTTGTGGAGCACTATGTTGCCGGTTTGCCGATGACCGATCTCTCTCTCTTGGTGGAAACGTATCCCTCTCTTAAAAGGATCGCTCCATATCTGGAACAGGCAGAAGACTTTGAAGGACAAAAAAAACCATACCTGCTCAATCTTCAAGAAAGCAGGTATGCTTATTCTGATGCTTCTATGCTTGTCATTCCAGAAAGCGCTCCAAACAAAGAAGCAATTATCACCTTCCTGGAATATCTATTCAAAAAATAAAACTGTTCAGTCTCCCCTAACCTCATGAAGAATATTTCTGACTTCTTCATCCTGGAATTGTGTATCAATCTCATCGCTGCTAAGACCAAGGAATTCGTGACAATTGTAGTGAATCCACCTCTCATCATCTGAGCTGTTGAGAACGTGTTTTCGACAGTAATAATCGGGTTGAACTGGAAGGGGTTCTTCTTTCTTATAGAGAGGAACCTTGTAATCAAAGACAGCAATCTTAAGATCTTCGCGGGGAATACCCTTTCGCATAATGACCTCTGCTAGTGCGTTGACCGTTTTTCCTGTATCGAAAATATCATCTACCAAGAGAATTCTATCCCCGGTTCTGAGATGCTCGGGGCTATATGTCCAACCATCTACCATGACATTTGTCTGGGTACGGAGGTACCCGTAGGAACGGGCAACAACGGCAGCATAGAATACAGGTCTTCCCTGTTCTCTGATACGTACCATTTTGTAATACTCACTGAAGACGTTTGCCATATAGGCACCACCCCTGAGTGAAGCATAAATAATATCCGGGACGAAATGATCTTCCTTATACATTTGATGAGCAAGTTTCAAGGCACTATCACGAATATCGTCGCACGTTATGAATTCTTTAATAACCATAGAAAAGACCCCCCCCAGGGACTAGAAAACCGTCAGAACTTCCAAGCCATGTTTTGTAATAGCAACAGTATCCTCAAAATGTGCAGATGGCAACCCGTCTGCCGTAACCACAGTCCAATCATTGGAAAGAAGTTTCACCTTATGGGTTCCCAAGTTTATCATGGGCTCAATAGCCAAAACCATCCCTTCCCTAATCCGAGAATTCGGAAGATAGGAGCTGGTGTAGTTGGGAATTTCAGGCTCTTCATGTACATCCAGGCCAACGCCATGACCACAGTAGTCTCTTACCACACCATATCCGTGTTTCCTGGCATGCTTATAGACTGCTGCACCAATATCCTGGATACGTGCTCCTTTCTGTGAGGCAGCTTCAATACCGAGGCGTAGGCTTTCTTCAGTAACATCACAAAGCTGTTGGTACTCATCCTTGGTCTTTCCAATCACGAACGTCCTGGCCATGTCAGAGAAGTGTCCATTCATGTTGATACCTAAATCAACATCAACCAGATCTCCTTCCTTGATGATTCGTTTCTTTGAAGGAATCCCGTGGATTACCTCCTCATTGACTGAAATACAGGCGGTAGCTGGAAAACCTTCATAATGAAGAAATGCAGGAACCCCTTTGTGAGCCACTATAAACTGATAGCAATATTGGTCAATATCAAAGGTGGACATCCCTTCCTCGATAAAGGAGGAGAGATTGTGCATGAGTTCTGCTGTGAGGTGGCATGCCTCTCTAATTCTAGCAATTTGAGCCTCATTTTTTCAAACGAATCATCAGTATGTTGCTCCTGAATTGGAAAAAGCTGCTTCTGCATTGCATCCAGAATCCCATTGATGAATTTATAGTTTACTTCAGTTGAGAAATCCTGACTCAGCTTTACCGCTTCATCTATGATGATATGGGGATGGATATCCCCAAACATGAGACAGAAAACACTCATTCTGAGGATGTCCCTGTCTACAATATCAATACGCTCCAAAGGACGATTGAGGGAAAACTTGCTGATCAAGTCATCAATCTTCTCAAGATTTTCCAAGGTACCCCTTACCAGGTACATCCCATAGAGTTTTACTTCATCCTCAAGCAAGTTATATTCTTCATCAGTAATACCACTGAAGATATACGGAATGGAATCCAACGAAAGTGAATGGTTGAAGTCCATTGCATAGAGAGTCTGAAGCGCTAATTCGCGTGCTTTATGTCGTGTTTTCATGTTATTTGTACAAAATGTTTACGGTAGCTGACTTTCTAAGATCATCCACCAGGCTGTTGATCGCCGCATAATAGTTCGATTGTTGTTTCGCGGCAGCAAGTTCACTTCTGATGTACTGCTCTACCGTAGTTGAGGTAGTTGGGCTGATTTGGTCCTCCAACTGCAGAATCTTTGTGTCATTGTACGCAAGGATTTTCAGGATATGGTACCCGGTATTGCTGGTCACAACATCACTGACACTTCCCACCTCTGTAGTGAATGCCACATCAAAGAAAGTATCTCCAAGGCCAGCAAGAGCCTCGGTATTATCCATGGTCAACCAACCAATATCTCCAGCCTTATTTTTACTCTGGGCATCCTCGGAGTACTGGACCACTGCTTTCTCGAATGAAAGTGATCCGCTCTTGATATCTCTTGCAACACGCTCGAGAAGTGCCTTGTTCTGAGCATCTTTCTGGGAGTCGTTGGTGAAAGGAATATAGATATGACTCAGCTTTACCGTTTCAGGACTCACAAAGCTTGTTCTGTTCTTACGGTAGAAGGAGCTAATCTCTGCATCAGTAATTTGTATCTTTGCTCCAAGCATATCTGCTTTCTTCATACGCACATAGGAATCAACCATCAATTGCTCTTGAATGGCTTTACGATATGCATTAACGGATCCAAAATTATTTGTAATAATCTGATCGAACTGTGCATCAGTAAATTTCTGGCCAGAAGAAGCTTCAAGATTGGCCTTCTGTGAATCATATGCACTGTCTACCATTGCATCGGTAATCTTTACTCCATCACGTACAGCACCCTGGCGGAACAATTCATTGTTGATCAGAAGGTTCAATACCTGCAGCGGGTCAACGTTGGCAGGGTCTTCACCCTGTTCTGCTGCACTTGCCTTGTACTGTGCTACTTCCGCTTCAAGATCTGCCATGCTGATGGGGGTGGTCTTGGTAAGCCTCACTGTTGCAGCGGGGGCACCAAGTGTTGCCGCAAAGGCCATCGTGCCGATGAGCAGGAAGACAGCCAATACACTAGCTCTACGTTTCATATAACAACTCCTAAGGATATCTTCTGATAAGGTACTACCAATAGAATCGAGAATCAATTAGATTTTCACATGTTTGCCAACTGCGCGGGCAAGGTCAACCTTGTTGACAATCTCACTTTTTTTTCAGGAACATCCCTTCTCTTTCCATTGTTTTCATCAACGTCTGGAGGGTTTTCATGGAACGAACACCACCTTTGGTAATGAATGCCATACTTCGTTTTCCTGAGATGCTACCGGCTGTCTTCAGGAATCCAGAGACAGTTTGCGGAATTTTTCCACCAAAGAACGTGAGTGTCTCAGTACCTATGATCAAATAGTCATAGAAAGAGACAATCTTTCCCGCTTCGAGGGACATATCGAACACATCGACCATATGACCTTGGGCAGAGATACCTTCAGACAACGCATTGGCGATTGCCTTCATCTTATCATTCCCTTTCGATGCAGGTGCATATAATACGCAAACTTTCATAGACACTCCCTTGAAACAGCAACCGACCGCATGTCTGCGGCCGGTAGTCGATAGTTATTGGAACAGCGACCGTCCTAGTTGGCTTCAGTAGCTGTTTCAGCTGCTGCTGCACCTTCGCCACTTGTCCACCAATCGGTAGTCTGTTGTACCTGTTCCGTGGTGACGGAATCGAGCAATGCATCCTGTGATGGCGATTTGTTCACAAAAGCACCAAGAGGGCCAATACCAAGAACAGGACTGCAAGCGCCCCAGTGGCTTTGGTTACAACACTACTTGTGTGAGACCCGAAGGCGGTATTGCTTCCACCACCAAAAATTCCGCCCAGACCTTCACTTTGCTCATCCTGCACTGCGACAAGAAAAATCAACAAAAGACTGACGACGACGAATAATACCAACAGAATAATGCTCAAAACACCCATTTTCTCTTTACTCCGAATACTTACTTATCAAAGTTCACAATCGGAAGGAACTGCTCCACGGAAAGGGAGGCACCACCAACCAGTGCGCCATCGATATGTTCTTTAGACATCAAGGCTTTCACATTCGAAGCCTTCACTGAACCACCATACTGTATAATCAGCTCTTCTGCAACACCCTTATTGTAGAGTTTTTCAACAAGACTACGAACAAAAGCATGTGCAGCATCAGCATCTTCAGGGGTAGCGGTCTTTCCAGTACCAATTGCCCAGACAGGTTCATAAGCCAAGGTGATATGTTGCATCTGCTCAGCAGACACTCCTTTCAATCCTTCCTCAACCTGACGGCTCAATACTTCTTCAAGTTTGCCAGCCTCTCTCTCTTCCAAGGTTTCGCCGATACAGAGGTCGACATCCATACCCTCAGAGAGTGCGAGCAATACCTTACGGTTGATGAAAGCATCGTTTTCACCGTAGATTGCGCGTCTTTCACTATGCCCGATGATAACATTACTAACACCAAGATCCTTGAGCATGGTTGCACTGACTTCTCCGGTAAAAGCTCCCTTCAAGTTGTCACTCATGTTCTGGGCGGCAACAATGATATCTGAGCCCTTGAGCGCTGCAATAACTGCAGGGATGGTAACATAAGGAGGAGCTACCATCACCTTTGTGTTGGTGCCTTCCACTGCCTTTGCAAGCTCCTTAGCGAAGGCAGCGCCTTCACTTGGAGTCATATTCATTTTCCAGTTTCCTGCGATATAAGGTTTTCTCATCTTATTTCTCCAATGCCTTGATTCCCGGAAGGACCTTCCCTTCGAGGAACTCGAGGGATGCACCGCCGCCGGTACTTACATGACTGATCTTATCAGCCAGATTAAACTTATTGATAGCTGCAACAGAGTCACCACCGCCTACAACGGAAGTCGCTTCACTCTCTGCCAATGCTTTTGCAACGGTAAGCGTTCCTTCAGCGAAAGCATCGAACTCAAATACACCCATAGGACCATTCCAAACAACACTTTTAGCTTTGGTTACCACATCCACAATCATGGAGATGGTTTTTTTTGGACCGATGTCCATACCAATCAGGTTCTCAGGAATATCGGTGGCATCAACACTGATGGCCTCTGTATCTTCCTTGAACTGTGCACCACAGAGATGATCGACAGGAAGAATTACCTGCACACCCTTCTCCTTGGCTTTTGCGAGGAAGGAAGAAGCTACATCCTTGTACTCATCCTCAACCAAGCTCTTTCCAATGGTATGGCCCTGGACTGCTAGGAATGTATATGCCATTCCACCACCGATCACAATAGTATCACAAGTTCGTACCAAGCTTTCAAGAACACTGATCTTGCTGGAAACCTTTGAACCACCAATGATGGCAACAAATGGTTTCTCAGGAGCGCTCAACAGTGGAGCCATGAACTTTACTTCCTTCTCAATAAGGAATCCAGCATATGATGGCAAATAGTGGGAAACACCCTCTGTTGAGGCGTGAGCACGGTGAGCAGTTCCAAAAGCGTCATTTACATACACATCGCCCAAGGAAGCAAGATTCTTTGCAAAGTCAGGGTCATTTTCCTCTTCTTCACTATAGAAACGGACATTTTCAAGCAAAAGAACATCACCCGCTTTCATTGAAGCAACCTGATTAGCAACCTCATCGCCAATTACGTCATTTGCAAGTTGTACATCTTTCCCAAGCAATTCGCCGAAACGTTTTGCAATTGGGGCCATGGAGAACTCAGGGTTTTCTTCCTTTGGACG
>JDSF01000542.1_pt1 | contig 11059 bp, 15 predicted proteins | sample 199441 | NCBI WGS metagenome assembly JDSF01 (sample SAMN02592751, study PRJNA231836) | bioreactor metagenome | isolation source: continuous culture bioreactor denitrification-DNRA | place: Germany: Bremen
AAAGCCTTCCGCAGGTTGGTTCTTTTTTTTAATGCTGTCATTCTGATTCACGGTAGTAGTACCTATTCCTTTTAACGTATGTTGTAAATTGCCATTGCTTATTGCTATAAATCTATTTTCAAATTATACGGTTCAATATTATAGAAAGGCAAGCAATAAGCATCAAATCAGATAGAAGGCTCAAATTTCTTCAAACGAATCTCTGCTGACAGAGCATGACCTATCATACGTTCCTCTCTGCATTGTCTACTTGTTACACGAGCAATCTCAATACTCGCCTTTTTTTGTAGCTTTTTGATAAGTAACAGTCTTCAGAAATTTTCCAACCCAAACTCCTCCTGTGTACCGAGCTGCTCGACTTGTCGGAAGAATATGATTTGTTCCGATGCTTTTATCCCCATAAGCGACAGTTGTTTCTTCTCCAATGAAAAGGGAGCCATAATTTGTTAATCGATCAGTGTACCATTGAGTATCCGAGACTAGGAGTTCCAAATGTTCTGGAGCATAGTCATCCATGAGAGAAATAGCTTCTTCTCGAGATTCTGCTACCAGCACTTTCCCATATTGTTGCCATGATTGACGGGCAATTTCTTTTGTAGACAAGACCTCAAGCTGACGTTCAAGTTCTACAATAATATCCTTTGCATGTTTTTTCTCCAAAGCAAATAAGGATCTGCCCGCTGTTGGGATCGTGCTCAGCCTGGCCAAGTAGGTCGCAAGCAACAATCTCAGGATCAGCGGTGTCATCACAAATGATTCCAATCTCTGTCGGGCCTGCAAGTAAATCGATACCGCATCTACCAAAAAACTGTCTCTTTGCTTCTGCAACAAATCGATTTCCCGCACCGCAAAGCATATCAACTGGTTCGACCTCTCCCATTCCAAACGCCATTAAAGCAAAAGCTTGGACACCACCCAGGATAAAGATCCTATCGGCTTCAGCACTCTTAATAGCTTGAACAGTAGCCGGATAATATCCTTTCCCTCGTACAGGGGGGGGCGTGCATGCTACTACAGATTTAACACCCGCAACTTTTGCCGGAATGATGCTCATCTGAGCAGAGCCAAACATTGGATATCTTCCTCCAGGAATATAGCTGCCAACTCTCTGTATTGGGATGTGCTTATGGCCAAGAATTATGCCAGGATGTATTTCGACTTCAAGTGGTTGTAAGGTTTGAAATTGTGCACGTGCAAAACGTCTAACATTCTCTTGGCAATAAAGCGTGTCTTGAATTAATTGTGGAGAACAGGCATTCCTCGCCTCAATAATTTCCTTTTGAGTAAGTTCAAATGAAGATGGATTCCAGTCGTCAAGATCGCGACTGTATTTTCGCACAGCATCCATGCCGTTTTTTTTCTAAGTCAAGCAACATACTGCTACTATTTTGCTGTTTCTTCATCGTGTTCGAACAACCTGTGTCCGCCATCTTTAATAACAATCATAGTATCCTCCAAATTTTGTTATATTGCATGCTTCATAACATCTTGAAGCCAACGAATATCAATTTCTCTCACATTCTCTTTTTTGTGGAGAGATAAATATGCACCGGCTGCACCCGCTGCTTCGCCTAAAGCAATACAATAAGCAATGTTCCTTGCGGCAGAGAGTCCGGCATGTGTTGCACTAAAGCATCTTCCGGCCATGAACAAGTTCGAAAAATCTTTTGCAATAATTGAGCGATACGGGACATGGTAGTAATCTTTTGGATCTAGTTCTCGAATATCTGTACCTGTACCCTTGGTACTATGGATTTCTACTCCTCCATGGTTGCTCACAATTACATCGTCAAATCTGCTCAAGTTCTCAACGTCTTCTTGAGTGAATACATAGTCACCAATAATTCTTCGTGATTCTCTAATTCCGAGCATACTGCCTGTATCAAATAGATAAGAAGTTTCAAAACCTGGTACATATTTTTTCATGAACGAAAAAAAATTACCTCTGCTTGTCTTCGTCCTTCAATGAGGGAGGCAGTTAGTTCATTTGCACTATCACCTTGGAAATTCTGTATTCGTGTGCTATTAACCAAAACATGATTAGGATTAGGCTGGTTGAGGAAAATTATACCTCGCTGATGTAAGACTTTCCTTTCCCACTCTGAAAACTCATTTGGATGTTCTTCAATCTTTTTGTCGATGAATTTTATGAAATCTGCGAAGTGAGCATATCTGTCATTTTCAATATTCTTCCGATTCTGTGTTGGATTCAGTTTGTGATTTGAGTATGTATGATATGATATTTCAAAATCCTTAGGATTTTCTTTCATGTAATCAATTAATGTGTTGATATTACAATTTGCTACCCGGAACATCATAGTGGGAGATGAGCTAAATCCCATGTCATCCCCTCGACTAAAAGCAGCACCGGCTTTGAATGCAAGTTGTCCATCACCAGAACAATCAATGAAGTAATTTGCTTTTACAGCTTGGCTTCCTGCGATATTTTCAAAAATTACTGCCTCTATCTTATCATTGTTAACAAGTACATCTGAAACCACTGTTCCAAATAAGATATCTGCTTTTGCTTCATCTACTACCATTGTATCAAGAAGTAGTTTCATGTTTTCAGGGTCGATTGGTACTTCTGGTCGACTATCCAAAAAATTGCGTATTCTGATATGCATCGAGACGCTGAAGGATTTCAACAGCAAGACTATTATTGGTTGGGGAGATAGCAATTTTACTCATCAGCCCACCTGTCATCATTCCTCCAAGCGAAAAGAGTCGTTCAATAACCAAGGTTTTAGCTCCGTTACGGGCTGCGCTGATTGCTGCGCCTATTCCTGCACAACCACCACCACAAACGACAACATCATATTCAGCAATTACCGGTATTTCTTTCTCTTGAGTATTAATAAATTCCATGGTTATTTCTCCTAATTTGCTATAGATAGATTGGTTAGCCCTTCAAAGCTCCTGCAGTCAATTCTTTTGTTATGTATTTATTGAGTGATAAGAAAACAAGCAACATCGGTAGTATAACCAATGCAAATGTTGCCATTCTGTTGTTCCATAGAACAAGTTCTCCAGCTTTCCCTCCCATCTGAGCATAAAGACCTATAGGGAATTTTTTTTTGCACCAAATCACTGATCTTGTTAGGAGTATCAGTGCAATTGTATTGGATCAGAACTATGCAAACCGGAATGTTTGCACAATGTATGCAGATGTATTCTGCTTGTTTCTCCTTAATTAGATAATTTTGAAATATAAAAAAAGTATTTCATTATTGTAAAATCATAGTTTCTACCAGTCAACTTGTTTTTTTCTACAAAATATATTGCTTAAAGCATAAATATTATAAATTTAAGAACCTACATAAAAAATATTTTGACGTAACCAGTCATATCGTGTAATATTAAAAAATAAAGAGTGATTTTGAATATTAAAATTATAGAGGAGTAGTTACATGCAAGTTGCAGAAATCATTGTAAGGATTCTTGAGAAAGAAGGAATAGAAACAGCGTTCGGTATCCCTGGTGCTAGTATTAATCCAGTTTTTTTTAAGTATTTGGAAAATTCCAAGATTAAACATCACCTAATGCGTCATGAAGAGGCTGCGGTGCATGCTGCCGATGGATATTATCGATCATCTTCAAAGTTAGCTCTTGCAATCTGTACATCTGGACCTGGTGCAACCAATTTTGTTACAGGTCTTTATACAGCGAAGATTGATTCAATCCCTTTGATTGCACTTACGGGACAAGCAAAATCCTCCAATTGGGGACTGATGCGTTTCAATGTGTTGATATCGTCGCGATGACTAAAGAAGTAGTAAAGAAAGCTGTGTGTGTTTTGAATCCACATGAAATTATAAAAAATCATGCAAGATGCTATTTATACAGCGAAAGAGGGAAGACCTGGCCCGTCTTAATAGATTTGCCACTTGATATCCAGATGGTTGATATTCCCTTTGACTTAGAATCCTATCATCCTTTGCCAATTGAAAGGATACAGCCTGATAATACAGCAATCTCAGCTGCACTGGAACTTTTTAGTATCTGCTAAGAATCCGATTATTGTTGCGGGTGGTGGAGTTGTTCTTTCTCATGCTGAAAAAGAATTGGTGGAATTTGCAGAGTGTATGAATATTCCTGTAATAACGACATATATGGCAAAAGGACTTTTGCCGGAAAATCATTATCTCAATGCAGGAATGGTGGGAATCCAAGTGGGAGCAAGCTCTTCAGGAAATGCAATTTTTTTTCTCGAGTCTGATGTTGTTTTAGGCATTGGGTGCCGTTTTACTGACCGGCATACAGGAGCACTAGAAACCTATACAGCTGATAGGGTGTTTATCCATATCGATGTTGATCCTAATGAAATCGGTAAACTAGTTGATGTTGAAGTAGGAATTGTCTCCGACGCTAAAGAGGCTCTGCAATCTCTGATTTCCTTGGCTAAGGCTTCAGGAATGCGAAATATGAGTAAACGGGTACAGGAAATCTCCAAACGAAAAAAAACTCAGTCTGAGTTGAAAGGGGTGCTTAATGGAGAATTAATCAACCCGAAAGATATTTTTATAAAGGTAAATGAAACTTTTGGTGATGATGCTCTCTATACTACTGGTTGCGGGCTTGTCCAAATTTGGAGTGGTCAATATCAGTTAATCAATAAACCAAGAATCTATTTCCCTAGTGGGGGAGCAGGTACTCTAGGATTTGATATTCCTGCGGCAATTGGTGCAAGTGTGGGAAAAGGAAATGCAAAAACTGTATGTATGATGGGAGATTTTGGCTTTACCTTTTTAGTTGAAGAACTTGCCGTTGCATCAAAATATAACCTACCTATAGTTGTTATCATTTTGAATAATGCCTATCTTAGTTTAATTCGCCAGAATCAGAAGTATGCCTACTCCTATGAACATGCAGTTGATATGCAAGAGAATCATCTAGGAGTTGATTACTGTAAGGTCTCGGAAGGGTTCGGCTGTTGTGCAGAACGGGTTAAGACATATGAAGATTTAACAGAGGCTTTGCAAAGAGCAAAGGCTTCTACACGGCCATATGTATTAGATATTATTGTTGATAGGCAAACAGATTGTAATATGGGTAATGATATCGCCCATATAAAAATGTTTGAATAGTTTGCTATAAGAAAAGGACCGTATAGAATGGATTTTCTTGCAAATAGTAATATTGGGAATATTGAACTATTGTATCCGTATCCTCGTATGGTTCCTATTCTTCAACATTTTGATGATGATCATCTTGCTGATCCTGTAGAGACGCTGATTGCTGAACTACAGAAACCTGAGATAGCTAGTCAGTTAGATTTGATTAAGCAAGGTGATCATATAGCTATTGGATGTGGTAGCAGAGGGATTGCAAATATTGTCCCTCTGCTACAGACTCTTGTATCAAAACTTAAGCTGAAAGGAGCTTTCCCCTTTCTCTTTCCTGCTATGGGTAGCCATGGTGGAGGAACAGCTGAAGGTCAACGAGAGATTCTCTCAGGTTACGGAATCACGGAAGAAACCATAGGCGTCCCTATACGATGTTCTATGGATACAGTATGTATTGGCCATACAGATGATGGAAGGCCTACATATTTTGATGCGATTGCGTTTCAAGCAGATCATATTATTGCAATCAACCGTATCAGCGCCCATACAGCATTCCAAGGACCTTATGAAAGTGGGATCGTAAAAAATGTTGGTAATAGGGATGGGTAAGATGAGAGGCGCTCAAGCTTATCATCAAAACGGTTTTCAAGCGATGGCTTCAAGCATCCCAAAATTTGGTGACGTAGTATTACGAAATACTCCAATTTTATTTGGCATCGGAATTATTGAGAATGCATTCCAGCAAACTTGCAAAATCTCAGTTCTACCTCCTTCTCTAATTCTTTCAGAAGAGCCAAAATTGCTTTCATATTCAAAGACAAAGAAAGGACGAGTACTTTTTGATTCCTGCGATATTCTTATTGTAGACTATTTAGGAAAAGATATTAGTGGAGAGGGAATGGATCCTTATGTAACAGGACGATTTCCAACCAATCTATGCGAATCAAAATTTACTGCTCAAAAAAATTGGTTGTCTTAGACATCAGTAAAGCTTCCCACGGAAATTGCTATGGCGTTGGGCTGGCAGATATCACCACTCGAAGGTTATTAGAGTGTTCTGATCTTCACAGTATGTACCTAAATGCACGTACAAATACTGTACTTGATGGGGTGAAAATACCAATGATCTGTTCGAACCACCAACAGGCAATTCAGGCCGCAATGGCGACTTGTAATTGTCAAGATCCTTCAAGGATGCGAGTAATTCGAATAAAGAACACCCGTGAGATAGGAACAATTCTTGTTTCTGAATCGATGTTGGATTGTGTTCAAAGTAACGACGCATTAAAAGAGAATGGGGTCGCTTCTGTTTTTAATTTCGATGAAGATGGTAACTTATTTTAATTCTATCAAATTGTAAGTAAAATTAGAATTCCCAACGCAGTGGCAAATCCGAGGAAGAGGTCACTGAACCCTCCTCGTCTTTTCTCCAAGAAGTGCAGAACGTGCTTTCCTGGTTTACTAACAGCAATTCCAAAGAGAACTAGGCCAGAGAGGGCGGTGAGGGAGGTCTTGATGAGATTGTCCTGTGTGAAGAAGAAACTACTACCATAGGTTTGCGCTTCTTCTGGGCTGATCAATCTAGTAATGAAAAGGATCATTTGCTCACTGAACAGGCCGACAGCGAGACAGGAGAGGGCAAGCAGGATGAATGCCAAATGTGAGGAGACGGGAAACCGTTTCCTCTCTTTGACAACTGGAAGAGCCAGTGGTTGTTTGGATGGGAGAAAAATACGGGAAAGCTTGATAAACGAAGCAACGGTTCCTACTGATGCAAGACTCAGGAAGGTATAGTGCAAGCTTCCTTGAGTGTGTAGGTTACCAATGTCTTGCTGTAAAAACCGTTGAAGGGAGGGAGTGCTGAGATGGAGAGTGCACCAACGAGAAAACAGAGCATCGTCAACGGAACCCTCTCTCCCACATTCCGTAATGCTTGGTTTGCTCCCCTGAGCGTATAGACATTACGGTTGCCTGCTGCATCAGTAGCCTTTCCAATGGTAAGAAAGAGCAAGGCTTTGAACTGTGCGTGACTGAATGCATGGAAGAACGATGCTGCCAGCAGCAAGGATCCTGAGGCGGTGTTGATACCTGTATGTAAAGCCAGGCCCCATGCACTTACGATGTACCCAATCTGGCTGATGGAGTGATAGGCAAGCAATTGCTTTGCATCACTCTGGGAGAGTGCAAGCAATACTCCTATCAAGGCCGTAGCAGCCCCAGCATAGCTAATCGGGAGGGCTAGTTCTGTGGCAAGCGGAGAGAGTGTAAAGACTCTCAGCAGTGCAAAAAAAGCGGAACTTTCAACAATACTCCAGAGAGGAGCGCTGAAACAGCATGTGGTGCCTTTGCATGTGCATCTACCAACCAAAGGGAGAGCGGCATGACTGCTACTCGTAAAAGAACCGGGACGATGATCAGAAGCAGGGAGAACAGTGCAACATATTGGTTTCTTCCAGAGAGAGTTCCCATGCCCCTTGCAATTGCCTCATAGCTGAGTGAACCGGTGAGTTTGTAGAGCCCGAAGGTACCGAGCAGGAAGAATACCATTGCCGATGATGAGAGCATAAGGTAGGAGAATGATGCATAGGCTGCATTGGCTTTTTTACCGGTTGCAATCAATACATACGCTGTCACTCCCATAAGTTCAAGGCAGACGAAGAGGTTGAAAAGGTCGCTGGCCATGCCGATTGCTGCTATGGAGGCATTTTGGATAAGCAACAGTGCTGTAAAATAGCTGTGCCCCGGGCCCTCCTTCCGTGAGAAAATCCAAGATGGGAGGGTGATCGCCGCTGCAAGGAGAATCAAGAGCAAGCTCATGCCATCAAAGCGGTAGACGATGCCGATACTCTTTGCATATCCTCCAATAGTTGTCTCAATGTAGCCTTGGTTTTGCACAATGGGGTAGAGAGTGAGAACCAGAAGAAGCGGGAGAACCATGCCAATCAGTATTCCCAGGTACTCCGCTATTCTCCTGATGCTCGTCGGGCAGAAGGTCTTGATAAAGAGGATGCCTGCAGCTGAGAGGAGCGGGAGAAATACTGGGGAGAAGAGTATTGTGTGGGTTATATTCATAGCACGCCTCCCGGGATAAGGAGCCACCATGCCATGACAGCAACCAAGAGGGCAAACCCGAAGAAGAGATTAGGAAATGATGCTACAGGACCTTTCTTCACTTCAAAATGTTTCTCCAATTTGGTTTTGGAGCCGATGAAAAAGAGTAGGAACGCGAGAGCCAAGGTAATACCTGTTTTCAACAAGTCCTGGAGTGCTGAATAACTCGTCAACGTTGCATTCGTTGCTCCCAGTGGAGCGAGCACCTGTACTACAAAAGTCTGTAGATCTGCATACCATAGGCCTCCGGCAAGGAGAAGCGAAGTAAGGATGATGAGTGAGAGAGATGTGAGCGCAGGGCACGCCGATTCCAAATTCTGAGTCTCATGGTCCTTGCTTGGAAGAAAGATACGGGAAAGCTTGAGGTATGCAACAATGGTCAACACCGAGGTAACAGTCAAAAGATGAGTTGCCCTATGACCTTTTGAAAGATATACGAGCGTATTTTTTCCCCAGAAACCGATGGTTGGGGGGAAGGGCACTGATTGAGAGAAATGCAATCAAGTACGCTAAGCCTGTAATCGGAAATCGTTCACCTTGTACACGTAGTGCCGAGAGAGCACCTCGAGCCACATGTAAGTCTTTACTGCCCACCGCGTCACTAGCACGTCCAACCGTCATAAAGAGTGTAGCTTTTGCCAAGGCATGGCTGAAAGCATAGAGGAGAGCAAGAGCAAGGAGCAATGCTCCCTCTTCAGTCTCAAGACCTGATGCCAATGCCAACCCATAGGCTGCCACGACATACCCAATCTGGCTGACCGAGCTATAGGCTAACAAACGCTTTGCGTGGTGCTCCCTGAGTGCCAAGAGAATTCCCATCAGGGTGGAAATACCTCCTGCCCATGCAAGGATGGATCCAAGAAGCTCGGTGCCTGTAACCAGCAGCAAGAGACGTACCAACGCAAAAAGTGGAATTTTGATCAATACACCAGAGAGCAAGGCTGAAACTGCGTGGGGTGCATTCGAGTGTGCACCAACCAACCAACCTGAGAGTGGAATGACTGCGGTTCTCAGGAGTACCGATACCACAATCAAGACAAGCGAGAGACGGGCAACAAGCAGGTCTGTTCCAGCAAGTGAGTTTTTTTTGCCTGGGCGATGGTGTCGTAGGCAAGGGAGCCTGAGATTCTATAGAGCCCGAATGTTCCGATCAGGAAGAATACCATTGCAGTGGCGCTGAAGAGCAGGTAGGTGAAGGAGGAGAGGATTGCCTCGTCCTTCTCACTACTGGCAACCAATACATAGCTGGTTACCCCCCATTACCTCAAGGCAAACAAACAGGTTGAATAAATCTGCAGTAAGGCTGGTGGCAGCGATGGATGCGCTTTGGATGAGGAAAATTATCGTGAATGTTTCCTGATGAGGCCCTGTTTTCCTGCTGTAGAGCCACACCGGTATGCTTATCAGCAGATTGAGTGTGATAAGGAGGAAGGAGAGTCCATCAAAATGGTAGTGAATACCGAGAGCAGTTTTCCAGGTGCCAAGAATCATATGCACCTGATGATGAGCTAGAACAGGCTTGATCAGAAAAAAAATGAATGCTACAAGTGGGAGGATGAATGCTATGAAGGCCGACAGATACTCCACAGCCCGTCTTCGTCTGTCAGAAAAGAAGTGCTTGGTAACCAGAATGAGTGCAGCACCGAGCATTGGAAGATAGACTGGGCTGAGAAAGAGGCTCTCAATGCTCACTACGCAACCTCTCACTGATAGTGTCAATTTCCAAGGATCCGGTAGCCTTGTACAGGCGTACCGCCAAGGCCAGTGCCAAGGCAGTCACACACACTCCAATGACAATTGCGGTCAGCATCAAGGCCTGGGGAACTGGGTCTACCATATTGGTTACCCCCCTCCCCGAGTATAGGAGCCTGCTCTCCAATCCTGCTACCTTCCAGGATGTAGAGAAGTACCACTGAAGCGTTCAGGATATTGAGACCAAACACTTTCTTGATGATGTTCTTTGCCCCCCACGATAGCGCTGAATCCTATCAGGGCAAGCAGGAAGATCAAAATGCGTTCAATGACCACGGCGACCTCCCATCATGGCGATACACATGACTGCAATGCTTGTTCCTACCTTCAGCCCGATGATGATGTTCAAAAGGATAATGAAGTTGGCAGAGAGGGAAGAACCGCTCTTGATCGGGTTACCAAAGAACCCACTTTCGAAGAAGACCCCACTGGTAGCTGCAATGATGAGAACAAGGAATGAGAGAGCCTCTATCCTTCCCAGTACATTGGTGTTGGTCAGCTTTGTCTGAGTTTCTGTTCCGAGTGCGAGGAAAACAATGGCTGAAGCAACAATGACTCCTCCCTGGAATCCTCCTCCTGGTGAGATATGCCCGTACAGCATCACATAGAACCCAAAGAGCAATACGACCGGGCCAAGCTTTGAGGAAACCACCTCAAGGAGGTGGGTCCTCTGAGCATTGGTTGCCCGCTTCTCAGGGGCAAGAGAGAAGCTTACCGCTTCCTCTTCTTCACTCTCCCTTCCAAGGTTGATCAGAATTCCCATAGTACCGGTAATGGAGACCAGTAAAACCAAGGTTTCTCCCAGTGTATCCATTGCTCGATAGCCCAGGTAGATGGAGCTGACGGTATTCACTGCCCCTGTGTCAGTGAGCGCATTTTCGTAGAGATAGGCCCTCGATACAACCGGCCAGGGGTGGGATGAGAGAATGACCGGGAAGATGGCTAAAGCCAGGACAAGGAGAATGAATATGATTTTAATGATGAACAGTGTTCGTTTCACTAATCTTTACTCCTTCTTCGTGTATGACGAATAGCCCAGACAAAGATGATGGTGGAAACCCCGGCTCCCACAGCAGCCTCTGTGATGGCAACATCTGGAGCCTTTAGAATGGTGAACAATCAGGGCAACT
>JDSF01000543.1_pt1 | contig 11025 bp, 20 predicted proteins | sample 199441 | NCBI WGS metagenome assembly JDSF01 (sample SAMN02592751, study PRJNA231836) | bioreactor metagenome | isolation source: continuous culture bioreactor denitrification-DNRA | place: Germany: Bremen
AACGTCCAAGCATTTCCAAAAGATGTTGGTATTGTAATTGATTTAGGATTCAGCTTCGATGAAATCCGAAGGGTAAACAAATATAAGTCTCTAGACTATAAATATGTTTATTTCTCTTATCCACTCATTGAACAAGGATTAAGTACATATGACAGCATTAATCATCTACGTGAGCATAATATGCCACTAAAAAGGTCTCGATGTTATTGTTGCCCTTTCAACTGCGACAAGAAAGGCATAGAATGGAGAGAAATCATCGAAGAAGAATATTTATCATTCCTAAAGGCATGTTATATTGATGAGCAATTAAGAGTGGTTCAATTAGATTCTAGAAAGAACCTAAGAACAATTCCCTATCTTCATTATAGTCGTAGACCTCTCAAAGAACATTATAAGAGCGAATATGAGCGTGCCTCAGAAAAGGATCTTATAGCATTGAACGCTTGGGTACTTCTTTGGACATCTAAAATCCGATTAAAGTATCTGAAGGTATCCTAGTAACGTCTTTTCTTTATAAAAACTGTGTGGTATAATTGCAGTAATTAAAGAAAAGTGTATCTCAAAAAGAGTTGAACCCCTTACCGGGTCCAGCTCTTTTATTGTTTTAGTTCAATTACTTTGACTAAAAGTTAAAGAAAGCTACTGGTTATACCAGGCAAAAAAAAGAACTAGCAATGCTAGAGAAAGAGGTACACTATGAGCAGTCGTATCAAAAGAAAGGAAAAGGCAACAGCAGAACAAATCACCTTTGATTATCTAGAATGGGTTAAAGAAGCTCCAAAGAAGCAATCATACAATGAATTATTTGTGGATCTATTTGCTGGTGGTGGTGGTGCAAGTGAAGGTGCTGAGCGAGCGTTGGGAAGACCGGTTGATCTTTGTGTCAATCACGATCCGATGGCCATTGCAATTCACCGGGTCAATCATCCAAATACAACACACCTAATTGAAGATGTTTTCGATGTGAACCCATTAACTGTTACACTTGGAAAGACTGTTGCAGGATTGTGGCTTCCCCCGATTGCACACACTTTAGTAAGGCCAAGGGTGGTACACCAAAAGATAAAAAAAATACGAGGTTTAGCATGGGTTGTACTTGATTGGATAAAATCAGTAAGGCCAAAAGTGATTTTCCTTGAAAATGTAGAAGAGTTTCAAGGGTGGGGGCCATTAGATGATAAGGGTAAACCTATCGAATCACGAAAAGGAGAGACTTTCAAAAAAAAGTATGTCAGTGCAATAAAAAAAGTCATGGTTATGAGGTGGAATTTAGATTACTAAAAGCTTGTGACTTTGGGGCACCAACATCTCGTACACGTTTATTTATGATTGCACGGTGTGATGGGCAACCTATTGTATGGCCAACGCCAACTCATGGTCATCCACAGTCTGAAGAAGTCAAAAAATGGTATGTTAGAACCATGGAAGACAGCTGCAAGTATTATTGATTGGTCAATACCATGTCCGAGTATCTTTAGCTCTTCAAAGGAGATAAGAGAATTATTTGGTATCGGTGCTAAAAGACCTCTATGTGATAATACCATGAACAGAATAGCTCACGGTATTAAGAAGTTTATCATTGATAATCCAAGGCCATTTATAGTCGCATTAAACAAGAACGAAGAGCGTTGTTGGGAGAATGTGTCTGAAGGTAATATGGACAAAGTAGATGATATTGTATCTACACCATTTATTGTCAGAATCGGTCAACAAGGTTATGGTGGGGACAAGCTTAGTTATTCATTGAAGAGTCCATTAACCACCATTGTCACCAAACAAGAGCATTGTCTGGTAATGCCCTTCTTGGCAGCATATCATACCGAAACCAAGGATGGCGACGCCAGAGGTCAAACTCTTGATCGTCCGATTACAACTATCGATGGTTCAAACAGATATGCTTTGTGCCTCGCTTTTCTTAGTAGACAGTTCAAGAATTCAATTGGCCAACCGCTAGATGCGCCGTTGCTAACAACTACTGGTGTCAATAAGACGTCTCTTGTTAAAGCTTTCTTGGTGAAATATTATGGTAATGATATTGGACAATCTTTAGATGAACCTTTACACACCATTACTTCAAAGGATCGTTTTGCTCTTATTATCACAATTCACGGAGTTGATTATGAAATTGTTGATATTGGGTATCGAATGCTTAAACCTGAAGAGCTGAAATTAGCTCAAGGATTTTCAAAGGACTATGTCATTGATCATGATTGTTATGGGAACTACATTCCTGTTGCAGACAGAACAAAAATGATAGGTAACTCAGTTGTTCCACAATGTGCGGAAGCCATTGTAAGAGAGAATATGAGCACTGTATTACCTGTAAAAGAAAAAAAATCGCGATATAACTTAAATTATGTGGTATAATTGGCTTAATTGAAGAAAAGATTACAAAAAAAAGAGTTGAACCCCTTACCGGGTCCAGCTCTTTTATTGTTTTAGTTAGAGTTACTTTGACTAAAGGAAAAAAAAGATACTGGGATGACCAGGGAAAAGAGGAAGTATGACAAATCAAGAGTTGTTTCTAATTAATGCGTGTCTTGAAGAAAGGGGATTACCAGAAGCAAAAAAAACGGTTGAACAAGCTTATGAATCGTTAATTAATGTAGATGATGATAATTTAGAAGCTTGGGAGTTATATGTGGGAATTGAAGAAGAATACATTGAAACAAAGTTTTCAGGTCTATGTAAGCTCATTGATGATACTGATCAGTATTTTGGTAATGATGTTACAAGCGATGTGATTAAGGATTCTATACGATGTAAAGAGTTTAAACCTATGTTTGACATTATCAATGAAACAATAGGTACCATATCCTTTGAACAACCTAACAACCCACTCACAAAACAGTGGGAAGAGATGCAGAAGAAACTAGAGTATTTGGTTAAAACTGATGAGTAGTTTTTGCCACAAAAAAGAGACTGGGTGACCAGGTAAAGGAGAAAATTGAATATGTCAAAAGAACAGACTGTAAATGTTCACGAATTTTTTTTGACAGTCTGTTCAAGAAGACTGTCAAAATACTGGCATGTGGATGCGGACAACAATCTACAGCACTAGCACTTATGGCGTGTGAAAACAAACATGCTCTTGATGCTGGCCTACCAATGCCTTATCCATTAGTACCTATTTATGATTTGATTTTATTTTGTGATATGGCTCCAGAAGCAGATTGGGTCTATTATCAAGCGATGTTCATTGCTGCTGCATGTAAAAATGTAGGAATAGAATTTGTTATTCTCAAAGAGGGTGATGGTTATGGTAAAGATTTATATAAGGATTATATGGATGGCTTTGGATTCAGGCATGTAAAATCCATTCCATTCTGGTCTTTAAAAAGAAGTGGTTGATAAGACTACAGGCGAAAATTACTTACAAAAAAAAGGTGCCATGCCTCGTCGTGCATGTACGTTAGAGTATAAGATATACATTATGCAAAAGTACATAAAATACGAGGTGCTAGGTTATCGTAAGTACCAACGTCTACTGCCAGAAGATGCAAAAGCTCATGAGGTACATATAGGCTTTTCAGCAGAAGAAAGTAAGCGGTGTAAAGAAAATCCACATCCTATGTTTGTAAATGTCTTTCCACTTGTAAAAATGAATTTGACTAGAGCAGATAATTACGCTTATTGCTTAGAGACTTGGGGTCTTGATACTAAGGCAAGTGCTTGTATCTTCTGTCCATTTCATTCAAATAGTTATTTCATGTTACTTAAGGAAAAACAACCTCATCTGTATGAAATGCTTGTAGCTTTTGATGATATGCTAGGTGAACGTCAACCAATGAGTAAGATTATTAATCAGATTTTTTTGTTTCAAAGTCATGTAAACGTATCTGCGATCTCAAGCTTGAAGATTGTAATGATACGGAATACATAACATACAATGGTCAACTGATTGATTATGGCGCCTAAAAAAAAGAGACTGATTAAATCAGGAAGGGAGATGTCTATATGGACACATTTAAAGCTTTATATAGCCTTTTGACTCGCACCATGAAGAGAGTGAACAATACAGCTATAATAATGAAGCTAAAAAAGAAGCAACGAAGAAGGTAAAAATAACAGTTGGCTTATTAGACTGGTACAAGGATTATTGTTTTTTAGTTTCAATGGTTGTGAATCGATTTGTATTTGCTGCTACAATTACTGGCATTGTAATATATATTGAAGTAACTATTCTTCAAACCACTTACAATCTAGGTATTGAAACTTTTACAGCAGCTACAGAATCAACATCATTAACACAATTAGAAGTACTTGAGTTAGCAATGACTGTTGCTTCTACATTCACTAGAGAGTTTTTATTAGGACTCTTAGTAGCCGCATTACTATTTCTCACATTTTGGAGAGGTTCCTTTACAACAATTGTTACTCCTTGGGGTGCAATATCACTAAATCCAAAAGATCGAGATAATCCACTGTTTGATATGGATTACTTACCAGAGAAGATGGAAATCATTGTAACAATGGATACAGTCGTTACTGAAGTAATGGAACGTCTAGACGCCATCGAAGAACCAGCAATTACAGACGTCATTCTTGAATGTAGCCTTGTCTACTTCAAGAAAAAGGGCGTTGAATTAAGAACCGTGAATGTAACCAATGACAGTAGTAAGTTTTTAGGTTTTACAACTAAGTATATTCCTATCAATTATGATGATACAACTTATTACTCTTACTATTCAGAGAATAAGGAGATAGATGATATGGATCTTTTCATATTGAAGTCATTCATATATGAAGTGATTGTTTGTAACCAAAAAACTACTGTGGTATAATTGACATAGACACGGAGGTGATTTCATGGCTATAAAAAAAACTAGAACTTGAACCAGGACAAGTATTGAGTTCTGAAGATATCGTTGCCATGAGAAACGGCAAAGGGACTTTAAATAGTCCGTCTAATAAACTAAAAGTTAATCGGAGTGATTTAACAGCTCCACAACGTAATCTACTTAAAACCATAGATTCTTTAAGGAAATTCCGAAGAATCGGTGGACTTCATTAAAACATAAGCGGACTTTTTAGTCCGCTTTTTATTGTACATAATTAATGAATTATAATGAGTGGCCAATTTCAGGGACTATATAAGTTGAACAATAGTTTAATATAAGATATAATGATGTTAATCGAAGAAAAAGCCTTCTAAAAAAGAGTTGTACTTACCGGGTCCAGCTCTTTTATTGTTTTAGTTCAATTCACTTTGACTAAAGGAAAAATAGCAACTAGTTAAATCTAGGAAAAGGAGGCTCAATAATGTTTGATATTATTGAAAAAGCAACTACGTCACTTGAAAAAGTTCAGAGGCAATTACTTCAGAAATGTTCAAAAGAAATACTGTGTACTGAAGAAAGAGCAGAGGACATCATGAATGAGATTGGAGAAATCATTTTAGGTGAATATCAAGTGTATTCATCCGATGGCCATCCAACTTTGTACCAAGTCATTGTGGGTACATCAATGGTTGAAAAGAGTAATGGGTATAATGTTAATCCGTCACTCTATTGCCAAATTCATGACACAAGTAATAACTCATCCAAGCTTGAAGGAAGTGTGGAATTTGATGTTAACAGACTTGATGAGATGATGACACTCTATAAGATGACACTTATGTTATCTGCTCGATCTACATTTTATCGTTACTATCAAAATGTGAAATCAATTGGCAACACAGTAAGGCTGACGAACTAAGTGAGGTACAAATGAAACTAATAACACATTGTACAACCGTAATGCATACCATATTACCCTCTTAAAAGAGGTTATGAGGGTGAGAGCTACTAAGCGTATAGCTTAATAGGAAACAGGGTGTAGAAATACATAGCCGCCATCCACGCCAGACTTGTCTGGTACCCGTAGAGGTGCTAAAAAAACAATATAAAACCCCCGAACAATAGCGCGAAAGTGTGGTAAACGAGTAGCATGGGAAGCCGGACGGGGTTACCTACTTAGATTATGCAAATAATCTTAAGTAGGTGTAATATTGGTAGTATCATGGTTTAGTGCAGGAATTGATAGTTTTATAGCAACATATCTGGTGAAAGATCAGGTAGATCAAATTATTTACATACACAACGAGGACCAACACTCTGACAGTCTTAGATTCGTTCATGACGCTGAAGAGTTCTACGATAAGGAAATTGTAATCCTTCAATCTCCTTACAAAAATGTTGACAATGTACAAAAGCAATTTGGCTTTATAAAGTCAGCGTATGGTACAAAATGTACCAGCATTTTGAAAGAGAGTAAGAAAACAGTGGGAAGATCAACATAAACATGAGGATATTTCATATGTGTGGGGCTTCGACATTAAGGAGCAACATAGGGCAACCAATATAGTAGAAGAACTTCCAAACTATAAACATCTGTTTCCATTGATTGACAAACAATTGCTTAAGCAAGAATGTCATGGAATGGCTAATAGACTAGGTATGCGTAGGCCTGAAATGTATGACTTAGGCTTTCCAAATAACAATTGTATTGGATGCCCAAAAGCGGGCATGTATACATGGAATTTGGTAAGAAAACACTTCCCAGAAAAATTCAAATTGCGGTCAGAGACCGAAAGACTAATTGGTTATAGTTCACTAAGAGAAACCATTGTTGATAGCAAAGGTAAGAAGATTACAAAATCTTTATTCTTAGATGAACTTGATCCTAAACGAGGACGTCGCGAAGATGAAATCATGCAAGATTGTAACATCTTCTGCCAACTCAATCTTATGTCTTGAGAAGCAGCAACAAAACAGGAGCCGCAATGGCTTCTGTTTTTTGTGTTTGAAACTAGTGTTAGTACCATACAATTTCTTACATTGACTTAGTAATGTAAGAATGTTAGATTAATGGTGGAGAGTATAGAAAATTACAATGGAGGGTAAAAATGAAAAGATTTTTGTTACTATTTGCATGTCTATTATTTTTTGTTTCATTTCCAACACAAGCAGCTGAAGAGGACGAAATAAACACTCTGGTAGAAATAGGTCTTGTAAAAGGGATAGATGGAGATGTGGAACCACAAAAAAACTTCTACACGTGTACAAGGTCTTATAATGATTATTAGACTTAAAGGTGAAGAAGCTGAAGCACTTGAAGCTAATTACAGTCATCCATTTCGTGATGTGGAAGGATGGGCAGATCCCTATGTTGCATTCGGATATCAGAGGGGTTATGTAAATGGAACATCGCCCACAGAGTTTAGTCCCGATAAGCCAATTGAAAAGAAAGCTTTCCTTACAATCTTAATGCGGGCATTAAATTATAGTGATGATATAGGTGATTTTAGTTACGATAATGTTATTAATGATGTGAAATCACTTTCACTTTTTTGCTTATGATGAGTACACTTGGAATAACACCTTTATAAGACGAGATATGTTTTTACTAATATATAATGCATTATTTGAAAGGCCAAAGGGTAATTCAGATGATATGATTGATTTGCTTGTTGATAAGAACGTCCTATCAAGCTCTGAAGCTAATACATACAGATCAACCTATTTTAAAAAAAAGAACCGTATAAATGTTACATATTCTATGATGCTACTATGGGATTTCCTTTTGCTAAAAATATAGAGAACTTTAAAGAAGATAAAGAAAAAGAGGGGTATGAAGTATCTTATATTCCAACAAATACTGAGGCAGACTTTGTTAGAGAATGGAATAAAATGAAAAAAAGACTATGGTAGAAATACTATAGAATTAGTTACCATTTTTACTCATGGCAATCCAGGGAAATTATCTTTTGGAGAAGATAGTTTTTATTCTAATGAATTTTATAAACTGGCAAAGCATACTATTAATGAACTTGAAATATATGCTTGTGGTACTGGTAATATTGACTTGATTAATTACAACGTAATAGGTGACAACCCATATAATAGTATTGTAAAACACAATATTGCTACTCAATTCATGTTACATACTGAAATTGGTATACTGAAAGCTTACGACAGCTATAGAAGTGTAAGTGTATTTTCTAAAGAGTTAAACTTTGGTCCTGGTTTATCATTAAGAAAAGCAACCGGAGATTGGGTATATTATTCAACCTTCCTTGACGACAACTATAAGCAATTCTACGAACCAATTTACACAACATCTGGTGATTTATATAATTACATCGATATTGAAAATCATCATGGCGATACAATACTGCTTTATTATAAAAAAGATGGTAAGCTTAAGGTGGTAGGCACCAAGACAGGCAAAACATATTTTAACGGAGACATTTTATCTTCTAGAGATGTTCCTGAAATCAGCAATTATGTAGAACATATTGGTGATTTTGAAGAAAAAAAAGCGACTATTACTTATCTATATTATCACCGGTTAATAGTTCAAATGGAGAGATGTCATTTGAAGAAGTTCCAATAAATACACCTGATGTTTCCACAGAAGATGAATCACCAAGCACACCTGAAGTTCCAGTAGAAGATGAACCAATAGAAGAAAGTAATCCGTATAAAGTTACTGGAATTAACATATGGCCTAATACACTTGATATTCGAAAAGGAGATACTATAAATATCTATAATCATATAACTGAAATTGAGGTTGAATACAATGAAAGCTCAGAAGTCACTCATAAAGGCTCAGAAGCAGGTGATATTCTTCGTTCATTAGTTATTGATATATATATTGAAGATAATGACGGTGACCTCATTCAATTAAATGGTAATTATATTACTGGCCTTAATGAAGGAGAGTACGGTAAGATATACTTTCAACTTGGAGGAGAAAATGTAGAAGATATTGGCGAATCTATGAAGTTCCATGTCAATCCACAATCTTACTCAAGTGACCAAATTACTGGGATAGAAATATGGCCTAATGATATAACAATTAAAGTAGGGGAAACAATTGATATCTATGACATGGTTTATAGAATTGATGTTGAATATAATGATTCATACGAAATGAAGTACGAAGACCACTTAGCAATTGAGATGTTAAAGGAAATCACTCAAAACCTTAGTATTCAAAATAGAATTGAAACAACAATTTCTGTTAATGGTAGCAAAGTGACAGGTGTAGCACCTGGGACAGGCGCTAAAGCCCATTTTGCCGTTCTTAATGAGTATTTAGGTGAATCAATCAGTATTGATGTTGAGCCTTAAATTGAGTTGATTTAATCATCTCTGCAAGCACAACAAATTGACGTATTACAACAGAAATGCTAAATTGTTATAGATGAGAAATTCTTTATTTATGGCTATACAAATAGGAGGTATTAATGATTAGTTTTAATGATGTTGATTACAGTGTAAGTGTAAAAGAGGGGGTTCTTCAAGGCTTCTCTTACAATATGAATGAGGAATACCATAATTTTATTTATGACCTTCAAGCGATAAATCATCATTTAGATGCGGTTGATTTTATAAGTGACTTATTGAAGCTTGTAGCACTTAAAGACTGGGGATATCTGACTATGGCTTTACCTTATTCCGTAGTGAGAGAAGAAAAGGCGTACACTATAAAAGATATTAAGCTGGATCTAAAAAAAATATGAGTCGGACAAACTATTTGCCTTGGTATTTGAACTTGAAGATAGAAAGACGAAAAAACATCATATTGTCAGATATGATAATATCGTTACAAAGGAAGTTGCTTTAAACAGCTATTCAAGACCAGAAGAAGGATTCCACAAATACTATATTTACTGTGCAAATATGAAAAAAGATGTACATATTACTAATTTGCCAGAAATGACTGTTATGAATCCATGTGGTAGAGGCCCAGAAGATATAGAACCAGATTCTGCTTTGCCACCTCACAGATTAATATTTAACATTGACTACAGTAAGGTCCTAATTAGGGCCTCATACATTGAATAATAATATTGTACATGTTAGAATGTAAATATAGTATTCTCCTAAAAAAATACATCGTTATATACTATTTACTTATTATATAAGGAAAAGAAGCTACTGGAGTACCAGGAAAAGGAGAGAATACTATGTTCAATTTAAGTATTAAACAAATGAAGATTGCTTTTGTATTGTTTTTGTTATTCGTTGTGGTTGTTATTGCAGCTCAAATTTATCTAAATAGTGTAGACATCATGGATCAATTATTTGGCCAAGGTGACTCACTACTAGAGAAGATAACAGAACCAATGCATTAGAAAAAGAGTAAAGCCTGCAGAGCAGGCTTTTAACCTATAACGAACTATTTCAGAGAATACATGAATGAAAAGAAAATATAAAGTGTTGCCTTTTTTGATTACCTGGTAATAAACTGATTGAGGTGGAGGGCATAAGCTCTTCTTCTCAATTTGTCTTAATTATTCAGCTATGATATAATAGAGCCAATCGAAAAAATAGTCTTCCAAAAAAAGAGTTGAACCCGTGGTGGGTCCAGCTCTTTTATTGTTTTAGTTCAATCCACTTTGATCTAAAGGAAAAAAAGCAATTGGTTTAGCCAAGAAAAGGAGAGCATTATGTTAAAAGAGATAACTAGTCAACTAATACTACCTATAATAGTACCAGTGCTGATTTATATTCTTGCTGTCGTATTAACCATATGGCTACATGAATTAGGACACTTAGCTGCATACAAACTATGCGGTATTAAGAATCCAATCATCACCGGCATAGGAAAAGGAATACGTCGCTTCTACTGTGTAACTGTAGTAGAAGAAGACGTCGTTAAGTTCTATTCCGATTTCTTTGAAAGAAAAGGTAAGGATGCATGGAAATACCAAGTTTTCATAAGCCTACCAGGTGTTATTATGAACGTTTCTTTAGTAGTTGTATGTATAATCTACTACTTTTATAGTAGACAAAGCTTTGAATGGTGGGTTGTACACTTGCTGCACATTGCATTCATTTTTGTTTCTATGATCAATGTCATTGAGAATATCCTAACTCATGGCAGCGACGGACAAAAAAAATTATTCAATCATATAAGCTCAAAGAAAGATATAGTAGCTATTATGTAAATGAATATTCGAAAATGCAAGTATACCTGCAGACAATGGCAATAATCCAAAAAAAAGGTAGATGTATTACTGTTAAGTAAGAG
>JDSF01000544.1_pt1 | contig 11002 bp, 10 predicted proteins | sample 199441 | NCBI WGS metagenome assembly JDSF01 (sample SAMN02592751, study PRJNA231836) | bioreactor metagenome | isolation source: continuous culture bioreactor denitrification-DNRA | place: Germany: Bremen
TTAGATCCTTTTTCTCTGAGGCAGCTAATGTCGTGGCTGATGCTTGTCTCATCACCTGCAATTGTTGTGTCTGGGGTATATTATTTAAAACGTATCGGAGGACACGCCAGTCGTGAAACAGAAACAAATTTCAATTTTGAGAATACAGAAAAACTTGTGACCGTAGGTATCTATAGATATATCCGGCACCCAATGTATTCTTCACTACTTTTTTTGAATTGGGGCATCGTGTTGAAAAGCATAAGCATGCCGTCCATTTTTCTAGGAGTGCTTGTTAGTCTCTTTCTTTATGTTGCAGCGAAAACTGAAGAGAGGGAGAATGTTGATCATTTCGGTGATGATTATCTTTCTTATGCAAAGGATGTCAAAATGTTTATCCCTTTTGTTGTTTGATTCTTTTTGCATCTCCAAGATCCGATATGTCTCAATGTTCTTTTCCCTTTTTGTTTATAAAAGGAATTGCATTGTTAGAAAAATATATGAGTTAGTGGCTGTTTTCTGACAGTAAATTAGTACTTTACACCATCATTTTTTGTTGTCTTCTCCTGTTTTTATTTTATCCTATGTGGTTTTTTTAATAGCTGTGATAACATGTTTTTTTCAATATTAGCAGGATGGTTTTGTTTTTTTCTTAAGGACCTTTATCTTCTGTTTCGGGTTAGAGGTTTTTCGTATACGGATCAACTTGCAAAATATTCTGCTGTTTATATGAACGTCAATCTGAAGAAAAACAGGAGGACAGATGCCTATCAAAAGAATTTGGCATGGTTGGACAGCGCAAGGAAATGCCGATAAATATCAAGCACTTCTTATTGACGAAGTCTTTCCTGGTATAGAAGAGAAAAAATTACCCGGCTATCTGAGTATTGAACTTCTTCGACGTGAGCTTAACGATGAAGTTGAGTTCATTACGATTATGACCTTTAAAACATTGCAAAACGTCATTCAATTTCAAGAGCAGGACTGTCCACGATGTTATGTCCCGGAAAAAGCTCTAAAATTGCTGAAGCATTGGGATCAGGTCTCGGCACATTATGAAGAAGCTGAATCACGATATTATCAACAGGACGAAGATTGAGCTTATGGATATTTAACATTTTCATGACCACGTTTTTTGTAATTTATCAGAGTCTATCGTGCCGGTAAGTGCGTTTATTCTTCTCATCTGAACAAATAGACAAAGGCGATATGGTTTCTTATATCGCCTTTGTCAAACCCCTTAATAATCTCCCCAGGCCCATGAACATCTATGCTAAGTTGCCATCCAACAATCTAAGATGTGTAGGCTTGTTGTTTATGTGTTACCAATCGACACAGTCAAAAATGTTTTTTGAAGGAAAGAATCAATGCAGATTACAAATGAAGAACGAGATGCCGTTTATAAAACGATCTATGCGAGGCGGGACGTCAGAGGGGAATACAAGCCGGATGATATTCCGGACGAAGTGTTAATGAGGGTTTTAACGGCAGCTCATCATGCTCCTAGTGTCGGTTTTTCACAACCTTGGGATTTTGTTGTTGTGAAAGATAAACAAGTAAAACAGCAAGTCAAGCAAGCTTTCCGGGTTGCTCATGACAGTGCCGCTGAAATGTTTGATGGGAAAAAAAGGGACCAATATAAAACATTTAAGCTTGAGGGAATCATGGAGGCCCCAGTGGGCATCTGTGTGACCTGTGACAGGTTGAGAAATGGCCCGGTTGTCATTGGGCGCACAGCAATACCTGAAATGGATTTGTACAGCACTGTTTGTGCTGTGCAGAATTTGTGGCTGGCGGCACGGGCAGAGAATCTGGGTATGGGCTGGGTTAGCATTATTGATAACCCGACCCTTCAGAATATTTTGGGCATTCCTGAGCATATTGTGCCAATTGCGTATTTATGTCTTGGCTATGTCAGTAAGTTCCATGATAACCCTGAATTAGAGCAAGCGGGTTGGTTGCCAAGGGCAAATATTGATGGTTTGATCCATATTGATCGTTGGTAAAAGGATCAAATACTGCTCAGGGGGCGTGAGATATAAAGCCGTGTAGGCGCATGATCACTGATGGATTTGAAATCAAGGGTGGAATAGCGTCGGCCAGTTCTTTTGTTTCGATCTGATGCGGAGCTCTGAAAAAGAGCCTCATTCGCTGTGAGATTTTAACATCCACAGCCACAATTATGGCAAACTTTACGATGAGCATCTTCCGGGACGATGGTCTCAGCCGCAAATGCAAGTCGGCTGACACCCCGTTTGATGTCATCCAGAAGGTTGCATTCTTTGCTTTCACCGATGATATGACCCAAACAGGGATTTCCTGTGCCTGATTCTGATGACCTTAGACGTATTGCATTGAGGATATCTCCATATCCCTGAACGTCGACAGAGATTGTCTCTTCCTGCGAAAAGCGAACACCAACTCCAGCAGACTGCAGTTCGGTGTTAAGCTCTTCAGCAAGTTGAGCAATGCTTTGTGCGCTAAGATCGTAGCGCCAGTCGCTGATGAAATTGCGTTGGTAAAGGGCAATGGTAATCTCTTTGTTCATGTTGTTTGGCCTTATTATTGAGTTCATCCTGCTTTGATCGTAAAAAAATAGCTGAAAGTCCTTTTTTTGACAAGTCGGTTACTGGCTTTATTGGCTTGTATGGTGATGACCGCTAGTCTCTTGATGACCTGACTGGACTTTTTAGTAAATGTTCAGTGACTCTGTTTAGCAATTCACATCTGTATTTCTTTGGGGTATTCTTCAATGCTATCTCAATGGAATGGAAAAAGAATATGTCTGAAATACAATCACACCGTTTACCTCCTCAGAACCTTGAGGCCGAAATGTCCGTTCTGGGAGGGGTTCTTCTTGAAAATGAGGCGATGAGTCGGGCTTTGGAATTTTTAACTCCAGCTGATTTTTATCGCGAAAGCCACCGTAAGATTTTTCATGCCATGCTTGGTTTAGGGGAGAAAAACGAACCTGCTGATCTGGTGACCCTGACTGCTGAATTGAAAAATCGTAATGAGTTGGATGATGCTGGCGGAAGTTCCTATCTGGCGACCCTTGTTGACTATGTTCCAACTGCGGCAAATATCACTTATTACTGTAAAATTGTTAAAGAAAAAGCTGTTGCGCGAAAACTGATTGAGGTCTCGACTGACATCGCCACAAGTGGTTATGAGGGTGGGGATATGGAGAGTATCCTTGATCAAGCTGAAAAATCAATCTTTGAGATTTCGGAGAACCGAGTTCGACCATCCTATTACCCTGTGCGTGATATTCTTAAAGATACCTTCAAGGCGATAGAAAAACTGTATGAGCGAAAAGAGCTCGTTACGGGAGTTCCGACTGGTTATACCGATCTCGACAAGATGACAGCTGGATTACAGCCCAGTGATTTGGTTATTGTTGCTGGACGTCCATCAATGGGGAAGACCGCATTTGCTTTGAACCTTGTTGAGTATGCGACAACAAACTCAGAAAAACCGGCTCCAGCCGTTATTTTTTCGTTGGAGATGAGTAAGGAGCAGTTGGTACAACGTCTGCTCTGTTCTCTGGCTAAGGTTGATGCGGGCCGGATGCGAACTGGTAACCTGGGTGAGTCTGACTGGCCTAAGCTAACGATGGCAGCTGGGCAACTGAACGAAACAGAACTCTATATTGATGATACCCCGGCCATTACTGTTCTGGAACTGAGATCGAAATGCCGAAGACTGGCTGCTGAACATGGCCTTGGTCTGATCGTAATCGATTACCTTCAGTTGATGCGTGGTAGCAATCCTGAAAGTCGGCAGCAGGAAATTTCTGAAATCTCCCGTTCACTAAAAGCCTTGGCTAAAGAATTGAGTGTACCGGTCGTTGCATTGTCACAGTTGAACCGGTCACTTGAAAGTCGTACTGACAAGCGTCCTATGATGGCTGACTTGCGGGAATCGGGTGCGATTGAGCAGGATGCTGACGTTATTATGTTTGTTTACCGTGATGCTGTTTATTGCGATGACTGTAAAAGTCGTGAGCGGACATGTGAAAAGGGGCATGATAGGGACGCTGAGATTATCATCGGTAAGCAGCGTAATGGACCTATTGGAACCGTTCATCTGACCTTTAGGGGGGAATTTACCCGGTTTGAGAATCAGTCTAAACGTGAAGATGATGGTTACTAAGAGTGAAAAGTAGCAGGTGTTGCTCGCACACCTGCTACGTCTCCCTTTTTTGCTATGCCGCTTTTGCTGTCATCTGTATCTGCTCTGCCCATTGATGTGCTTCCAGATAAGCGGACAGTAACACCGCATCCTGCTCACAAACCGTTCCTGATTGTTGCATCACTTGATACTCAACTGTCTTAATTACTTTGAGAATCTGTCCCAAAGTCCCATCATGAGTAAGAATGGCTTTGGCAATTTCATCTTGCAAAGGAAGTTGTCTTAAAAATTCATCAACGTCGATACCAAATAATAAATGAACACCTGACAGAAGTCCGATCAGGAATGCTTGATCGGAACGGATAGAGAGTGTGGCGGCAGCATAGTTTTCGCAAGCCTTAGCCCGAGTCAGGACTAAATTTATAGCGCCAACGCTGCTTGCACTATCATTTAACATCGACATCATCATAATCCATTTGCGAACTTGAATGATCCCAAGGAATACGACAGCATCTCTAATGGATTTTATCGGACGTAAAAGCTCACAGGCCGGACTGTTGGCAATTTTTAGGAGTTGAGTGGCGAGACTCGGATCTCTGCTAACGATAGCGACCATTTCTTCAATATCTATTTCTGGTAAGCTTGTCGCGTTGATTGTTGCTATCGAATTGTTGATTTTTCCTCGAATTGATTGACCCTGAACTTCTGTCGGTTTTGCCAAAAAATACCCTTGGAAGAGTCTGAATCCCATGCTGTTAAACTGGATGTATTGCTCTTCTGTTTCAACCCGTTTGGCTGCCCAAACAATATGTGGACGTATAAATGTTGACTGTTTGTGGAGGTTCTTTTCAAGTGACTTGTCGAGGGCATCGACTTTGAGATAATCGATATGATCAAGAATCGGTATGAGTCGTTCATCAAAGTTAAAATCATCTAGAGAAAAACTGAAGCCTACCTGTTTCCATGCTTTTATTCGATCAACCAATTTGTGTTTGAAGTCTAGAGATGATGATAGTTCTATCACCACTTTATCTGGGGGCAGGGGAGGGTACCCATTGGAATAGAGTGATTTTTCAGGTAGATTGATGAACATTTTGGGGGAGCATTTGTTCAATTGGTCACCGATTCCTGTGCACAGGTTTAGGATGACTTCACTGGTTGCTTGCTCTTCACCATATTCACAGGCCGAAGCAAAGAATTCGTGACGAAACAGCAACTCCGTTCCGTAAATATCTTTATTTGCTGTATAGATAGGTTGGCATGCGAGTAATAGCTTTTGTGTGGGCATATGATCTCCTTGGTGATCAATGCCACGGTACCTGGCCTCAAACAAAAAACCCTTCTTCGCACCGAAGAAGGGTTGGTCTTTGTCGTGTCTTCGGCAACCCGGCTGTCCCAGTAGGACCCGTGGCTTTGCGTCCTCGGGTTGCCCCGAGTTTGCCATTTTCGTTTGTTCTTCCAACTTATCGATTTATCGAGCAACAATCAAGTTTTCTAATTATTTTAAAGGACTGAAATTATTGCTCTGTACCATTGTCTCCGCGTTTGACTGAAATTTCTAAGGTTCTGATTTTTTTTCTCAGCGTATTGCGATTAATCCCAAGAATTTCAGCCGTTCGAACTTGATTCCCTCTTGTTTTGGCCAGGACGATGTTGATCAGCGGTCTTTCGACTTGATGGAGAACCATTTCATAGAGGTTATTCATCTCTTGAAGGTTCATCTGGGCCAGAGAGTTCTGTAGTTTCCTGACGACCAGCGCCTCAAGTGACTCGTCTTGGCTACTGACAGTCTCCTCTCCACCACAGAGTCCTGGGAAGTCAGAAGGTGTAAGAATATGGTTGGGAGAGAGTAATGCCGCTCTTTTGATGACGTTTTCCAATTCCCTGACATTTCCGGGCCATTCGTGCGATTTAAGGAGTTCGAAGGCTTCTGGAGAACATTCCATATTGTCGATGCCGAGGTCCTGCTGTGCTCTCTGAAGGAAAAATTCGGCCAGCATGGGGATGTCGTCACATCGATCACGCAGTCTGGAAGATTGATCGGTACCACATTAAGCCGGTAATAAAGATCTTCGCGGAATAGCTTCTTTTTGACCAACTCTATCAGGTTCTGATTTGTCGCAGCAACAATACGGACATCGACCTGGATTGTCTGGCTTCCCCCTGTTCGAGTAATTTCTTTTTCTTGTAGGACTCTCAGAAGTTTCGCTTGGAGTTCCAACGGCATATCTCCGATCTCATCAAGGAAAAGGGTCCCTTGATCGGCCTGTTCGAATTTCCCACTCTTGCGCTCTGTTGCACCAGTAAAAGCTCCACGTTCATGGCCAAAAAGTTCACTTTCCAGGAGATCATGGGGAATTGCTGCACAGTTAAGAGCTATAAAAGGTTTTCCCAGTCGTGGGCTATTGATATGGATCGCTCTGGCAATCAACTCCTTGCCAGTTCCGCTTTCTCCTGCCACCAGAATTGTGACATCAGAACCGGCGACGCGACCGAGTGTTTTGTAGACTTCTTGCATTGGTTGACTGTTGCCAATGATGGACCGACCGAAACTGTATTGATCTTGTAGTTCCTCTTTCAGTTGGTCTATCTGCTCGGTTACCTCGGCTGCTTTTTCAGCTTTGAGGATAATTCCATTCAGAGCTGTGAGGTCAAACGGCTTGGTCAGGTAGTCGTATGCACCGTGTTTCATTGCACTGACAGCATGTTCCATTGTCGCTTCAGCCGTCATAATGATGACGAGCATGTCAGGAGCGTTGGAGCGGAACTCTTTTAACAGATCGAGCCCTTGGACGCCTGGCATTTTGATGTCAAGGACAGCCAAATCGTAGTGATTTTTGCTGGCAAGTGCTCTGGCTTGGGATCCATCCTCCGCAAGATCAACCATGTAACCTTGTTTTTTGAGTGCTTTTGATAGGACCCAGCGGATGCTTTCCTCGTCATCGGCAACGAGAATGCGTTTAATTGACATCGATTTTGCCTTTGTTGTTTTGGTTGGGGGTGTGCATGTGCCTTAGAGGCAGGGAAACTCGGGTAAGAGTTCCCCTCTTCGGCAGATCTTTAAATTGTAGTAGTCCATCATGATCACTAATGATTTTCTGACAAGTCGCAAGGCCGAGACCGCTCCCCCCTGATTTTGTCGTATAGTAGGGGGTGAAAATCTTCTGTAATTCAGCTTTTGTAATGCCGGGGCCTTCATCGTAAATATTAACCTGAACGATCGGAGTTGGCTGGTTTCCTGGAAGGCTCAAGTGGTATTCCGAATCGATTCGGCTTTCAACTTTGATATCTGTCATATCTGCCGTTGCTTCACAGGCATTTTTGATCAGATTGAGGAAGAGTCGAATCAGTAGATCACGGTCACCGGGAATGTCAGGAATGCTCGGATCCGGTTGTAGTATTATTCCAATGTTCCGCTCAGAGGTTGAATGTTTTTGAAGCGCTACAACCTCATCAAGTAATTGGTTCAGGTTCACCATTTCCAATTTAACGCGGCGTGGTTGAGCCAGGTTGAGAAGTTCCTCAATGATACGGTTGATGCGATCGACTTCACGGATGATTAACTGAGTATGCTCTTGCAGTTCATCATCTTTATCGAAATCCATCTGCATTAATTGGGCAGAACCTTTTATTCCTCCGAGTGGATTTTTGATTTCATGAGCAAGTCCTGCTGCCATGGTCCCAACCATACTCAAGCGGTCAGCATGTCGGATGGTATTTTCCAGTGATTTGACCTGAGTTAAATCATGAAGAATAATAATGGCCCCTTGCTGCGATCCATGATGAGCAAAAATAGGTGATACTGTAACACTGACGGGTCTTTTTTCTTGTCGACTGCGACTGTGCAGGGTCACCGTTTCATGATCCGAAATTGAGCGGCCTTCATCGAGGACAACTCGGGTCAGGCGGCAGAGGGTTTCCTGTATCTTAAAGCAGGTGAAAAAAGACTGTCCAACACTCTTTTTTTCAGAGATTCCGGTGAAATGCTGAGCTGCAGGATTGAAGACAGTGATCATTCCCTGTTGATCGACAGCAATGATAGCATCATCCAGATTATCGAGGATCATGGCATAATTTTGAGTGGTAAAATGTTGACTGCTCATGCTGCACGATTCTGAAGGAAGAAGCTCTTGGTTGTCTCCTGAAGTTGAGATATTGTTGTTATCTGTTGCAGGGCTGAACGAAAATGGCTGGCACCCGAGAGACCGCGGGCGTACCAGGACATATGCTTACGCATCTCAAGCAGAGCTTTATGTTCTCCAAACTGCGCCAGATGAAGATCGAGGTGGTCGAGTGCTGTAAGGCAAATTTCGTCCGGATCTGGTGTGGTGTATTTACGGCCCTCAATCAGATCGAGAATCTGTCTTATGATCCATGGGTTACCATATCCGCCCCGACCTATCATGATGGCATCGCAACCGGTCTCCTGAAACATTTTTATACCATCTTCAGGAGTGAAAATATCTCCACTTCCAAACACTGGTATATTTAGTGCGTTTTTGAGCTCGGCAAGCTGAGACCAGGCGGAGTGGCCGGAAAAACCCTGGCTGCGTGTACGGGCGTGTAGGGTGATTGCATCAACACCTTCATTCTCGGCAATTTTGCCAACTTCCAAAAAGTTGACTGACTGTTCATCCCAGCCAGATCTTATCTTGATTGTCAGTGGGCCACTGTAGGTATTACGGACGGCTTTGCAGATATTCTTAACGCGTTCTGGGTCCTGTAGTAAAGCACTTCCGGCGCCGTTTCGAACCACTTTCTTTACAGGGCAACCCATGTTGATATCGATCATTGAGCCCGCATCAGCAACCATTTTGGCCGCCTGAGCCAATACGGTTGGATCATCTCCAAATAGCTGAATTCCAAGGGGGCTCTCGCTTTGGTGTGACTTTAGAAGAAGTTGTGTTTTCTGACCGTCGCGGATCATCCCGTTCGCGCTGATCATCTCTGAGAAAACCAGACCGGCACCAAAGCTTTTCATGATCCTGCGATAGGGGAGATTGGTGATCCCAGCCATAGGTGCAAGGATGATGGGGCTAGGTAGTATGAGGTCTTTTATTTGTATTTTATTTATTTGCATAATAATTAGGCATTTTATGTTGGCTTACGAATAAGCGCAAGCTAAAAAAGTACAAAGCGCTGAAAGGCCGACAAGTTATGTGGGAGTTCCTTGTGGATACTGTATACAATTTCATCTTGACAAGGAGGGAATAACTTTGTTAAAACGATATTTGGAATTTTAAGCGAAGGAAGGTTTTTTGAGTCGCAAAACAGAGTTGACTTATACTGGTATTAATATTCCGTTTCATACCGCATGTAAGCTGTTCGGTGAGTCTGTTTTTTTCCGCAGTTGGTTTGAATTCCGCTATGCGGACCTTTTCTTTTTGGCCCGGCTGGGCATATAAACTGTTTTTAACAACCACAAAGGAGAGAGTATGTCTACATTGAAAAAAGTTTTAGCGCAAAAGATCGCTGAGCATCGCCCTCGTACGACCCGTCTTGTCAAAGAGTTCGGTGATGTGAGCCTTGGTGAAACAACAATTGGTCAGGCTATTGGTGGCGCACGTGGTATCAAAAGTCTGGTCACTGATATCTCTTATCTTGATCCAATGGAAGGCATCCGCTTCCGTGGTTTGACGATCCCTGAAACATTTGAAGCTCTCCCAAAAGCTCCAGGTCGTGACTATCCATCTGTTGAGGCTTTTTGGTACTTGCTGATGACCGGTGATGTTCCGACTCTTGAGGAAGCTGAAGAAGTCGTTGCTGATTGGCAGCAACGTTCACAGATTCCTGCTTATGTCATCGACGTTCTTCGTGCACTTCCACGTGATAGCCATCCAATGGTTATGTTTTCATCGGCCATTTTGGCGATGCAGCGTGACTCAATCTTCTCTGGCAATTATGCCGCTGGTAAGTTCAACAAGATGACTTGCTGGGAAGATATGTACGAGGACTCCAGTAACCTGATGGCCAAACTTGGTCCTATCGGTGCTTATATCTATCGTATGAAGTACAAAGGTGACATCCATATTGATGCCGATCCTACTCTCGACATGGGTGGTAACTTCGCTCGTATGATGGGTCAGGATGCTCCTTATGACGATGTTGCTCGGATGTATTTCATTATTCACTCTGACCATGAGTCCGGAAACGTTTCTGCTCATGCAACTCACCTTGTTGCTTCTGCTCTGTCCGATGCCTTCTACGCTTATAGTGCTGGTATTAATGGCTTAGCCGGCCCTCTCCATGGTCTAGCCAACGAAGAGGTTCTTCGTTGGACTCAGAACTTTATGCAGAGATTGGGTGGAAAGCTTCCAAACAAAGAGCAGCTAAAAGAAGCTTTGTGGGAAACTCTTAACAGTGGTCAGGTTATTCCTGGTTACGGTCATGCCGTTCTGCGTAAGACAGATCCACGTTATACTTCACAGCGTGAATTCTGCCTCAAGACTGAAGGCCTCAAAGACTACCCACTGTTTAAGCTGGTCAGTATGATTTTTGAGACTGCTCCAGACGTTCTGCTTGAGCATGGTAAAGCTAAGAATCCGTGGCCAAATGTTGATGCTCAGTCTGGTGTTATTCAGTGGTACTACGGTGTTACTCAGTATGAATTCTATACTGTTCTGTTCGGTATTGGCCGTGCCTTGGGTTGCTTACCTAACATTACTTGGGACCGTGCTCTTGGTTATGCAATTGAGCGTCCTAAGTCAGTGACCACAGATATGCTCGAAGCTGTTGCAGGTATCAAATAAGATTTACATACAAATTTATTGTTATGCTGATAAGGGAGGTTCTTCGGAACCTCCTTTTTTTTATGTATCAACCTTTTGTCTTTTGGAGTTCTCGGGATATAATCTGTGGTATGAAGAAGTTATTCGGAACGGTTATTGTC
>JDSF01000546.1_pt1 | contig 10974 bp, 12 predicted proteins | sample 199441 | NCBI WGS metagenome assembly JDSF01 (sample SAMN02592751, study PRJNA231836) | bioreactor metagenome | isolation source: continuous culture bioreactor denitrification-DNRA | place: Germany: Bremen
GGGCGCAACCCTGTGACCTTGATCCTTGACTTAAAACTAATAGAAGCACAATATTTCTATCGTCATATGCATATTGCGGTAACCTGCCAGTGTCGCATTAGGCGTGGAAATCTAAACCTTATCCAAATTAAAGCAATTAAAAGATATCTGAGGGATAAAATTGGAACAGTTCATAAGCTACAACGAGGGATTGGAATTTAGACATAAACAGTTAAAAGACGCAGATTTATTTGATTTTGAATTTTACAATTGCACTTTTTTCAAATGTAATTTCACTGGGACGACCTTTAAGAAGTGCCGATTTGAGAATTGCACATTTGTAGAATGCAATCTTAGCCTGGTAAAACCCCAATATTGCTCATTTATTGATATCGACTTCAAAGATTGCAAAGCCATCGGGATCAATTGGACTGAGGCCGCAATTCCCCTTAGCATTAACTTTTACGCCTGTTCAATCAACTCATCATCCTTTTTCGGTTTAAATCTTTCACAGATAACAATGAGTGACTGTAGTGCAAGAGAGGTAAACTTCGCCGAAGCAAATTTGACAAATGGTAATTTTAATGCAACGAATTTCTTGAACAGTCGTTTTTCAAAAACAAATTTAACGCGATCTGATTTTCGAAATTCGACAAATTATGACATTAACCCCGAATCTAATCTCTTAAAAAAGACCAGATTTTCGACTCCTGAAGCGATGTCTTTACTATCAGGGCTTGACATCCTTTTAGACTAATCAATATCAAGCTCAGCCTAGCCTGAGCTTTTTTTGTCACGCCAACCATCGTGAGCGGCCCCTCAGTAAGACAATAAGGGGTTAATAAATGATAAATTCCATTGATACTCAGGCAGCAGAGAATGGATTTAAATGTAGCGACCTCCGCTCCATCTAAGCCGGCATAATAGCCAGAACCTGGGGAACGGACAAGGTCTGATCAATTTACGGTTGGTTATTCTCGTCCCATATCCCAGCTGTGATCATGCCATTGCTTGCAGTGTTTCATTATAACCGCAATGGAAGCTTTTCCATTCCGCTGTATACCATTAGCCTTATTATCTTTTTTGTCAGCCTCCTTCTTCATTTTAATAAAGCGCAATTCAATAACAGAATATCAAACAGTTGATTTAGTGCTAAAAAAGCATTGACTCGCCATAGCAAATTAGCTATACGTAGGCGTTCTGAACTCGATCTAAAAAAGCATAACGCTAGGAGGAATAATCATATGGAATGTCAAACTGTTCTTGCAGGTACCGAATGTGGTTTCTGGAAAAAAGCCGGATGCTCAGCCGATGGTGGCAGCTGCCAGGTTGTCGTAGAACAATGTCAAGGTTGTGAGCGGATTGTTAAGGGCAGTATCGGCGATGTCTGTACCTCTTTCCCTAACCCATCATCAAAATGGGCCAGCGGATTGTGCAACTTCGCAACCCACAAAAAAATCGACATCAAAACTGATGACGTTCGCGTTAACCCGCTTAAAGCGGCTAAACGTGCTGCGGCAGGCAAGAAAAAGTAAATATTTGCCACACAGTTATAATAAAAAAGCCACTCTTTAGAGTGGCTTTTTATATAGGTAACCGCTATATAGTACAGCTATCACGGTAACAGCCGATCAACGCAACCATATCACCAGACTTAAAGGTTAAATCGGGTGATGGATTCGCAATAAACTTCCCTTGCCGTAAGACTCCAACCACAGAAGCACCCGTCATTTTTCGCATGTCCAACTGCCGCAAAGTCCGACCGATCAGCAGGCTTTCATCATTTAACTCTTCCCACCTGAGTTCTAATAAATCGTGAGCATTCTTAAGCTGACGGATATTTTTAATCTCGGCCTGATCTTCATACTCATGATGATAGTGATCTCGGCGAGCCGCATCGGTAAATCTTTGTATTTCTGTAATCGGTAACTTCAAGTTCAATAACGCCTGACGCGCAATTTCCAGCCCTGCTTCTAATTCAGGAAGAATAACCATATAAACGCCATCTTCATAAAGAGCTTCCATCTGCTCCGCTCCAACAGAGCGCACAACAATTTTCAATTCTGGGTAGCAGCGATGGACGTAACGGACAATCGTTTCAGTCGTAGTGATATGAGGAATTGTCACCAGCAGTTGCTTCGCATCGGAAAGGTTAGCGGCTTCAAGGACGATCTCATGCCCTGCATCACCATAGATGGCCGGATAACCTTTCTTCTTACATTGCTCAATCGATCTGTGCCCCAATTCGATGATGACAAAAGGAACATTCAGTTGACGCAGGATATAGGCAATGTGTTGACCAACCTGCCCTCCCCCCGCAATGACAATATGATTATGCAAACCTCCTGGTGGAAGGTTGACTGTTTCCAGCAAATCGTTTTTACGCAAGCGTCTTTTAATCCCGTAGAGAGGAGCCGTCATTCCAGAGAGTAGAGGTGTCATCAACATGCTGATGATTGTCGCTGAAAGAATAAATGAATGTTGATTTTTATCGAGGAAACCGCCTGAGAATCCAACCTGTCCAAGGACGAAGGAGAATTCACCAATTTGAAACATACCAAGCCAACAGCCAGCGGGATGACATTGCCGTAACCGAACCCACGGACAATACCAGCCAGAATCAATCCTTTTCCCAATGCAATCAAGGCCACCAATTGCAAAATTTCTGACCAGTACGTCATCAGAAAGCTGGGATCAAGTAACATTCCGACCGAGGTAAAAAACAGCAAACCAAAGAGATCGCGCAATGGGATAATATCACTGAGTGCCTGATGTCCATAATCAGATTCACTCAGCACCATACCTGCAACAAAAGCACCGAAAGCAAAAGACAAACCGGCGAGATATGTGGCGTAGCCAATCCCTAAGCCAATCGCTGTAATGGTCAGCAGAAAGAGTTCACGAGAATTACCACGAGCAATCATGGCCAGTAAACGGGGCAAAAGACGAGTCCCCAACAGCAGCATCAAAACAAGAAAGACAACCGATTTTACAAATGCAAGACCAAGAAGTGGAAGTCCGGATGCAGGATTGGTCAATTGAGGCAAAAGAATCATCAGCGGAACAACTGCCAGATCCTGGACAATCAAAATACCGATCATCACCCGACTGGAAAGCGTCCCCATCATCCCTTGGGCCATCAGTGTTTTCAAGATCACCATCGTACTCGACAATGAAACCAATCCACCAAGCCAGAGTGCCGGACCATTGTCCCAGCCAAGCCAGCGCCCGACAAGATAGCCATAACCAATCGTCAGAAGAATCTGAATAGGACCACCGATTAAAGCAACATATTTAACCGGCTTCAACTCTCGCAGTGAAAATTCGAGGCCAAGTGCAAAGAGCAATAGAGCAACACCAATTTCTGCTAGTTTTTCTACTTCATGAGCGTCTGAAACAGTGATCCCGCCTGTGAATGGACCAATTGCCACCCCCGCCAAAATGTACCCAAGTACCAAAGGCTGGCGGAATTTTTGCGCGATTAAGCCACCGATCAGTGCGGCGATAACGATAATAACGATGTCTGCTGCTATACCCATAAATTATCCAGTTTCTGTCCGGAAAACGTCCTTTTCCACAATCTCTGCGTTATTCTGCGCATTTGTCTGTGCGGCATAAAGACTACGCCTCCGCTCAAATTCTTGTTTCCTTGACCTTGTTAAAAAGTTATTGATTCCCAAATCAGACACGGCTACTGTTCCATCCGGTATTTCAAAATGAATACTAACTACAGTCCATGTCCGCGCCCTAACATCTCTGTCGCATCCATGACAACCATAAAAGCATCTGGGTCATTCTCGCGGATGATGTCGCGCAACAAAGATATCCTGCGTGTTTCAACCGAAAGAAAGATGAGTGTCTTCTGCTCTTCAGGATACAAACCTGTACCGGTCAAAATAGTCCCTTTTTTCCCAAGATGCTCAATGAACTGCTCACTCAACTGTTCAGCCCGATTCGAAGTAATGTGAACGACCTTCTCCGACAAGGGGCCGGTCAAAATCATATCAATACACTTGGCAGTGACATAAATACTGATCAAACTCCACAATGCGCGTTCAACATCATGAAAGACAAATCCAGAGGTCACAATGATAAAGACATCAAAAAATAGAATGATTTGTCCCGGTCTGAAATGAGTCCGTGCGGCAACGAGACGAGCGATGATTGTTGTCCCACCTGCAGACGCATTGCCTTTGAGAATAAGACCAGCCCCGACTCCAACCGCAATCCCTCCGTATAAGGTTGCCAGCAGCGTATTATGACTGACTGATTGCAATTGCAGAAGTTCACCAAACAGATCGACAAAAAAGGACATCAGGACGATGGCAGCGGCGGAACGGATGGCAAAGGTCTTCCCCAGAATCTTAACACCCATCGCCAGCAAAGGCAGGTTGATCATCAGCATCAACAGACCGATCGAAATTCCACTCAAGTGATTCAAAAGGATGGCCATGCCAGGTGCACCACCAGTTGCAATCCGATTTGGTGCTAAAAACAGCACCACCCCGAGAGCCAGGGAAACCACGCCTGCAACGATCAGCAGAGTATTTCTAATTTCACTACGAATATTCATATTCCGGTCTCTGTGATCAGCGCCTTGATGACACTACTTCAATCCTTCAATGACAGCGGAGACTTCATCACGAATCTGCTTAGCGGTTGGACTCTTTTCCAAGCGCAGAAACTGTTCATAATTTTCGACGGCATCTTGAGATCGGTCCAGATCCAGATAGATATTGCCGAGGGTCAAATAGCCTGAGGCTGATGAGGCATCAAGTTTCAACCCTTTCAGACAGCTTTCTTCCGCCTCTTCAAGCCGATCGGCATCATAGTACAGATCAGCAAGGCTCAAATGGGGTTGCGGATCATCCGGCTCTAATTCTGCAGCTTTTTCAAAGCAGGCAACGGCTGCTTCTGCATTATCACAAGCGACATGGATATCACCCAGAGCATTGAGAGCAAAAGTGGACTTGTCATCTCTCTTCAGAGCTTCAAGACAACATTTTTCTGCACTATCCAGATCATCGTTATTCATGTGTGCCATCGCTTTACGAACCCAGGCATCTGTTTCTTCAGGATCGATATCGATAACCTTCTGATAGGTCTCTGCCGCAGCGGTATTTTTCCCTTCTTCGAGATAAAGATCGCCAAGTGCAACAAGAAGATCAATCTCCTGAGGGTCAATTTTCAACCCGGCATTTAATGATTTGCATGCTGCTGAAAAGGCACCGTTTTCGGCCTGAGCTTCTGCCATCAACAACCAGGCTTCGGCTGATTCCTCCTGATTCAGTGCTTGTTGGAAATATTTGAGCGCTGATTTAATATCACCTTCATCAAGAGCGACCGAGCCCTTGTCTAAAAGATCATCAATTGACATTTTTTTCTCCAATTCCATTCTTTATACGGTACGACGAACAACCTCGACTCGGTATCCGTCTGGATCTGTGACAAAATAAAACCGAGGTTGTCCCTCAGTCAGTCCTTTAAGCGGTGTTATATCAAGCCCCATCTCCTGGTGTTTTTGATGAGACCCTTCGAGATCGGCAACACCAACAGCGAGATGTGAGTAGCCATTACCAATCACATAGGCTTCTTCCTGATCATAATTGTAGGTCAACTCCAACTCAAAAGGTAAACCGGCAGAGGTCATATAGCTCAAGGTAAAGCCACCATCGGGATAATCTTTTTACGTGATATTTCGAAACCAAATGCATCACGATAAAAACTTTCTGAGGCCTCGAGATCCATGACTCGATAACAGATATGTATCATTGGATATTCCATGAAAACTCCTTTCTTTTTCTTATCAGCAATAAATTGACATCCATACTATGGCTCATTATAGTCGCCAGAATGAAAGCAATTTTTTTATCAGACGCCCACTTGCGCTATCCTCAAGACAGAAACTATCAGCTTTTGCTCAATTTTCTCAACCAGCAAAAGGATATTGATGCTCTTTTTTTACTCGGGGATATTTTTGAATTCTGGCTTGGCTACAAACATGTTGTCTTTAGTGCCTATGTTCCTCTACTCAACAAACTCAAAGAATTGAGCCAAAATGGCACCCAACTCTATTTTGTTGAAGGTAATCATGATTTCAACATGGGGCCTTACTTCACTGAAGAATTGAATTGTACTCTTATACCCGATCAGCAGTTGATAGAATGGGACGGACAGAAACTTTTTATCTGTCACGGGGATCTGTTGAAACCCGACCCTGGATATCAACGCTTACGAGCTTTTTGGCGTAGTCGTCCGGTTCGCTTTCTGTCTCGGGTCATTCATCCTGATCAGGTTTGGGCCTTTGCCTTATGGCTGAGTAATAAAAGTTCAAAAAACAACCCGAACCGTAAACACCGCGACCCAACGCCCTATCTGGCCAACCTTAGTGAGACTGAACCGATTGGAGATGCTCAGGCCATTATTTGTGGCCACTATCATCACCCGGTGACCAGTGAACATAATGGGATCAAGCTGATTGCGTTAGGCGATTGGATCAGTCAATTTTCTTATGCAGAAATGCTTGACGGCCATCTCTCCTTGAAACGTTTTCAGGACTGAACAGCATCATCCTTATCGGAATCCGGTGCATGGCAAAGCTTCACCAGATCCTTTAAAGAGGTTCCTTCGAGCCCTTCATCAACGTAAGCTTCCATCCTCCGATAAGACTCCAAAGCAATAACCGTTTGTGGATGGGGGTGGAGGTACAGAGCTTCTTTTCCGTAGCCACGAAGTTTATGAAAGATTTCAGACAGCGATAGATCCTCTGCGGAACGTCCGAGCTGATAATGGCTACGTCCGTTACGCGAGCACTGTTCAGTCACAAACCCGATCTCCTGTAAAACTTCAGTGATATTACGACAGAGACGCGGTGGAATAAAGAGAACCTTTGCCAACTGTTCATTACTCAAAGCGGCTTCACCATGGACAAAGCGATCAGCCAAAGTGGTCAACAAAGCCAGAGAAACCTGTTCGAAGCTGCTGTTGCTGACTTCTGACCCACGCAGATCACGACCACTGGTGCGTAAATTTTGACGCGCATAGCAGACCCCGAGACCAAACAGAACAATCACCCAGGACAGATAGAGCCAAACCATGAAAATCGGCAATGCCGCCATGGTTCCATAAATGGCATTGTAACGACCGACACCGACCTGAAAGTGGACATATCCGACCTGGGCAAGCTGCCACAAAGTGCCAACCGACAACGCCACCGACAAAAGCTGCGCGCCATTCAACCCGAGTATTAGACATAAAAATGTATAAACCCGTGAAAGCCAGCCACATAAAAATAAATGGCGCAATTTTAAACAACAGAAGAATCAGACTGCCGACCAACTGCATTCCCATAAGCTTCTGAACAAGATTATGACTGGTCAGAGTCGAAGTCATCGAGATCGCACTGATAATCAGGACAGGTCCGACAAGAATGACTGAGAGATAGTCAGCAAAACGCCTCATTGGCGGTCGGATCTCTTTGACGCCCCAGACGTGATTGAATGCCTTTTCAACGTTAGTCAGTAACGAAATAACAGCAACACAGAGAAATACCAGTCCGAAAGTTCCGAGACGGGCAACCTGAGTATTATTGATATAGCCGAGGATAGCCCCTGCAATCTGACCGTCACCGACATTCAACTTTTCAATAATCAACGGCTCCAACAGGTTCTGGACACCAAAAGCCTTGAGCAGAGCAAAGGTTAATGCCAGCAAGGGAACCAATGACAGCATCGTGTAATAGGTGAGAGCCGAAGCCCTGAGAAGACACTGATTACTGTTAAAATCACGGAACACCAGTGCCACAGTTTGAATCTGACGCAGGATAATACTCTGAAAACGACTGATTTCAGCTGGATTTTGTTCCCAGAGAAGATAACTGAGTTTTTCTCTGAGTGATTTCTGTGATCCCGGAAGATTTGTCATGGGCTGATTTTATCCTTACTGAACCTGATTCAAATCTACTTTTTTCACTGGCAGATCAATGCTCGTCAATCCCTTGCTAAACTGTTGGCTATCACCAACTAAAACGACCTGTAAACGATCAGGGTGCAGATATTTACGCGCAACTCTTTGCACATCGGCGATGGTGACATCAGCAATCTGCTGACGATATGTCTCCATGTATTGTGCCGGATAACCATAATAATCAAGTCGCATTTTTCGGCTGACGACAGAATGGCAATTATCAAAGGCAAAGACGAAAGAATTGATCAGACTCTTCTTTGCTAATTCGAGTTCTTCGGCGGAAACAGGTTCAGCAATAATCTGTGCCATTAATTGGCGCATTAAGCGAACGACCTCAATGGTCGATTGGCTCTTTGTCTCGCTTCCGGCAATAAAGAGTCCCGGCAAATGGCGCCCGATTTGAAAGTAAGAATAGACAGAATAAGCCAGACCACGGTTAGACCGCACCTCACGCATCAAACGTGAATTGAATCCCCCACCGCCAAGGATATAATTGGCGATTTTCAATGCCATAGCGTCGGGATTATCTTTATTGATCCCCCTGTGGCCCATCAATATCGTGGTCTGAGGGATGTCTTTGTCGGCTAATAAAATTTGTCCACCTGGTGCCTGAGGTAAACTTGGAAAATCCCTGACAAATGCAGGAGCAGCCTTCCAGGAACCGAATTCCTGTTGAAATAAATTGTTGATTTCAGCTTGATTGATATCACCAGAGATCGCCACCCAGGTATTTTCTGGAGAAAAGAAACGTTCGTGCAAATTGATCAGATCAGCACGATTCAATGAATTGACCTCCGCATCGGTTGGAAAGGAACCAAGGGGATGATCAGAATTGATTGATTGGGACAAAAGTCGTCTGGCGACCGAGCCAGGATCATCATCCTTACGATGAATATCTTCGAGCAACTGCTGTCGTGCGAGTTCAAGTCGATCGACAGAGAAGCGCGGTTGTCGCAACAGCTCAGCCAGAATTTCGAGTCCGCGCTGAAGTTCGTCACGATGAACCGACAGGTTTAACTCATAACAATAGCTGGAACTGGAAACAGACAATCCAATTGCCTTAGCTTCCAGTTCATTTTCCAACTCTTCGGGAGTCAAATTGACACTGCCACCCGTCTGCAAGACATCAGCAAAAACTTGAGAAAGGCCTGTTTTTCCTTCAGGGTCGTAGATACTTCCACCTTCGACCATAACAGTTAATTCAACCAGAGGGAGTTCATGGTTTTCGCGCAAATAAACGTTCATCCCATTTTCAAGCTGCTGCTGTGCAACCTCTGGAAACTGAAAGTCTAATTGTTTAAATTCGAGCTGGTCAGGACGCGTCTGACGTCGTGCAAAGTCTGTTGAGCAAGCCGTCAACAGCAACGAGGCCATAACAATCCATAAAAGTGTTCTCATCCCTGCTCCCCTTTTCGACTCAATGTTGCCACGGTCCTGTTGTCGGCATTCAGGTAACGCTTTGCCACATCCATAATATCTTCGGCAGTCACCTTATTTAACTGTTCTTCGTAATCAAGCAGGTACTCCCAATCGCCAAGTAATTCGTAGGAAGATAACATCCGCGCCAGGCCGCTGTTATCCTGCAAACGCCGTAGTATTGAGGTCGTAATCTGCTTGCGTGCCTTTTCAATTTCTTCAGGACTCACCAACTCTGTTTTCAAACGATCAAGTTCAAAGTAGACAGCGGTTTCAACATCAAGACAAGAGCAGGTACGTCGCGGTGTCATACTGAGAATCATCAGATTATCGTAGCGCGACCCCGGTGCAGTAAAAACGCCAACATCGCTGACCAGTTCCTTTTTAACAACCAGAGACCGATATAGTCGTGATGTCCGCCCCTCTGTCAGTATCTGCATCAGGACATCAAAAACATAATCATCTTTTGCAGGCATTGTTGGCTTATGGTATGCGATCATCAGTCGTTGTTCAGCGTCAAAATCGATGGAGACACGACGCTCTCCACGCTGACGTGGTTCTTTATCTAGGACCTCAGGAACAGCGATTCCAGGTGCGAGATGACCAAAATACTTATCGACCAGTGCAATCGTCGCCTCTGTATCAATATCGCCGACTAAAGTGATCACCATGTTTAGCGGTGTGTAGTAATTGTTGAAAAATCTTCTGATTTTTTCAGGGTTCAGATTCTCAATATCGGACTCCCATCCAATGATAGGATTACGGTATGGATGAACCTTATAAGCTGTCGCCAGAAGAGTTTCATAGAGCATGCCGTCGGGATTAGACTCATAAGAACGCCTTCTCTCTTCACGAACAACGTCACGTTCGGTAAAGAATTCCCGGAAAATTGCATTTTGCAATCGATCAGACTCTATGGCTGCCCAGAGTTCGAGTTTATTCGATGGCAGATTAATCAGATAGGTCGTACTGTCCTTCCCTGTAAAGGCATTGTAACCAACGCCACCATTTTCAGCATAAATCTTAGAAAATTCATCCTTGATGACAAATTGACGGTGTGCTTTCTGCAATTCAGCCAGTTTTTGGGTTAATTTCTTGAGTTCCTGAGGGTCTGCATTCGGTTGGTTCCTAAGATCATCGATCTGACAACCAATATCTTCACACTGTTTAATAAGATCTTTCTCTTTGCGGTAATTTTTTGTACCAAGAGTTTTCGTCCCTTTAAACAGCATATGCTCCAACAAATGGGCAACACCCCGATCAGAGTTCGATTCATTAACAGAACCAACGCGAAAACTGATATAGGCAGCAACCGTCGGAGACTCACTTCTTTCGACCATCAGTAAGGTTGCACCATTATCAAGACGATGCTCTTTGACCTTATCTGCCAGAGTTTGCGCTGTCACCAGGGGAGTCCCCGTCAGCATGACCAAAACTGAAAAAATAATTATTCGAAGCATAAACAACCTCTTTATTGAAAAATAATGTGTGAAGAGAGTGGAACTAAATCTCTCCAACAACAATCATTTGGTGAAAACCATAGAGCGAACTTTAAAATCGGATAAACTCTATCATATCCTATCAATATTGTTAGAATCCAGAGCTAGTCAAAAG
>JDSF01000547.1_pt1 | contig 10949 bp, 14 predicted proteins | sample 199441 | NCBI WGS metagenome assembly JDSF01 (sample SAMN02592751, study PRJNA231836) | bioreactor metagenome | isolation source: continuous culture bioreactor denitrification-DNRA | place: Germany: Bremen
TCGATAACTATCAAAGCACAGAATTATTAATGAATGAATGATTACTCAATAAAAGTAAACGATTGCTAAGTACATTGAAAAAGTTAGTAATCGTTTACTTGTGCCTGAAATACACTAATTTGGCCTTATATGGGGACACGTACTGCTGTCACGTCGATTGACATGGGAACATTTGTTCGGTATAATGTTTGTAGAGGTGATGTGAAGTGAAAATGCAGAATAACCCTGTAACCATTGTTTGTATGTATAATAGGGCTGGTGACATAGAACCGGTCAAATATAGAATTAAAGAGGAAGGCAAAGCCAAGACATATTCAATTGTTGAAGTGATAGATGTACGCTATGGTAAGTATTGTGGAGACACATCGATAAGCTATAGTTGTAAGGCCAACGTTGAAGGAGAGCTAGTGGATTCCATTGTCAGGTTTAATATCGACGAAGGGTGTTGGCAATTGTACCAATAAGACAAGCTATACAGTTTTTCTTGATTGATAATCCCTTAGCTTCTTATTGGTTCTTACATAGTAGAGATAGTCCATTCCATTAGAGACAATAACCACTGTAATGGCAATACCTATGATGGTTAGTAAATCAATTAATCGGTAGGTCGCCGCACTTGTAATAGCAAATATGATAACTAGAATGATGCATGTTGTTATTAAGGCGATAAGGTTGTTAATAAAAAAGTATCGTTTGGGATTGGCTAAAGAAATTGGTAATAGTGCAGTGATAACTTCTGTAATTGCACCAATAAACAGTCCTATTAAGGTGCATGCTATAAGGACAATAATAAGGTCGTTGGTGTTGGCAGGCTTATATATGAAAACAAGATTTAAGCTACCAATAATCAGACCAATAATAGATGACAACCAAATGCCTTTAATATTTAGTTTGTTTAGCATAGTGGCCTCCTTTATAAGTCCAGTGTTTTTTTCAATGATTTGGCATAGTGTTTGGATACTTCAAATTCCCTTTCATCTTTCATCTTAAGAACCAACCGTGCATTAAACCAGGGAACAATTTCTTCAACCATTAGTATGTTAACCAATTGAGACTTGTTGATCCTAATGATGCCATAAGAAAGTAAATCTTGTTCATAATGGTATAAGGTGTTCTTAAGTTGAAAATCACTGTTAGAAGTATAACAAGTAACTTCTGATCCGCTTGCTTCAATATAATGTATATCAACAATGCCTATAACACTATATCGATTGTTTGCAAAACCAGTGATGGTATCTGTAAGGACTGATTGGTCATTTGAAGCCCTATAGTTTTTAACTAGTTCAAAAGATTCCATATAGTCAATGGCATCAAAGGTAATGCATATCTTACCTTCTGGTTGAGGCAAGCCTCTTTCACACATTATAAAATCAGCCTTATCTGTATCATTGGTAGTGCCAATGTCTCCAGCGTTACACAACTTTATTAACTTTTCTGTGATAGTTTTAGAGCATATAAGCTGCAGAGTCATAGGCACCAACCTTATGTTTCATCATTTTCTGTCTGATAAATCTATATACATAAGTATATATTAGTTCTTGATTCGGGACAATGTGTTTAAATTGCTAATGAGATTCATTACATGGTTTTGCATGTCGATAACTGAGCCGTAGTTGCATGTAATGTATAAATCGTTAGCAGCGTCGTAGAAGACAAAAGTACCAGTAGCCCCAACTCCACCATATAGATTTGGCATAGAACTAAGCATTGGGTGCAAGTCACCAAACCTAAATTCCATCATGCCTTCTGAGTAATAGATACCATCTAAATATGCCTTATCAAAGTTAATCATTCTTTCGTAGACTTCTCTACTAACTAGGTTCCCTTCATTTAAAGCTTTATAAAAAAGGAGCATATCATCCACTGTTGAGACGACACCACCACCAGCCCAATCAATGCTAAGAGCATTTGTTTCGATTAAGTCTGTACCGCCAAGCCATGCTGATAGTAAAGGGTATTGTTGGGTATTTTGTGGTTTTGATTTGAGAATCTGATAGGAATCATCCATGCCAAGTGGTTGGAGAATGCCAGAGTGAAGTTGTTCGTGGTAAGTCTGTCCAGTGACGGTTTCGATGATCAGACCAAGTAAAACATAGCCTGTATCAGAGTAGTGCATCTTCTCACCAGGTTTTCCCACAGAGACTTGTTTGTCACGGCTAAATGCAACTAACTCCTCTGGTTTCCACATGTGATCAGGATTTTCCACCATAAGTGTCATCATGGAATCCCCAGAGGTAACAGGGTCTTCAAAAAAAATCAGCGATACCAGATGTATGACCTAGTAGATGTTCGACAGTGATTTGGTCCTTGTTATCAATGCCTTGGTATAATGCTAGGCCGTCGAGTGTACCTTCTGGTAATAGTCTAATAACTTTATCAGTATAGGAGAGCTTGCCCTGATCTACTAGTTGGCCGATTAAGACGGCTGTAAATGTTTTGCCCGCGCTGGCCATGTGAAAAGGCTGGTTAGCTGATTGATATTCATCGGTATAAACTGTTTCTGATAATGTACCATCTCCAGAATGAACACTGAATATAGCGCCAGAAACATCTTCGTTTTTATCAACATACTTATCTAAATTCTTCTGAATCTTTTCCATTGCTGCTTCTTTGGATATTGGTCGGTTAAGGTAAGTGAGTGTTGCAAAGCCTATTACAAGAATTGTGCATATAGTAATAAGGGTTACTTTTAGTATTTTCTTTAGTTTCATTGTGTATCCTCCAGTTAAGTATTTGTTGATACTATTACTTTACTGGATTTGAAGATTTTTATAGAGATTTATGCACAAGTGGTCAAAATATAGTGATAAGCTGTATAAAACTACCAATAAGCAAAGGATATTACCTTGTTTTATAGGTCTTTAGACCTTATAATTAGGATAAGGGGGAAGTCTCATACCTATATAGATATCCTAGAAAGGGATCTAATGTTAGAGAAGTTGTTTGTGAGAATTCCAAAGAAGTTTCAAGATGGTTATATCAATGAGAAGATGCTATCCAATTACAAGTCTCTTATGGTAATTGGCATAGGTTCTTTGCTTGTCCAATTTTTCGTCTATTTTTCGACACTTAAGACGCCTTTTGAAGCGACTGATAGTGTTCTAAGTGCCTACTACTTATTCTATCAGATTATGATAGGTCTGAATTTTGTATTCCTTGTCTTAACAAATATATATATTAAGAAGTATAAACTTAGTGGCAAAGCAGCCAGTAGATTATTAGCGGTGTATTTAATGGTGCTTCATGTTTGGGCTATGTGTGTCGCCGTTGCTGATCAGTTTCAGGGTGAAGACATCGTTGTGTATTACTTGAGTATATTTGTCATAGCCATTGTACTTAATATGAGTTTGATTGAAATGGGGACCTTGTTTGTATTGGTTTATCTAGCCTTTAGAGTGATTCTACATAGTGTCAGTGGTTTGATACCTGATACTTCAGAGGTTGAAGAAGCAGCACTCCAATACATCTTCTTTGGTTTGATTATCTGTTACCACACAAGTGAACTACGCAAGCGTAATTTTATGCAAAGAAAAAGCATGGAACTTCTTAATCATGAGTTAACATTTTTATCCTATTTTGACCCTTTATCAAATCTATATAACAGAAGAAAATGGGAAGAGCTTTATCACGAAATGTATCAGGATGCGGTGTTGGGTAAAGAACGATTGACCCTTATTATTATGGATATTGATTATTTCAAGCAATACAATGATTATTATGGGCATGTTGCTGGTGATGAAGTCATACGAATTGTAAGTAAAATCTTAAAAGAGAGTACAAGAGATTATAATGCTAACCTAGGGCGATATGGAGGAGATGAATTTGTTTTATCCATGAAGGACATTTCTTATGTTGAAACAAATCATTTGATTAACACAATTATGAACTCAGTTATGGAAGAGGACGTGGAAAATATTGGTGCCAAGAATGGCAAACTCTCCCTTAGCATAGGATGGATCAATGACATTCCAGAGGGTATTGATGATGCATGGGATTATGTTGTTAAGGCAGACCGTAGACTCTATGAGCAAAAATCTAATAGAAAAAGAGCGTGACTAAAGTCATGTAAAAGGAATGACATTTTGCACTAGTGTGGAATGTCTTTTTTTTATACGATATAATAGAGTTAGTTGTATAGACATATGGGAGGGTATCATGTTACACAAACAATCATTAACTTATTTTTTCTATGAATATGGTTATAATGGTATCGACAATATATATGAATACTGGAATGACCATAAGTTAGCAATATTGAAGTCATATGAATCACGTTATAGTTTGTTAGAAGGTGAACTAAAGGTTTTTGACCAGAAAGTTCGTTGGGCATCAAATCTTGGTATTTTTTTGCGACATGAAATAGACCGACAACTAAGAATTGCCAATCAAAAAGCAGCCAGTGGAAGAGATGACACATTAGAATTTGCAGCTATCAGCATCAGACGTGGGAAAAGCCAAATAGGCCTATCCAATTTTGCAGCCAACTATCTACCAGATGATAAACAAGCTCATAGCATTGACCTTAGAGGTATCAGCATTATTAAAAGGCAGTGGTCAGGCATTAAAGTAGTGGGTGTGAATTTTGATAATGCTACACTGGATACTTGTGTGTTTGATAAGGTGACATTTATTGGATGCAGCTTTAGAAATACAAGCTTTAGGAATGTGAGACTTTTGGGATGTCACTTTGACGTTACTTGTGTCCTTAGTGATAATGATTTTGCTAAAGCGATAATTGATGGGAATTACGATTGTGCCATTATTAGGCCGTCAATATCAGCAATGACTTACATGGATAAATGGAAGTTACGAAATGGATTTGAAGGCAGTTATATAGGCTATACCAAGATACTGAGTAAGTCATTTGGAGCAGGAATTGTCCAAAAAACAGGTGAGGAAGTGATGGAGCAGTGATACGTAATTACATGTTAGCTGAGGCTTTTTTAACAGTATGGTATGTATATGAAATCATGTTTCTAGAAAAGGTGAGTCTATATAGACTTATACTCATTGGTCTGGTTTATCTGAGTATCAAGGTTGGTGTCTACATTGTCCGACTGTATAAGGAAAAACATGACTGGACCTTATGGCTTGTACTAATATATTTGCTTGTGATTGGCTATAGTTTTCCACCAATACTACTCTTTTTTGGCCTTACTGTAATGCAAACCAATAGTCATAAAGTCTATGTTAGAGCGTTACTATCCCTTGCTATACTTAGTTTCTTTATGATGATGATAGGATTTGACAGCATTATAATGAGTATCAATGCTGCCATATCTCTTGGCTTCGTCTTAGTTGAAGGTTATGATCATCAGTTACGAGATTATAAGCTTAGACTTAAAGCCACTGATCAGAAACTAAAAGAAGCTAAATTAAGTGCACTGTTAACAGAGCGCTTCGAAGATGAGATCAGCACAATCAGTAAACTTGAGGAAAGAAACTATATTGTTCAGCAACTTCATGACAAGTTAGGTCATGTTATGTCAGGCAATATCATTCAACTTGAAGCAGTGTCTTTACTTTTTGACAAAAAGCCAGAAGAGGCCAAAGAGAAATTGAATGTGGTCAGAGAAAATCTGAGTAATGGAATGGATGATGTGCGATCTATTCTTAAGGATATGAAACCAGAATCCGTTGTTGTTAACATTGAGAAAGTCAAATCATTGATTTCTGAAACAAAAAAGACAAAGCGGTATTGATATTCAGCTTATATATGATGAGTGCATTTCTTTAATCGATTACCCAACGTGGAAAGTACTTACGGTGAATATTCAAGAAACAATGACCAACATGATGAAGTATTCAGATGCATCTTCTTGTAAAGTGAAATTTAGTCGATTAAACAAAATGATTAAAGTGACCATAGAAGATAATGGTGTGGGTTGTCGTAACATCAAAAAAGGTATGGGTCTAAGTGGTATTGAAGAGAGAATGACCCAACTAGGTGGCAAGTTGATTGTAGACGGGTCAAGTGGCTTTTCTTTGACCATGTTATTAGATGTAGGAGGCAAGGTATGAGTATTAAGATTGTAATAGCAGATGATGATGTGCTTATTCGAGATGGGCTTAGGGTAATCTTTGATTTAGATGAAAGGTTTGATGTTATTGAATCCGTTGAAAATGGAGCCGAAGCTTACAGAATATGTAAGAAAAAAAACAAGGTGGATTTGGCTTTGTTGGATGTGCGCATGCCAGTAATGAACGGTGTTGAAGCAACCCTCAAAATAGTATCTGAAACAGAATCCAAAGTCTTGATTTTGACAACCTTTGATGAGGATGAGTTCATTAAGACTGCATTTGACAATGGCGCCTCTGGTTACTTATTAAAAAAATAACTCTGCTGATAAGATTAAGAATGCTGTCATATCAGTCCTTGATGGTAATATGGTTGTACAGGACATCGTGATGAATCAGATTACCAGTAAAAAAACCATGTCAGGGACCAAGAAACTTGATGGCTTGACAAAGCGAGAAGGTGAGATTGTTGAACTGATTGCACAGGGACTGACCAATAAAGAAATTGCAGAAACACTCTTTATCTCAGAGGGGACAGTTAAGAATGCTGTGTCGACAATTTTATCCAAGTTGGAACTTAATCATAGAACTCAGATTGCAATACATTATCTAAAGAATTAATGACTAAAGTCATGTCTTAATATGTGACCCTTTTCACTTATGGTGGAGGGTCATTTTATATATGATTAACTTAGTAAGACAAAACTAAGAAAAATAAAAGGATAAACACTTAAGGAGAATCTTATGAAAACAGTTGAAGTGAACAAACTATATAAATCCTTTGGCGATGTTGTGGCCATTGAGAACTTGAATCTTACGGTAAATGAGGGCGAAATATATGGCTTGCTTGGACCAAATGGCGCAGGTAAATCGACATTTATCAATCTCTTAACCAATGCCCTAAAGAAAGATGAGGGTGACGTTAAAGTCTTTGGTAAAAATGTTGATTCAAAAGGATCATATATAAAAAAAAGACTTAGGTATTGTGCCACAGGATATTGCTATCTATGAGGATATGACAGCTTTTGAGAATGTTAGCTTCTTTGCTTCTTTATATGGACTAAGTGGAAATGAACTTAAAAGTCAATCCCTAGAAGCTCTAGAGTTTGTTGGCCTGGAAGATCAATGCAGTCGTTATGCTAAGACATATTCCGGAGGTATGAAGAGACGATTAAACATAGCTTGTGCTTTGGCACATAAACCTAAGCTATTAATTATGGATGAACCGACAGTAGGTGTAGACCCACAATCACGAAACAATATTCTAGAGTGTATCCGCACCCTTAATAAACAAGGGATGACCATTATTTATACTTCTCACTACATGGAAGAAATCGAAGCTTTGTGTACGAGGGTAGGTATTATCGATCATGGCAAATTAATCGCAGAGGGCACTCCTAGTGAACTTCAAAGTATTGTTACAGATAGAAATACAATCTCTATTGACCTAAAATATGATGATCCAATAAGCCAAGGACTTTTTGAAGGTCTTAAGCATATCAAGGGTGTTATCAATGTTTCTAATTATGACAATAAAATTGATGTTGACACCCTAAAAGAAGCGGACTTACTGAGTCTTATTCTTACAGAGGTTATTGGAGATGGACGGACTATTACTCAAGTAAAAACAGATGGAGTGAATTTAGAGACGGCCTTTTTGAGTATGACGGGTAGGAGGCTTAGAGACTGATGGGTATATTAAGTATAGCCAAAAAAGAATTTATCCAAAATATAAGAGACCCCATCATTATGTCCATTACAACCCTATACCCAATTGTACTGATTTTTCTCGTTGGGTCAGCTTTCTCTAGTGGTGGTTACAATCCGGAAGCCTTAAGCAATCCGACAGTAGCATATATACAAGCAGAAACTAATCAAGAAGAAGTATCAAGTGTATTGAAGAAGTTACAGTTTAATCATGTTGGGGCAGTTGTTGACATTGATTATGCATCAAATAGCATTAATCTCTATAGTAACGATAGTTATCGAAGACAATTTGCTATAGTAGAAGCTATGGCAAAGACGGTTGGTGTGACAGATTACCCTACAAGGGGCCTACAGATGGCAGAGATTCATACTTTGGAAGATCATGCAATTAAGTCATCACAAAACATTAGGCTTAGTCAAATAGCGTCTGAAGTGGAAGGCTCTATACTAGATTACTTTGGTGTGGCATTTATGGTGTTGTTTATGTTTTATGGCATATCCAACCCGGTAGCCAATACAATGAAAGAGAAGAAGAATGGAAATTTTTGGAGGATTCTTGCTTCGCCAGTTAGGCCAAGAAACTTTATCTTAGGCAAACTTCTAGGACAAAGTGCTATAAATTGTCTTCAAGTGGCAGTGGTAATGTTAGCAACTGTGTTTATCTTCAATGTGAACTGGGGACAAAACTTATTGCCAATCCTTCTTTTGTTGATAAGTTCGGTAGTGATGTTGGTGACTCTTGGTACCTTCATTGGATTGGTCTTTAAGAGTAATGGTTTAGCCTTATCTCTAGTTCATACATTCATAGTTATATTTGCCTTCTTTGGAGGTGGTTATTTCCCCATAGCGGGTACAGGATGGTTGGGTGAAATTGGAAGATACTTCTCACCTGCGTGGTGGATGATACAGAGCATCAATGATTATGTTCACAGTCAATCATTAGACTTACTTATACAGGCATTTGCCATTAATTTAGGCTTAACAATTCTCTTCGGGGGATTGATGTGGTTTATTGTTAGAAGAAAAGAGGTGTTACGATGAATCAACTTAATGTATTAATCAAACATAACCTTAGAAGGTTAATCAAACACCCTCTAAAGATATTTCTTAGATTCGTTGTAACAACTTTGATTGCCATAGTGTTACTAATTGTCTTTAACATTGGGTCGGATAGCAGTTTGCATATTGGTATTGTTGATATGGACCAATCAAACTTATCTAGGCATGTGGTTAAACTCTTCGAAGATGTTGAGGATATAATGGTTTATGAGATGGATAAGACGTCATTGAACACATACACTGCTAATGGAGAGTTGTACTTTGGCATTATTATTCCCTACGGCTATGAAAAAAGTATGACATCACTTAATCAGATGGAGATAGAAGTACAAACAAGTTATGATGCAGGAGCCCTAAAATGGGTGAAAAATGTTCTAATATCCAGAGTGAGCTCTTATAATCAGGACGGGTCTGGGACCAACCCTAGTTCTGCTTATACCATCAACAAATCATCAGTAGAAGATTTGGCAAAAGGCAGATATGCCTTCAAACGAATGTTAGGACTTTACCTAATTATTATCATGTTCTCAACTATGTCAGTGGCCTTTCAAATCGTAGATGAAAAGATAAGCGGCACATTCAAAAGGATTGGCATTTCACCAGTACATAGCAGGTATTATACGCTTGCAAATATTATAGCCAATATGGTTATTGTGGCAATTCAGATTGCAATATTGTTGTTAACAGTGTATTTGTTACCATGGTTCAACATCTATGGCAACATAGTTGGTATCTATATTATTCTATTTATCTTTGCTTGCTGTAGTATTAGTCTTGGTGTTTTGATTGCTTCCATAGCTAAGTCAACAGGACAGGCCAATGCAATTATGTCATTGATAGCGATGCCAAGCGCCATGCTTGCAGGCAGCTTATGGCCAATAGATAGAATGCCTGAGTATATGCAAAGATTTGCCTACTTAATGCCTCAAAAATGGGTTATTAATGCCATTGATGGATGGATAGCAAAACCACTATGGAGTGATGTTGCCTCCAATATGTCAATTGTTATGGTCTTTACCTTACTATTTGGACTTATTGCTACACGACAGTTTATCAAAGAAGAACTTGTTTAGAAGACTTGACTTCTAGAAAAGTTAAAGGAGATTTCAATGAAAAGTAAAATAAATTCTATAGACAACCTGAGGGCTTTTGTCATTGTCTTGGTGGTGCTTCACCATGCAGTGTTGGCTTATCATACGGCTTTTGCCTATTATGATGCCTATTTGTTCGCAGACATGATTCCCGTTAGTAACCTGATTAACCCTATTATAGATGCCGAGAAATGGCAAATATTTGATTTGATTACTGGCATTAACGATACTTGGTTTATGTCATTAATGTTTCTCATATCTGGATTGTTTGTTTGGGGAAGTTTAAGAAGAAAGGGTATTGGTAACTATATAAAAGACAGAGCTATAAGGTTAGGCCGTATATTTATCGTAGGTGTATTAGTGATTATACCCATTGCCTATTACCCAGCTGTACTTCAAAGGGCGCTATACTCAGGAGAACAAGCGGAGACTTTCCTTCAGTTTTGGTGGGCTCTTGCTGGGAAAGGTTTTTTTGTCAGGACCATTTTGGTTTATCTTGGTATTGTTGGCCTTTGATGTTATATTGGCTATTATCTATAAGGTAACTAAGAAGGCAGATCGTATAGACGGTGGTGAATCGTCAAATAAGAAGCCACCATTAGTAATGAGAAACACCGTGTTGTTGATAACTTTGCTAATCGTGCTATCACTAGCCGTTTATTTACCAATGACAGCAAGAATGGACCCATTTCACTGGCTTGGATTTGGTGCTATTAATTTCCAAACAAGCAGAATTTTTCACTATTTCCTGTATTTTGTTGTTGGAACAATTATTGGTGCTTTTGGTTTTGACCAGATCAACCTATACCAGAAAAGTAGACCGGGCCTTAAATGGTTTCTGTGGTTGATACTAGGCTTTGTTATGTTCTTTGTACTTTTTATTATCCAACCGCTGCAAGGCTCATGCTCAGTATACTAGCAGCACTATTTTCGGTAGGCTTCATAGGTTTGTTTAACCGTTATTTTGATCGAACCAATAAAGTGCTTACATCCATTGCTAAGAATGCTTTTGCTATCTATATAATCCATTATGCGTATTCATCATGGATTCAATATCTACTGCTGAGAGTAGAG
>JDSF01000548.1_pt1 | contig 10892 bp, 11 predicted proteins | sample 199441 | NCBI WGS metagenome assembly JDSF01 (sample SAMN02592751, study PRJNA231836) | bioreactor metagenome | isolation source: continuous culture bioreactor denitrification-DNRA | place: Germany: Bremen
AAAGTCTACCTTTTCACCTAGCTGGTAGTGATCGAAAAGTACCTTTGTGATCGCTGCAGTTAGAGTAGTCTTACCGTGATCGACGTGACCGATAGTACCGATGTTAACGTGGGGCTTATTTCTTTCAAATTTAGCCTTAGCCATTTTAAATTTCCTCCTTAAAGTGTCTTAATCTCTCGGACTATGCCGAGTATAATTTCCGTTCCAAATTGAATGGAGCCCACAAGCGGACTCGAACCGCCGGCCTCCGCCTTACCAAGGCGACGCTCTAACCTCCTGAGCTACATGGGCAGGTCATGCGACGCTTCGTCAGTTAATTCCTAACTTCAAGAAATCTCTCCAGTTTACGTTTTACCCTTTGAAGCGCGTTGTCAATCGACTTTACATGACGATCCAAATGTTCTGCGATCTCCTGATATGATTTACCTTGAAGGTAGTCTGACAACACCTCTTGTTCAAGGTCGCTTAAAACTTCACCAATCTTCGTTTCTATACTATGTACTTCTTCACGAGAGATTATTAGTTCTTCTGGATCTAGAACTTTAGCTCCCGCGAGAACATCCATAAGCGTACGCTCGGATTCTTCATCATAGATTGGTTTGTTTAAGGACACATACGAGTTTAGAGGTATGTGTTTCTGTCGTGTAGCAGTTTTAATGGCCGTAATGATCTGGCGTGTGATACATAATTCTGCAAAAGCTCTAAAGGAAGATATTTTATCCACTTGAAAATCACGAATAGCTTTAAATAGGCCAATCATGCCTTCTTGGATAATGTCTTCACGGTCAGCGCCAATGAGAAAATACGATCTCGCCTTTGCCCGTACAAAATTCTTGTACTTTTTGATCAGGTATTCCGACGCCTTGTCATCACCGTTACGCGCTAACGCAACGACTTCTTCTTCCAATAGATCCGCATATGATGTTATGTCCTCGACACGCACACATGGTTCCATGGCAAATCCCCCCCTGACCATTGAAACTAGCTGAAATAGAACAAGCTGAAAAGCCTGAATCCATTATAACCCAAGCGGTAATCCAGCGTCAAGATTTTGGACTTCTCTTTTCGCAATTGTCAAGCTATTCAGGCATATTCTCACTAAGTGTTTCGTAAAATGTAGTTTTGAAAGAATACTACAGTATATTTATTTGTTTTTTACATGATTTTGTCTTACAGCTTCGTACATGAGAATTGACGCCGCAACCGATGCATTTAACGAAGTGACTTCACCCATCATGGGAATACGAACCAGAAAATCACAGTTTTCTTTTACTAGTCGACTCATTCCTTTGCCTTCGCTACCAACAACGATGGCAAGCTTTCCAAGCATATCTTGCTCAAAATGATAGTTTTCGCCAGCCATGTCTGCACCAACAATCCAAATGCCTTTCTCTTTAAGCATTTGCATTGTTTGCGATAAATTTGTCACTTTGCAAACAGGTGTATATTCAACCGCTCCTGCGCTCGTTTTAGCTACAACTGCTGTCAGGCCAACAGAACGCCGTTTAGGAATTATCACTGCATGAGCTCCAGTTGCATTCGCCGTTCTTAGAACACTTCCAAGGTTATGTGGGTCATTAATCTCGTCACAAATGATCAGAAATGGATTTTCTTCCTTTTCTTCTAAATCATCCAGAATTGCATTTAAATCAGCATATTCATATGCTGCAACATATGCCATAACACCTTGGTGGTTGTCCGATTCAGCCATCTGATCTAGTTTTCGCCTATCCACTTCTTGTACTGGAATTTTTTTATCTTTCGCCATAGCGATAATCTTGTGAATTGAGCCTTCTTTATTGCCTTTTGCAACAAGAATTTTGTCGACGTCACGTCCAGATTTCAATATCTCTATAACAGGATTTCTACCTTCTATGATACCTTTCATAATTACATGCTCCTTACCACTATTCAAATACAGCTGTTTTTTCCTTAATGTATTGTTCGCTCATAGGCAGAATACCAAGGAAATATCGTCTTACCTTGCCAACATACAATTCTTCATTCTCTTCAGTTTTTGTTTTTACAGAAACAAGTCTATGAACAAATAAGTTGCTGTCATATATAAAACCGTCAAACTCTTTTTCGATTTTTGTTTCCACCCAGCTAGCAAATTCAATTTCATTTTCATCTTCTAGCTTCACTGGATCAAGCACCAAGGATTTCACAATCAACAATACTAATAAAACAGTCACAGCAATAGCATATACACGTTCTCTACGATTCATCAACATCTCCACCTTTACTTGTTTCAGCCCACTGCAATTCTATGGCTTCTCGGTTTTCAATGGCATGAATCGCTTCAATCATAACATCCTGAATCCGATCTTTATCACCTCTTAAAAAGAGCGCTCCCAACATGGACTCAAAGCCTGTCGCGTAACGGTACTCCGACATGTTGGCGTTCCGAGGCACGGAAATAGATTTTTTGATTGCGACCCCTACGGATCATACCTTTTTCTTCTTCAGTTAAAAACTCATTCAGTGCACGAACAGCAAATGCCTGTGATCCCGCTTTAACGAAACCAACAGCCGTCTTATTCAGTTCATTTACCATTCCTTTTTGCTTGTGAATGATATACGTTCTGACATAGAGGTCATATACTGAATCCCCTATATAAGCAAGAACAAGAGGGTTCATTTGTCGAACCCCATGTTCATCCATTGCGTCCATGCCAATTTTTTCTAAAAATGCTTCCATTTATTGAACACTCCATTAATTCTTTGCGTATGACCACTTCACACCTTGTGGTGTGTCTTCTAACACAATGCCTCTTGCCTTCAGCTCATCACGAATTTTGTCTGACTCAGCCCAGTCCTTGTTCTTTCTCGCATCTTGACGTCTTTCAATAAGGGCTTCTATTTCAGCATCGATGTCACCTTTTTCTCTATTAAGGAATCCAAGAACATCTGACATTTCTCCAAGCAGATTGAGAGCTGACTCGATCAGAACGACTGAAGATTCTGCACTCACCTTGATGTTAATTTCCCTAACAAGTTCAAATATAGCAGCAATAGCATCTGCTGTATTCATATCGTCGTCCATAGCATCGATAAATTGCTGTCTGTATTTTGTTAGATGTTCTTCAACTTCTTTTTCACCGTCAACAAAGTGGTCTTTCTTGGCATTCTCAAGTAAATACTCTAGATTCTCCTTAGCATTGTACAGTCTTTCAAGTCCATTTTCAGCTGACTGAATCAGTTCACGGCTAAAGTTAACTGGACTACGGTAATGTGCAGACAACATGAAGAAACGAACAACTTCTGCATCGTATTCTTCTAAAATGTCTCTTACAGTAAAGAAGTTGCCCTTTGATTTTGACATCTTTTCATTGTTAATATTGATGTAGCCATTGTGCATCCAGTAGTTTACGTATGGCTTACCAGAGTAAGCTTCTGATTGAGCAATTTCATTTTCGTGATGTGGGAAGATTAAATCTTGACCACCAGCATGAATATCAATCGTCTCACCAAGATATTTTGTGCTCATTACTGAACACTCTATATGCCACCCAGGACGACCTTCGCCCCATGGACTTTCCCAAGCTGGTTCGCCTTCTTTTTTAGCTTTCCATAAAACAAAATCTACTGGATTTTTTTTGCGTTCATCTACATCGATTCGTGAACCAAGATCCAGTTCCTCAATATTTTGACCAGATAGTTTACCATAGCCATTAAACGCACCCGAATCAAAGAATACATCACCTTTAGATTCATATGCGTAACCTTTAGTAATAAGGACTTTGATAAACTCTATGATTTCATCCATCGTTTCTGTTACTTTCGGATGATGTGTTGCACGATTAACACCTAGTGCATCAGCATCTTTGAAATACTCCGTGATATACTTTTCGCTAACTTCTAAAGCTGAAATCCCCTCTTCAATAGAGCGCTTGATGATTTTGTCATCTACATCTGTGAAGTTCTGAATATAGTTAACTTTGTACCCTCTGTATTCAAAATATCTTCTTAAAATATCAAATACCATAAACGGTCTTGCATTGCCTATATGGAAATAGTTATATACTGTTGGACCGCACACATACATTTTCACCTCACCAGGTGTAATAGGTACGAATTCTTCTTTTTGTCTAGTCATGCTGTTGTAAAGTTTCATAGCTTCTACTCCTTTCGACGCGAATATTCCAGATGGATTTTCCATCTCCCACTAATATTCGAAAATTTCGCCTTGTTGCTTCATTAATTTATCGATTAACATAAAAAGGCCCCCTAACCAACAAAGGCAGGGGGCCGCGATTCCACTTTGTTTGACATCTGTGCAGTAACAGGTATCATCTCTTGGAACGTATAACGGCGTAACCCGTATCAGCCTACTCTTGGTTCTAACTTTATCCATTTCACATAAAGTCTACCCATTTTCGGTGGTCCACTCACAGGTGCATTTCCATCTTTATTTAGACAAGAAGGCTTTCAGCCTGAACCCTCTCTCTCTAAGTCTTCAGTAAAAATGTACTCTCCTGATCAATGTGTTTAACCTTCGATCTTTTATTGTTCTTACAATATCACATACTTAGTACGCGTTCAAGAGGATAAATAGAAGTGAAAGAGACTCATACAACTGAGTCTCTTTCATATATTTAAGCCTTATTTTCTTCATCACTTTCTTCAATTTCTTCTGAAACAAGATCAAGGTCTTGTGGCTCTGGTTCATTCCAGTCCCATTCCTCGCCTTCTTCATTTGCAGAAGTATTATCTGATGGTGCATCTCCCACATAGGAAACACCATCTGGCAGACTACCAGGTTCAGTTTCTACTTTAAATCCATTTGAATCATCTATTTCTACATCAGCACTTGTTTTTTTCTAAAGAAACAGAAGACTTATCTTCTTCTGAGACAAAAACTTCAGATTTCTGAGCGATTTCATAGCTCTGACTTGATGCTCCATCTTCTGAAACACTAAACCGTTGAAGTGATGTCTGCAGTTCAGTTGCTAAGTCAGCAAGCTCTTCTGCTGATGAAGCAATTTGCTGGATTGAAGCCGTCTGTTCTTCAGTAGATGCCGAAACTTCCTCAGTGCCTGCAGCATTTTGCTGAGTAATACTAGCAATGTTCTCGATGTTCTCACCAACAACATGAGAAAAGGCTGTTAACTCTCCTGATTCTTTAGTCATTTCATCAATATTCGTTTTAACTGCATCAACCGCTTTTAGAATATCGTCAAATGCTTCTGCAGTTGTATCAACAGCTTGCTCCTGATCTTCTACGATTGCCCGAACTTTAGACATTTCTTTAACTGCATCTTCTATACCTTTTCTAATGTCTAAAAGTAACTCACCTATACCTTGAGCGGCATTACCAGATTCTTCAGCTAGTTTTCTAACCTCATCCGCTACAACTGCAAAGCCTCTGCCATGTTCTCCCGCACGTGCGGCTTCAATAGAAGCATTCAGTGCAAGAAGGTTTGTCTGACCTGCAATATTACTTATAACGTCAGCGATTTGGCCGATTTTATCTGATTTTTCACTGAGGGCATTGACCTTAACACCGACCTCTTTTGTAGCTGCTTTATTTAGTTCCATTTTATCTTTTTGTGCTGTGATTGTATCAAGTCCTACATCTACACGCTCACGAGCCTGAGATGTCATGTTTTCTGATTCGCCTGCATTAATTGCAATTCGACCTATACCTTCAATCAAATTCTGAACCATTTCACTAGACTGTTGTGTTGCTTCAGACTGTTCCCCTGCACCACGAGCCACCTCGGCAATTGTTTCAGTAACCTGTTCAGAAACTCGACTGGCTTCACTGGTGGAATCCATCATAAGTTCAGAAGTTAAAAGAACCTTTTCACTCATACCCGATACATCGTTAATAAGCGTTCGCATACTTCCGATCATGATGTTAAAGTTTTGTGCTAGTGTCCCAACTTCATCTTTAGTCTTCACGTCCACTTGAACGTTCAGATCGCCCTTTGCAATTTCCTCTGTCAGTTTTGTCATTACCGCAAGAGGCTTAACAGATCTGCTAACTACAACAAAAACGACTGCTGCAAGCACGGTCACTATACCTATTCCTATTATAAACATAACTCGACCAAGAGCTACAATGTCCTCTATAATTTCACTGTAGGTCGTAGTCATTGCCACTGCCCAGTTCGTTATTGGAACAGACATGTAGGCAATGATTTTCTCCTCGCCGTCCATTTCATATGTTTCAACAGCAGATTCACCTGTAAGCATACGCTCTGCCACTGCTAAAAATCCAGCTGGTTTATCCTCAACTATATTATCTGTTAATACTAACGTTTCATTTCTATGTGCCACAACAAGACCATCTTCTGTGGTCATAAAGGCGTAGCCTGTTTCACCAAGACTTTCAGAGTTAATGATTTCTGTTAGTTTACTCAGCTCCACCAGACCACCGATTAGGCCTGTCACTGATCCGAAGTCATCTTGTATTGGTGCTGCAATTAGAATTTCAGTTCTTTTTCCATCTTGTGAAGGCATCGGGTCAGTAATTACAATTTCACCTGCAATAACGGCTTTATAGTAATCCTCATCTGCCATGTTACCTTTTGTTCTGTTGGTTCCTCTGAAATCCCCCTTAAGATCTGTCATTATGAGCGCATCAAAGTCCTCAAATACATCTGTCTTACGTACGAATACTTGAAGCTGATTAAAATTTCCTGCTCTTACAAAATCCATAAGAGAAAGCATTTCAACCTGATCTCTCCATTGAATGATCTGAGAGTCTGTGTTGTTAACGAGTTTTTCCACCTTGTTGATTGCCAACGTTTCAGCATTAACAGTCAACCGATCACTTACTTGGAAAAAAAACGAGTGTCGCCATGATAGCTACACCAATCAGTGCAACAAGTACTACAGGCAGAATAATCTTGTTTCTTAAACTTTTCAAGCCGAAGTCCCCTTTCCATATTATTCGGAATGAATTGCCTTATAAAATTATGTTGTATAAGTGCTGCTAGAATGACACTGAGAATTCTAAATAGTTTAGCAATTCTCAATATTAGTAACATAATATTAACATATATTCATAAGTCAGAGGGTCTTTCGCACTGCGAAATATATTACATTTATGAAATATATAATTCGTTTTTTCATACGGTTCCCCAGGACCAAAGTCCCTAAAGCATAACAAAAGGAAGTCATTGCAAAGCATTGACTCCCTTTTTTTTACATAAGACACTATTTAGTATTTTTTTGTTGAATTTTTCATATTATTTTAGTATGAAGAAAACAATATTACTTTTACGATAATTCATCGGTTATAGAACAAGTTTTTACTTACACAAGTTTTCTAAAGTAAAATCTATACGTTTCTTAGCAGCATCACGACCAAGTATTGAAATGATCTCCATAAGATCAGGACCATGTACTTGACCTGTTAATGCAACACGAGTACACATAAATAAATTCTTACCTTTTACACCAGACTCTTTTTGAGTGGCCTTAAACGCCTTTTTAACAGACGGTGCATCGAATTCCTCAGTGGCATCAAGTTGTGCTTTAAGAACATTTAGCATTCCTGGAACATGATCCATTTCAACCATTTCTTTGGCTTCGTCATCTTCTAGCTTCACTTCCTCGCCTATGAACAACTCGATATGCTTTGGAATTTGAGCCATGTACTCTAGATATTCTCTAGACAAATCAACAATACGAGCTAACCATGTTTTGTGACCTTCAACGCTATCTTCAGTTAAATAACCCGCTTCAATAGCATATGGTACTGCTAAATCAGTCAGTCTATCTAGGTCAGCTTCTTTAATGTAGTGATTGCTCATCCAGTTTAGCTTCTGAACGTCAAATACACCACCAGACTTAGATACACGATCAAATGAGAACTTCTCAATCATTTCATCCATTGTCATGATTTCCTGATCGCCTTCTGGACTCCATCCAACTAGGGCAAGGAAGTTAATAAGTGCTTCTGGAAGATATCCTTTTTTGCGGAAATCTGCAACAGATACATCGCCATGACGCTTAGACAGCTTCTTCTTTTCGCTATTCAATATGTTTGGCAGGTGCGCATACTTAGGCACGTCCCATCCTAGCATTTCATATAGTACAACGTGCTTCGGTGTAGATGGAAGCCATTCTTCACCACGGATAATATGTGTAATGCCCATTAGATAGTCATCTACAATTACAGCCATGTGGTACGTTGGGAAACCATCTGCTTTTAGAAGTACTTGATCATCTGAATCGTCTGTATTCATAACAACACGACCACGAACCATATCATCGATTACAACTTCTTTATTCTCAGGCAGCTTTAGTCTAACAACATGAGCTTCTCCTGCTTCAACACGTTTCTTTGCATCTTCTAAAGGAAGGTCACGACAATGACCATCGTATCCTGAGAAAATACCTTTTGCCTTGTTCTCTTCACGAATAGCATCCAGTCTTTCTTTTGAACAGAAGCAGTAGTATGCATCGCCTTGTTCAACCAGCTGGTCTACGTATGGTTTGTAAATATGTAGTCTTTCAGACTGAATATATGGACCTTTATCACCGACTTGGACCATGTCTGCGTTTTCATTTTTTACAGGACCTTCATCATGCATAATTCCAGCCCATTCAACTGCCTCTAGCATATTATCTAGAGCGTCTTCTACCAATCTTGTTCTATCTGTATCTTCAATACGAAGAACGTATTTTCCATCATGCTTTTTTGCGTATAGATAATCATACAGCGCCGTTCTCAGCGAGCCGATGTGAACATAACCCGTTGGACTTGGCGCAAATCTCACTCGTACAGACATTGCGAATCCTCCTTCAATCTCTAGCCCGCTTCAGGGCACAAATTAATCCTACTTATTCTATCATAACTTTATACCAAGCGCGAGTGTTATGCAATCAGTAAAAGGCGGATAATATAATCTGTATTTCCATACTTTTTTACACACTTCTCATCATTTGTTCTCACACAACCACCCTATACTGAAATTGTAATAAGGGAGAGCGATTCGCTCAGGATTCTTTACGGTATTTATTCAAGGAGGCAATTGAAATGACTAAAAAAATTTTAACTGGGGTACTTGCAAGTCTACTTATTTTGGGGGCGTTTATACCAACAGGCACATTTGCTGATGAAACAACGATTCTGGAGGGAGATACCCCTACAAAAGAATATAAAAATCCATTCAATAAACCAGAGCGTACACCTGAGGAAAAGGCAGAGCTAAGACTTGAAATTATAGGGACATATGCACCTGACCAAGTGGATGTATACACTGCACTTGAAGAAGAACATAAAGCTATTCACGATTCTATCGATACTTTAAAAGCAGAAGCCAAGACACTTCGTGAATCTTACCAGGAAGGTTTAAGGGAAGAAGTTAAAAGCCTATGTTGACGATCTAAAAGCTCAAGTTGAAAGTGATAAAATTACTAGAGAAGAAGCAGCTGGTCTATTTGATGCCTATGCAGATGAAAAAAAAATCCGAGCGTGAGGCAAAAGCTATTGATCGTTCAGAGTTTGAAGCTCTAAAGGTAGAACTTGAAGACAACAAGTCTGCTAGGGAAAATGTTCGTACACAAATCAAAACAGCAATAGACGCTGAAGATGATGACGTCGCATACTCCTTGATTCTTGAATGGATCGACCTTGGAGAAGCACATATTGATATTGATAAGCAAAAGCTTGAAATATATGAAGATATTCTAATTACCCTATCGGCTGAATAATCTAATCATAGGTCTCATTTCCACCCCTGTAGTTGAATCCCTATTCGACTACAGAGGTTTTCCAGTTTTATCAACTCCTTAAGTGCATTCAAGGATTTACAGTATGTACACAATTTCAGTGTGTATTTGCCTTGTCTCAGGGTATCTTAGTATTGAGATAATTTTTGTTACTACGATTAACACGTATGATACTGAGGAGGAACTCATGAATACCAAAGCAACTCTAACTGTGATAATGCTAGTGCTTGCGCTCACTCTTGCAGGTTGTGCTCCAGCTAGCGATACACACTCCGAAGGTGAAACCATGACAACAGAAGAAACAATGCCTTCGGAAACTATGGAAGAGGAAAAAATGGAAGACGATACGATGACAGAAACGTCTATGGATGATGAATCGATGTCAGAAGAAGACATGGATGCTTCAGATGAAATGACTGCAGAAAATGAACTTCCCGATATGACACTCGATGAACTCAAAATGTTCAACGGACAAGATGGACAACCAGTTTATGTTGCAGTTGATGGCATTGTTTATGACTTAACGCACTTAGACAAGTGGAAGACAGGACAACATATGGGGCAACATGATGCAGGTCAGGATTTATCTGAGGCCATCTTGAAGTCTCCACATGGAAAGAAGATTCTTGAACGTGCAATTCCAGTTGCGAAATTAGTTGAATAAACTCAGTGCATCTCATAAAGAAGTATACATGTGTAATAAAAAAGCTCAAGGGATTAGTCATCCCCTGAGCTTTTTAGCTAAACAGTATTTTTTATTCTCCGTCAAAGTCACTACCAATAGCAATAACTTCTTTCATTTTGCTCATAATATAAGCGTAGCTGTTTTCACCATGTGGAATTGTACAATCAGAGCAATCCTTCACACCATGTGTAAATTTGTAATTGCCACCACAGTCATCTTTTAGCATGTATAGAGGGCAGTAGCAAAATAGGCAATTATAAACGTCTTCATCTACACCCTTGTGACACGGGAAGTACTCACATTCTTTGTGCTGAAATTTTTTATAATTTTCGCTCATGACGACCTCCTATAGCTCGAATCCTGCCTCATTGAAGTAATCGAAAACACAATCTACAGCTTTATCAGCTTCTATTTTATCTTTTGAACCAGTATCGCGTACAATGAATTCTACCATGCCATCCTTAGCGTCACGACCAACAGTAATACGCATTGGGAATCCGATAAGTTCTGCATCGTT
>JDSF01000549.1_pt1 | contig 10845 bp, 6 predicted proteins | sample 199441 | NCBI WGS metagenome assembly JDSF01 (sample SAMN02592751, study PRJNA231836) | bioreactor metagenome | isolation source: continuous culture bioreactor denitrification-DNRA | place: Germany: Bremen
TTGCTGAAGGAATTACAGGAAGGAATAACATCGCTTATCTCCGCCGCGGTTCAGATATACAATGATCGTCCCGCCATCTTGATGCAGATTGATGAATTGAATCGCATCGAAGGTCTTAGTCAGTACAGTGATATGTACGCCTGGTTGTGTGAGGATAATTTTATTCCTGTCGCATCCCGTCAGTACGTCTATCCTGATGGTGGAAGTATCGACGATTTTGTTGAAGAAAAAGATAAAGCAAAAGGACTTAAACAGTTCTTTACTCAAGCTTTTTATAAAAGTATCGAATCTGTTCCGCTGACCATAGACAGAGTCTTTCCCCTGTTGGGGCATGGCAAAAGTGTTGATCTGGAAAAGACCGAATTACGCTGTCCGCTGCATCGCTTTGAGCGTTTGACATATCTTGGCTTCCGCGAAGAACTTTCTGATGGGCGTTATCGTGAACACTGTTTCTGGGGGTTTTATACTCAAAAGAGTATTGATGAAACCAGTTTTTCGATCCCATCTCTGCGCAGTAAAATAGAAGCTGCTCAAGATAAACTGTCGATCCTGCATGACAGCCATAATTACCGCAAAACTATTCAGATCGTGAACAGCTTTCCGAAAATCGAAATGTTTCTGATGGACGACGCTGAGCTTGAGCGGATGCTTCGTTCTTTTACTCAGATGCACCGTCAGGCTGGGGTTAAGGTTGTTGTTGCCCCCAGTGCTTCTGAGTGTGGTTTGACCCTTCTGTTGATTATGCCGAATGAATACTATCTGCCTGAACATATCGAGCGGATGGAGACTTATCTGCGACGTTATATTAAAGCGACAACGGTTGAATCTCGTTTGATTCACATGGCCTCTGATTATCTCAGTCTCCATATGAATATACAGCTCAATCGCAATGAAGTTCAGGTCGATCTGATGCAGTTGGAACAGGGGTTAACCCGGATCGCGATGCCTTGGAAACTGAAATTCCGTGAACTGTTGGAAAAGCATTTCGCTGAGGACTCTTTTGAGACCTGGGAACGTTACAGTAAGGCTTTTAACAGGGATTATCGATCACGCACCCATCCACGCTTTGCGGTTCGCGATGTGAGAAACATCGAACAGCTGTTACGCGATCAGAAGGACTTGTTTGACCTGTGGGGCCCGTTCCATGAAGATGAAGACTATTTCAGGCTCCAGTATTACAGTTTGAATCGGAGTTTCCTCAACGAGCTGATGCCTTATCTGCAAAATCTTGATCTCTGTGTTTTGCAGGAGATCGATTCTGATCTTGATGTCGATGGGCAGCGTGTCTACATCAAGAGTTTTGCTGTCCGTAATAATTCGACACAGAGTTTACCGATCAAACAGATCAAGACACTTCTGCTGGATACTATTCTTGCCTTACGTAATGGTGATGTGGAAAATGACTATCTTCATCAGTTACTGCCTCTGACCGGTTTGTCGTGGCGTGAAATTGATGTTTTCCGTGGCTATCGCAACTACTATTTCCAGTTGGGAAGTCCCTTCTCCAAAAAACGGGTGGCCGATACTCTGAAAAACAACGCCAAGGTTGCCCATCTGCTTTATCGTTACTTTGAAGGTCGTTTTAAGCCTCATGCCGAATGGGCTGATCCGATGGTACGTGAACTGGAGGTCTTATCGCCCATCCGTCAAGAATTGGCGACGGCACTTGAAGATGTTAATGATCCGAATGAGGATAAAATCCTCCGGACGCTGTTTAACCTGATCGATTCCACCATTCGGACCAATTTCTACTTGCGCTATGAGCAGGATGATTATTTCTTCTCCTTCAAGGTCAGTTCCCTTGGAGTTATAGAGATGCCATCTCCTCGGCCGCTGTACGAAGTTTATGTCCACTCTGCCAAGATGGAAGGTATTCACTTACGTGGTGGTAAGGTCGCCCGAGGTGGAATCCGCTGGTCAGATCGGCCTGATGATTTCAGAACAGAAGTCCTTGGTTTGGTGAAAGCCCAGATGACCAAGAACGCGGTTATTGTTCCCGAAGGTTCAAAGGGTGGATTTGTCACTAAGAGTGTCGATCCAGACCGCGAAAAAATGGGTGAGATTGTGAAGGAGGCGTATCAAACTCTGATGCGTGGTCTGCTCGATCTGACCGATAACCGTGTCGGTGATGATATTGTTCAGCCTGAAGGTGTGGTTGCCTACGATGACCAAGATCCCTACTTGGTTGTTGCTGCCGACAAAGGAACCGCTCATCTGTCTGATACCGCTAACGGTGTCAGTAATTCGTATGATTTCTGGCTTGGTGACGCTTTCGCCAGCGGTGGCTCTCATGGCTATGACCATAAAAAACTGGGTATTACCGCGCGTGGAGCCTGGGAGAGTGTTAAAAGGCTGTTCCGTGAGCTTGGTCATGATATTCAGGCTCAGCCATTTACCGTCGTCGGTATTGGTGATATGAGTGGAGATGTCTTTGGCAACGGAATGCTGCTCTCACGCCAGATTAAATTATTGGCTGCTTTCGATCATCGCCATATTTTCCTAGATCCGAACCCTGATCCAGAAACAACATATGTTGAACGTCAACGGCTGTTTGCGCTTCCCCGTTCCAGCTGGGAAGACTACAACAGTGAGCTGATTTCGGAAGGTGGCGGAATATTCTCACGTCAGCTCAAAGAAATTCCACTGTCACCGCAGGTCGCTGAATGGCTCGGTGTCCGCCCCGGTAGTATTGATGTGCCCGGGTTGATCAAACTGTTGCTCAAGGCCCAGGTCGATCTGCTCTGGAATGGTGGTATTGGAACCTATGTTAAGTCTTCAGCCCAGAGTAATGAGGATGCTGGTGATCGCGCCAATGATGCGGTTCGGATCGATGCAACGGAACTGCGTGCGCGTGTCGTCGGCGAGGGTGGGAACCTCGGCCTGACTCAGTTGGGGCGCATTGAGTACGCCCTGAATGGTGGTTTGATCAATACCGATGCCATCGACAATTCCGCAGGTGTTGACAGCTCGGATCATGAAGTCAATCTCAAAATTCTGCTACGTTTGTTAAGGCAAGAGGGGCATGTCAAAGATCTTGAAGAGGGCTACGCACTGCTTGAAGAGATGGAAGAGACAGTTTGTCACGATGTCCTGTCAAACAACTATACTCAGACCATGTCTCTGTCTCTCGATGAAATCCGCGGCAGAAATGACGTTGAACTTCATCTCGACCTGATGGATCGACTCGGCCGTTCAGGTCTTCTGGATCGTCGCGATGAATTCTTGCCGAGTCGTAAAGAGGTCATGGCGCGGCCATCGAATGGCCTGTTGCGACCAGAATTGTCAGTGTTGCTGGCTTACAGCAAAATGTTCCTGTTCAGTGCTCTACTCGACGGACAGTTGCCTGATAATAACGTTGTCAATCAACTCCTCTTCGATTATTTCCCACAGCAGGCGATTGATCGTTATAAGGAATCATTAGCGAAGCACCCATTGGCCAAAGAAATTATCGCGACCATGTTGACGAACAGAGTCGTTGACCAGGCTGGTAGTGCTTTTCTTCAGTCGACCAGTCGCATTACGGGGAAAACACAGCCACAGGTTGCCAATGCCTACATAATATTTGACAATTTACTGAGTGGGCGGGAGTTACGTCAGGCTGTCTTTGCTTTAGATAATAAGATGGCAGCAGGGCGGCAGTATGAACTGTTGCTGAAATTGGAAGATATCCTCAGCACCTTCTGCGTTTATGCTCTCAATAATAATATCGAGATACCGACCACTGAAGAAGCGATTGAGCGTATTCGGACACAGCTTTATCAGTACGCTCAGCTCCTTCCAAATGTTTTGCCAGAAGAAGATTGGAACGATTGTAAAGAGCGCAGCAGTAAACTTCAGTCCGAAGGGATCGATAAAGATGTGGCGTTCAAATATGCCGTTCTTGATTGTCTGGCTGACTTCTTGCCACTGCTTGATCTGGTTGAAGAATCTGGTCAAAACCTGGAACAACTGGCTCTGATCAAGGTTCTGGTCGACGAGCAGATTGATGCCGCAGCTATTTTGGCACGACTCGAAAAAGTGGCTGTTAGTGACAGTTGGGATCGTCGTGCCCGCGAATCTTTGAGTAGCTCAATTCTCGCCGTTAACATCAGGATTATTCAGCAGATTGCGCTTGAGTCTGCAGCAAAACCAGAAAGCTACTTTGCCAAACGGCGTCAGAAGAAGAGGGCGTTCGATGGTCTCAAGCAGAGCTTGATGAACGATATATCAAGGAATTTTCACCCCTTTACCGTTTTACTGCGGTCACTTGAAAATCTCCTGACCAAGTGACAAAAATCTACTAAAGGGCGGCATTTGCCGCCCTTTAGTTTAAAGACAACGCTTGTCCATCGCTTTGATGATTATTATTTGAAAAATCAGTATGGACAGTGCTGGAATGACTGTGCTATACCGATTGCCGTTGGAATTAACGACCGACCCGGGACCTGTACTGGAGTCATTAGTGTCGTTAAGCATTGCCTGTCTCCCTTTGACTCAGGCAACACATATACCGCCTGGATCTTTGTGACCGGGACGGAAGGATTTTCTGGATTCATTCAGAGTTGTCTTGAATTGCGCCTTTCGTCTCCACCGATGAAGGGCTTTTTGCGTTTTTAGAGGTTCACAGTGAAAACACGAAAAACAGTTCTGCAGATACATGCCATGAAAGAGCAGCAGGAAAAGATTGCTGTTTTAACGGCCTACGATTATCCCTTTGCCAAACTGATGGACAACGTCGGGATCGATATGATCCTGGTTGGTGATTCCGTCGGTTCGGTTTTTTCCGGTTATGACAATACCTTGCCCGTCACGATGGATGAGATGATCTACCATACCCGTGCGGTGGTGCGTGGCAGCGAGCAGGCTTTGATCGTCTGCGACATGCCGTTTATGTCATACCAGGCTGATATCCGTGATGCCCGCATCAATGCGGGTCGTCTGGTTAAAGAAGCCGGTGCTCAGGCCGTCAAACTTGAAGGTGGTGAGCATATGTTTGAAACGATCAAGGCGATTGTCGAGATCGATATCCCGGTCGTCGCTCATATCGGTTTGACGCCACAATCTGTTCACCGCATGGGTGGATTTAAAGTTCAGGGGCGCCAGGAAGATCAGGCCAGCAAAATTCTGGCCGATGCCAAGGCTGTTGAACAGGCAGGAGCCTTTGCTGTTGTCCTGGAAGGGATCCCGCGCGATCTGGCAAAACAAGTCACAGAGAGCATTTCAATCCCGACCATCGGTATTGGTGCCGGAGTTGAATGTGACGGTCAGGTTTTGGTTATTCATGACATCCTCGGCCTGTGTGACAAGTATTCACCCAAATTTGTAAAGCGTTATGCTGATATTTCTTCAACCATCAGTGATGGAATCGAAACCTACATCAAAGAAGTTAAAGAGAGCGCTTTTCCAACAATTGATCACTCATTCAAATAACGCCCATTCGATTATTCGGATCGGTTGTTTAGTTTAAGATTATGGATATTATAACTTCACCAAAAGAGATGCAGCAGCGTTCACTCGCTGCCAGAAATGCAGGGCAGACAATTGCCTTTGTTCCCACCATGGGATTTCTTCATCAAGGGCATATCTCACTGTTAAACGAAGGGCGAAAAAGAGGAGACCTTCTGGTCTTGTCGATTTTTGTCAATCCGGCCCAGTTTGGTCAGGGGGAAGATTTTGAAGACTATCCCCGAGATTTAAAGCGTGACAGTGAATTGGCCCAGCAAGCCGGGGTCGATATCATTTTTGCACCGACTGCTTCCGCTATGTACCCGCAAGGCTATGCAACCTATGTTGATGTAGAGACGATTACCAGCTCTCTCTGTGGTGCCAGTCGTCCAGGTCACTTTAAAGGGGTCACAACAGTCGTCAGTAAGCTATTCAATATTGTTCAACCCCATCTGGCTATCTTTGGCAATAAGGACTTTCAGCAATGCGCTGTGATTCAGCGTATGGTGCTCGACATGAATATGCCGCTTGAGGTGATCGGCTTGCCGATTCATCGTGAAGAGGATGGTTTGGCGATGAGTTCTCGTAATGTCTACCTGAGTGATGATCAGCGTCAACAGGCGTTGGTCTTATCCCGCTCCCTCGCAACTGCTCGTCAGATGGTGGCCGATGGCAAAGTGAAGACTTCTGTCATCATTGAATCAATTCACCAGATGATTAAGGCGCAACCTTTAGCCCGAATTGATTATGTGCAGGTCTGTCATCAGCTCTCCCTGAAGGATCAAGATGTCGTTGATAAAGATTCTGTTCTATTGCTGGCCGTTTACTTTGGACAGACCCGGCTGATCGATAACGGATTCCTGATGGTGTCATCATGACTGAAACAGCACTTGCCAACCTGCAGAATCTCTACCGCATTTTTACTGTCCCTGAGGCTCCTGAATCAACCTTGGGAATGGTTGATCAGGCTATCGGAGACAATGTCGCCGATTTTCTTCAGAAGCATATCGTTGCTTTGGAACGCAGTCTTGAAGATATCGAAAAGGATTTTTCCGATTCCGCAGTTCCGGAAGAGCCACGTTTTGTTTCTGAATATACTGAATTTGTTAAGCAAAAGCTGGTTGCGCAATCAGTGCATACTGCGGCCCCTGGATTTGTCGGTCATATGACATCTGCTTTGCCGTACTTTATGTTGCCTTTATCTCGCATCATGACTGCGCTTAATCAGAATCTGGTCAAGGTCGAAACATCAAAGGCCTTCACGCCGATGGAACGCCAGGTTCTGGCGATGCTGCACCGCCTGATCTATAACGACGACGATTCATTTTATCAAACCTGGATCCATGACAGTGCTCATGCTCTCGGTGCCTTCTGCTCAGGGGGTACTATTGCCAATACGACAGCGTTGTGGGCCGCCCGTAACCAACTGTTTAAGCCTGATGGTGATTTCCGTGGACTTGCGGAAGAGGGGTTGTTTAAAGCTTATCAGCACCTCAAATGTGAAGGAATTGCTGTCCTTGTATCACGTCGTGCTCACTATTCGATGAAAAAAGCAGCTGATTTGCTTGGCATTGGTCAAGATAATCTGGTGTTGGTCGATACTGATGAAGATAATCGTATCGATATGGAATGCTTGCGCAAAGAATATCAACAACTTAAAGACGCCAATATCCGTGTGCTCGCGCTGGTCGGTATCGCTGGGACCACAGAGACAGGTCATATCGATCCATTGAATGATCTGGCCGATTTTGCCGCTGAGATCGACTGTCATTTCCACGTTGATGCGGCATGGGGTGGTCCGACGCTGTTCTCAAAGACTCACCGGCCACTGATGGCAGGCATCGAGCGGGCAGATTCGGTGACCATTGATGCCCATAAGCAGCTTTATGTTCCCATGGGGGCAGGGATGGTTCTGTTCAAGAGCCCTGAAACCCTGTCGGCAATTGAGCATCATGCGAATTATATTCTGCGCCATGGTTCGAAAGACCTCGGTAGTCATACCCTCGAAGGTTCGCGTCCGGGCAAGGCGATGCTGGTTCATGCCGGACTGTCGATTATCGGCCGTAAAGGATATGAACTGTTGATCGACATGGGGATTGAGAGAGCTGGTCACTTTGCCGATATGATCGACGCCCATCCTAACTTTGAGCTGATCACCCGGCCAGAGTTGAATATATTGACCTATCGCTTTAGCCCGAAATGGTTGCAAGATTTGCTGCCGCATCTGCCACCAGTATTGACACATGAGGTCAATCTGTTGCTCGATTTAATCGTGCAGGAAGTTCAAAAGCTTCAGCGTGAAGCTGGAAAAACATTTGTTTCACGGACGCGTTTAAAGGCAAAGAAATATTTTCAGAATGATCAGATCTCTGTGTTCCGCTCGGTGCTTGCGAATCCACTCACCACAGATGACATTCTGGCTAACGTATTGGAAGAGCAATGTTCCATTGTCAAAGAGACTGGTGTCCAGCGTTTGATCGAACAAATATGTTCTTTATTGATCGATGCCGGGATTGATGTCGAGACTACAGGATCATGATTTGATCACGCTATATCAGGCCAAGCAGCTTGTTCCAGGAATTTCCTCACCCATAGAGGGTGGGGCGCTGGTTGCTGAGGATGGCGTTATTCTGGCGATCGGAACTTCTGCTGAACTGCAGTTTGAGTATCCGCAAGCAGAACGGGTTGATTTCGACGATGCCGTGATTGTTCCCTTGCTGGTCAACGCACATACCATCTGGAATTAACCGATTTTCCACATTGGGCAGTTGCTTCCGGGCGTAGTGATGATCCCAGCAGTTTTGTTGATTGGATCATCAACCTGATCAAGATCAAGATTAAACTTGATAAGAACGTTTACCAAAAGTCAGTTGCTAATGGTTTGGAACAATCTCTTCGGGCTGGGACAGGTGCTGTTGGCGATATTCTTGCTCATCACAGTGCTCGTGACGCGTATCTCGGCTCTCCTTTAGACGCTGTCCTCTATCTGGAAACACTTGGTCAGAAAGCCGAAGTAATTGATCGGGTCAGGTCGGAGCTGTTTGATCTCCTGGTCAATGACAAGGTTGGCTCTGCACATCTTGGAATCTCTCCCCATTCACCTTATACCATCAGTGCCAGCTATCTACGCCAGATCTATGACCGCTGTCGCAACGATCAATTCCGCTGTACGACTCACGTCGCTGAATCACCTGACGAAGTTGATTTCTTAAAAAGTGGAAGAGGGGAGATTGCATCGACTTTTTATCCCTTCGTTGGCTGGGAAGATCATATCCCGCGGACCAGTGGTTTAAGCCCGATTGAGTATCTGCAACAGCAGGGCGGACTCTTCCCGCAGAATCTTCTGGTTCATGGAGTCCAACTGACTGAAAGCGAAATCGAAATTCTTGCTGCAGAAAAAATGCACCTGGCTCTCTGCCCGCGTTCTAATGCACGGCTTAAGGTCGGTAGAGCACCGGCTGCTGCATTATTCAAGGCTGGGGTAAAACTCTGTCTGGGAACTGATAGTTTAGCCAGTTGTGACAGCCTGTCGATCTGGGATGAAATGGTTTTCGCCCATCAATGGTTTGCAGGTGCTCTGGATGCACCAACCCTGTTTCACATGGCGACCATGGGAGGAGCAGAGGCCTTGGGGGTAGATCATTGTCTCGGTTCCCTGGAAAAAGGGAAAAAAGCGGGGTTTCAGGTCTTGCAACCACAGACGAAGGTTGCTTCTGCTGATCTTTTCGACTATTTTGTTTCACCGGACTGTGCACAGAATATTGTTCAGGTGTATCATAATGGACAGGCACAGTTATCGGGGTTATCTTAACGACGACTGGCTTTAATCACAGAGACACAGTGTTACTGAGAAAACCTTGAAGACTCCTTATTTAATTATTTAGAAGTATAGTTATGATCGAAGAATTTGGAACAATTATAGAATTGAAGAATGAGCGTATTGCCATGGTGCAGTGTGTTAAGAACAGTTCCTGTCAGCACTGTCCGTCGTCAGGATCCTGTAATATGGGGTCAGATGGTGAATCGATGGTGGTCGAAGCCTATAACCAAGCGGGCGGTCAGGTCGATGATCGGGTTAAGGTGGTCACCAGCACCAAGAACTTTCTTCAATCATCATTTTTACTCTACATCGTCCCGATTATCGGTCTTTTGATCGGCGGCGGGATTGGGCAGTCGATTGGTGAGTGGAATCCTGCTTTGATCGACCCGTCATTACTTTCGGCTCTGATGGGAAGTCTGTTTTTGGTATTAACCTTCCTTGCGATCCGCTTTTTTACGCGTAAGCTTAAGCGGGAGAAGTTTATGCCGGTTATTGTTTCAATCCAGCTGGACGAACCACGAGAATGTGAAGCGGTCTAATTATGGGAATCAAAAAAATAGCATCAAATAAGAAGGCTTACCATGAGTACCATATCGAAGAGACTTTCGAGGCTGGTATTGTTCTGATGGGGACTGAAGTTAAGTCGATCCGGGCTGGTAAGGTTAACTTAAAGGAATCCTTCTGCCGGATTAAAAATGGCGAGGTTTTTATCAATAATATGAACATTGCCGAATATGATTTCGGTAACCGTGAAAACCATGAGCCGACCCGTGTGCGCAAACTTCTGCTCCATCATACTGAGATCGATAAGCTGATCCGTTTGACCGAGCAAAAGGGACTGGCGATGGTTCCGACTAAAATTTATTTCAAAAATAACTATATCAAGTTGGAAATCGGTGTCGGTCGTGGTAAAAAGCTCCACGACAAACGTCAGACATTGAAAGACAAAGAAGCTACGCGTGAAATGGCGAAGGCTTTGAAAGCATCTTTCAGATAATGCGTCGTAAAATTCTTCACCATACGGCGTTACAGCACGCTTTCAAGATCTCGATATACCTGATGTATATCTTCGCCCTTGAAAACGCACTGCGCCTTGTCTGATGGATTTTTTACTTAGCCATTAAAATTGGTTTGATTTACTGCTAACTGCAGAAATGAATCATCCATAGCCCCTTGGAAAACTTCTCAAAGTATGAGATAATGATTCAAGGTTGAACTTTTAACTATTTGAAAAATAACAACTTTACATCTTGGGGGTGTCAAGGTTTCGACGGGGGACGGAAACGAAGTGCAGCATGCCGGAGTGGGCTGGCTCCGTAACAAGCCCAACTTAACTAAACGCAGACTCTGACGTTAGTTACGCACTGGCCGCTTAATTAAGTGACCACGTTTCATGACTTATCGCCTATGTAGGACATGAAACGTAAATCAGTAGGCTAGTTTCAGTAAGTGTCTGTGGTGCTGGAGCGAAACTTTAGCAGACTCGCCGGGTCAATATCCTGTCTGTGGGAGCTTTATTCGGTTAACTCAAATCACAGACTATGCATGTAGAAGCCTTACGTGGAAAGCTTTCGGACGTGGGTTCGATTCCCACCACCTCC
>JDSF01000550.1_pt1 | contig 10844 bp, 20 predicted proteins | sample 199441 | NCBI WGS metagenome assembly JDSF01 (sample SAMN02592751, study PRJNA231836) | bioreactor metagenome | isolation source: continuous culture bioreactor denitrification-DNRA | place: Germany: Bremen
TAGCATAGCAAAATTTGAACCAATACCAAAAGAGTTAGAAAAAAACAAATGGGCTATTGAGATACCAATAAGTTATTCAATAGTTAATATTTAGGAGAATGATTTGAATATAATTGATTTTATGGAGTATGTAGATAGAGGAGGTATAATTGTTTATATCTTACTTGGATTAAATATTTTAGGCTTTTCTATTATGCTATGGAAATTTATAGTAATAATGGTTGCAAAGTTTAGAAAAGAATCAATTTCTATAAAAATAATAAAAGTAATAGAAAGTAGTAATAATAAATATGAAGAAAAGACTTTTAGAAATGCTTTGGATAAATATTTAAATGGTTTAGAAAGTGGTTTAAATACTGTAAAAATTATTGCTTCAATTGCGCCCTTATTAGGATTATTAGGGACAGTGATTGGTGTTTTAAATTCATTTGATTCAATCTCTAAATCTGGTTTAGGTGATCCTACTATATTTTCAACAGGAATTTCAATTGCATTAATTACAACAGTAGCAGGTCTTATAGTTGCGATTCCTCACTACATTGGTTATAACTATCTTATAGGGTTTATTGATGATTTAGAACATAAAATTGAAGAAGAGAGTAATCTTAAAGTTATGAGAAAAAGAAGAGATACGATAAGTCCTGATTTAACTCCATTAATAGATGTAGTTTTTATATTATTAATATTTTTTATTGTTTCTTCTGTATTTAAAAAAGAAGAACTTGCTTTAATACTTGACTTACCATCTTCTGAAGCACAAGAGTTAGAAATAGAACCAAAAGAGATATCAATTGAAATAAATAAAGAAAAATTTGCTATTTATGGGAAAGAGATTACGTTAGAAGACTTAGATAAAGAACTATCAAAAATAACTGATAAAAAGAATAATATCATAGTAAGAATAGATAAAAATGTTACATATGAACGTATAGTAAAGGTTTTGGATAACTTACAAAAATATGATTTAAATAATCTATCTTTAGTAACTAGGAAAGATGAAAAATAGTCTTGAGAACTTATGTATAAGATTTTCAATAGAGAAGTCATATTAATCTTTTAATATTTTCAAATTTATTCTATATATTAAAATCAATAATAAGTAATCATTAATAAAATATTAAGTTTTATATTTGTACTATAATGATACTTATTATCAAGGTCATAAATGAGAAAAGAAAATAATTCAGAAGACTCACTATTCTATAAACAAAATATGAAAATACAAAAAAATATATGGAAGCCATATACAATTGTTTTAATAATTAGTTTTATAGTGGTTTTAGTAAAAGGTATTAATTAATGGAAACAAAATATGATATGGATTTTGATATTTTTTAAAAAACTTTAAACAACAAGTATCAAAGTTAGGCTTTAAGAACTCTATTCAAAAAGATTATATATTAAAAATTTTATTTTATTCAGATGAACATTTAACCGCAGAACAAATAGCTGCAAAAGTAAAAAAAGAACACAACATTGATGTGGGAATTGCAACAGTGTATAGAACTATGAAATTTTTTGAAGATTTAAATATTATTGAATCTTTAGACGTGGGTGATAGTGTAAAAAGATATGAACTTAGCTTATCTTTACATCATGATCATCTTGTCTGTACTTCATGTAATAAGATTATTGAGTTTACTGATGAACTTATTGAAGAACAGCAAATTAAAGTGGCAAAAGAGCATAACTTCAATTTAAAAGACCATGTAATGACAATATATGGTTTATGTGAAAATTGTCAATAAATAAATATAAAAAATTTATTTTTTGATAATGAGTACGATTTTATAATAAGTCCTAATTAAGTCTTGCTAGGCAAAAATTCAAAATAAGGAATTTCATTGATTAAAACAGAAGATATTATAAAGATTGCAAACTATTTTACAATCATTGCTCATACTCCAGGAAGACTTAGAGTTAGAGTAAACCCAAAAATAAAAGAAGAGGGTGGAAATATATCAATAGAAGATATAGAGAGTTTACCTAATAGAATTAATGGTATTAAAAGTATTACTATTAAAAAAATTATAGCCTCTGTTACTATTATATATGAACCAAATATCTTTGCCCCATCTCTTTGGGAAGATTTAATAAAAAATGAAAACTTAGAAGAGATTACTAAGCTTATAAATAAATTAGCAAAGGAGGTTGCGTAGTTGGAAGTAAATATTGATGAAAAACTACTTTTATCTCAAAGAGTTAATCCAAATGATGAACAAGCAATTGTAAGCCAAGTATTAAGAATAGCAGTTTATGATGAGTTTAAAGCTTATGAAGCATATACAGCTATTATTGAGAAATTTGGATTTATTGAACCTTTTGTAAATATAAGAGAAGCAGAAGCAAGACACTATAGTGTACTTATTCCTCTTTTAGAAAAGTATAATGTAGAAGTACCAGTAAATGACTGGGCAGATAAAATTGAAGTTCCAAATAGTTTTGTAGAGGCTTGTGAATTGGGTGTTGCAAGTGAGATTAAGAATATTGCAATGTATGAAAATTTAATCTCATATACTCAAGAACCTGATATAAAAGATATTCTATACAGACTTCAAGCAGCTTCATATAATAATCATTTACCTACATTTAGAAACTGTGTGATTAATTATTATTCAATACAGCAAAATCCTTCACAAGGTTTTAATCAAGAAGAATTGATGCAAAAACTTGGAGAGTATCAGAGTTTATTTGAAGAAGCAATGTCAGGGGATATTGACCAAAACAGATTAACAGAACTTTTTTCAAAACTAAATGTTTCGATGATTAGTGGTGCTGCATTTGGTGGTGCAGCTATTGCATTTTTAAATAGTTATATGACTAACAAAAACAAGGAGTAAGTTATGGCATTACCATTTGTATTAGGATTAGCAGTAGGAGCTGGGGCAGTTATTGCATTTAACAAGTCTGACAAGTTAAAAGAGAAAGCCTCTTCTTTGTTTGATAAATCAAAAGATGTTGCTAGTAGTTCTTTAGAAAAAGGTAAAGAGACTGTTGATGATGTTAAACAAACAATCAATGCAACAGCTCAATGTATAAAAGAAAAAAAAGAGAAAGAAATAAAGGCTAAGGAAGAGTAATGAATCAACCAGTAATAAATACCGGTGAGCCAAGAAATATTCTAGGACATATCGTAAGTGGAGCAGTTGCTTCTGCAATTGTTTCAGGTACGATAAATTATAAAAAAGTAAAAGATGAAAAAATGGCTCCTAAAGAAGCTATAAAAAATAGTGTGAAAATTGCATCGCAAGGTGCTATTGCAACAGGTGCAGCAATTGCTACTGCTAATTATATTGGGCAAAAAAATGGTTTTTTTAAAGCCTTAAGTGCTGCATCAATTGGAGCTGCGGGGATATATGCTTTAGAACTTATTGATGAGAAATTAGAATCAAGAAATGAAATTTCTTCATATAAAGAAGATGAATTAATTGTAGAGGGCAATAATGAATAAGATGAATAAATATAATACAAATATTGAAAGTACAAGAAGAGGTGATATTCAAAATATGGGAATGAATCAAAACCCTTATATAAATCAGCCTATGAGTATGAATCCAGTAAATAACAATATAAATCCTCAACAACAAAGCACTTTTAATAATGGTGATTTTGTAAAAGGTGCATTAATTGGAGCAGCTGTTACTTTTCTTTTAACAAATAAAGGTGCTCAAGAATCTATTTTAAAAGCAGTATCAAAAGGTAATGAACTTTTTCAAGCTGGAATGGAAGAATTAAAAGAGAGATATGAAGATGCTAGAGCTCAAATGGAAGCAAACCAAGAGTAATCAATGAATAGTTTTAAAAGAGTACATTTTACACCAAATAGAGCTAGATATAAATACTCTTTACTAAAAGACAAAAGTATTGATGAAAATATTTTAAAGAAAACTTTAGAAGAAATCGATGGTATCTTTGCTATTAGAATCAATAAAAAAGCATCTAGTATAATTTTTGATTTTGAAGATATCTCTATATGTGATTTAATTGAAAAGAAATTATCAAGTCTAACTGTAAAGGAACTTTTATCTACTTGTGATAATAGTCTTTCTTCATGTACATCTTGTGTAGGTGATGAAGAACCTAGTATCAAAGGAATATTGCGAGCTAGTTCTGCTTTAGTTGGTGAAAGATTTATAAAAAATGATACTATGAAAGCAGCTGTTACAACAAGTGCAGCTTTTCCAATGTTAATAGATGGTACAAAAGAACTTTTTAAAGAGGGGCTTACTTCTAAAGTGCTAGAAAGTGCAGCAGTTGGTATATCTATTTATAGAAAAGATTATTTAGCAGCAAACTCTACAAATGCAATGCTTGAACTTGGTGAATATATTGAAGAGACTACTGTTCATAAAAGTGATGATTTATTAAAAGAGTTATCTAAACCAAATGTTGAAGAGGCTTGGGTTGAAAAAGAAGTAGATGGAAAACTTACTGAAGTTTTAATAAAAAGTGTAGATATTCAAATTGGTGATATAGTAGTTGTAGGTATTGGAAATACTATACCTGTAGATGGACATATTATTGATGGAAGTGCAAGTGTAAACGAAGTTTCCATGACTGGTGAAGCTGAACCTGTTATGAAACAGCGTGGTGATAGAGTTATCTCTGGAACAATTGTAGAAGATGGTAGGTTGAAAATTTGGGCAGAATATGTTGGTTCAGATACTGCTACTCAAAGAATAAGACACTATATTGAAAATTCAATAAATGAAAAATCATCAGTACAGTTAAAAGCTACAAAACTAGCAGATAAACTTGTTCCTGTAACCTTAGCATTAGCAGGTACTTCTTACTTAGTTACAAAAGATTTTGAAAGAACAGCTTCTATTTTACAAGCTGATTATTCTTGTGCTTTGAAATTAGCTACTCCAGTAGCATTTAAATCAACTATTTCAAAAGCAGGACATCATGGAATTATGATAAAAGGTGCAAAATCTATTGAAGCTTTAAATAGTGCTGATACTTTTATTTTTGATAAAACTGGAACACTAACAGAGGGTGAACTAGAAGTTATTTCTGTAGATTCTTTTGATGATAATTGGACTGAAGAAGATGTTTTAAATCTAACAGCATCAACAGAAGAACACTATTTTCATCCAGTAGCCGAAGCTGTAGTTAAAGCTGCAAAAGAGAAAGGCTTTGTTCATATGCATCATGAAGAAGTTGAGTTTATCGTTGCTCATGGTGTAAAAACTGAAGTTGATGGAAAACCAGTAGTAATTGGTAGTAGACACTTTTTAGAAGATGATGAAAAAATTGATTTCTCAATTCATAAAGAAAAAATAGAAAAATGCCTAAATAATGGTAAAACACTTCTTTATATAGGTTTTGATGGAAAACTTTTAGGAACAATAGGTTTAGCAGATAATTTAAGAAAAAATTCAAAAGAATCAATTAAAAGATTAAGAGAGTTAGGTGTTAAAAATATAGTTATGTTAACTGGTGATACTAAGAAAAAAGCGCAAATGATTGCTGAAGAATTAGATATTGATGAGGTAAGAGCTGAGCTTCTTCCTTCGGATAAAGCAAAGATAGTAAAAGAGCTTATGGATGAAGGTAAAAAAGTTGCCTTTATAGGTGATGGTATAAATGATGCTCCAGCTTTAATCTCTGCACATGTAGGTATATCTATGAGTAGAGGTGCAGATATTGCAAAGGCTACAGCTGATGTTAGTTTGCTAAAAGATGATATAAGTGCAGTTGTTGAAGCAAAAGAGTTAGCAAATAAAACAATGCAATTAATCAATAATAATTTTAATGCAACTGTAGGAATAAACTCAGGAATATTAGCCGGTGCTACATTTGGTCTGTTCTCACCTATAGTAACAGCAGTTTTACATAATGGTACAACAATTGGATTGTTGTTAAATTCTATAAAAGGGGTGAAGGTAAAATAGATAAATATGATAATAGTTATCAGTTTATTTTAAAGATAAATAGATACAATTAATGATAATTATTATCAGGAGTATTTAATGCCTTTCCTTTTACCTTTAGCGACAATATTAACAGCAGCAATTACTGTTAAAACAATAGATAAAACAACACGAAAAATGAGTAAAAGAAAAAAAAGGAAATATAGAAATGAACTTTGATAAAGAGTTACAAAGAGAAGCTGCAAAAATAGGAATGACAGCAACTCTAGGCGTGACTGTTGCAACATCTTTATTTATGAAAAACAAAGCTGCAAAAAAAAGCTCATGTAGTTGCAGGTGTTGCATTTTGTGGATTTACACTTTGGCATACAATGTTGTATGATTCAAAAAATAAAAAGAAAACAGAAGAAATTGAAATTAAAAAAAGGGGATGATTAATCCCTTTTGCTCCATAGTCTTTCATTTAGTTTCAACTCTTCTACAATACTTACTGCAAGATATAGATTATTTATATACTCTTTTGTAAGTTTTTCATCAAGTAATGAAGTAAATACCGTAGGTTCAAATAAATCTTTTCCATAATCAATTGCTAAGTGTAGATGATTATCTACAAATGAGATATGAATATCATGTGCAGTTTTCTTTTTAAAATCTAATAATCTCTCCATCATTGTATGTGAAAGAATATATCTTGCTTCTATTTGATCATTTGAATAGACAACAAACTCTTTTTCAAAGTCTGGATTATCCATTTTAACTAGTTCATCCCTTGATAAGTTTTTTGATTGTAACCAGTTTCCAATCAAATTACCAAAGGTATTTTGTGCAAGATCAGGTAAAATAACTGTTTGGCCATAAAAGTTTTTATGAAAATCAGCAACTATAAAAAGCCCTTGAAATATAGTTGAATATCTTGTTCGTCCCTTATTGTCTTTATATTTTTTTTTCTGCATGAATATCTGAAAATTGTATAGTTGTTTTATCTAATTGTCCTAAAATAAAATCATTTCCAGAAAATTTATCTGGTTTATTAAATAGTAAGGATCTATTAAACATAGATTCAGAGATATGTAGATTTGCCGAGTAGTTTAGATTTGAATCTAGTTTTTTTATAAGAGGTTTTATGACTTGTTCTTTAAACTCAGAACGATAATCTCTTTTTAAATATTTATATAAAAAACTTCCTAAAGCTGCTATTGCAAAAATAAAATAAGGCACTGCATCAAATTTGTTTTCACTTAGAAAAAAGAATATAAAATATAGTGTTGCTGCATTCCAGACTAAAAGAATATAAAAAAATATTAGTCTATTTTTGATTTTTTTTTCTTCTATTTTCAAACTCTTCTATAGTTGAATATAGTTCGTTATGATAAAAAGTTGTTAACTCTTCAATAGATTTCATTAGTTATTGAAAAGCTCTTTAACATCTATATTTTCTCTTTGTGTCTGTTCTATAACAAACACATTTTTTCTTTGATAGTTCATAGCTTTTGCCATGAAATTTGTTGGTATCATCTCTATTGCATTATTATAGTCTGTAACAGCTTGGTTGTAAGCTCTTCTAGAAGCTGAAATTTGCTCTTCTACTTCATTTAAAGCTGATTGTAATTGGATTACATTTTCATTTGCTTTTAAATCTGGATATGCCTCTACTGCTACCATAAGAGAACCTAAGGCTTTAGTAAACTGATTATCCATATCAATCTTTTGATTCTCATTTAAATCTGGTTTGATAGCTTTTGCTCTTAAGCTAGTTACATTTTCAAGAACTGATTTTTCATGTTCCATATACTCTTTAACTGATGCAACTAAATTTGGAATAAGATCATATCTCTTTTTTAATTGTGTATCAACAGAAGCAAATATATTTTCAACTTGATTCTTTTTTCCAACTAAAGAGTTGTACATTAAAACTAGAATTAGTATGAAAATAGCAATTATTATAAGTGTTATAGGCATAATTTATTCCTTTAAAAAAGTAAATAAAGTTTATCTCTTTTTCTTTTAATTATTATTTAATTTACAACCAACTGAAGGAATTGTCTCAATTAGTTTATATTCCAATTTCCCTCTAAGTCTATAAATCAAAGTTCTTAGGGTACTTTCAGATACAGAATGCGCAGGCCATAATTGATTTTCAAGTTCTTGGAAAGTGACAACTTTATTTTTTGCACTCACTAAAAGCTTTAATAATAATCCCTCTTTCCTACTTAATCTAATAGGTAAATCTTTATAAAAAAGTTTTTCTGTTTTATTACAATAATAATAATCTAAACCAAGACTTTTATGATTTTTATTAACTGACTTTATTGATGATTTAGAGTTTTTATACAACCCAAGTAGTATATTAGATTTTAGATCATCAATCTTAAGAGGCTTAATTAGATAACTTACAGGCTCAGTTTCTATTGCTCTATTTATTGTTTTTTCATCATTAAAAGCAGTGATATAGATAGTAGGAATTTTACTTGAAGCATGTATCCTTTTTGTAATTTCAATACCATCTTTACTATTTTTAAGATCAATATCCATTAGTATTAAATCTGGCTTGTCTTCTTTAACACTATCTAATGCACTATCATAATCTGATGCTGTATTAGTAACTTCAAAATCAAATTTTTCTAATGCTTTTTTCATCTCTAAAGCAATGATACTTTCATCTTCAACGATTAAAATTTTTGGTTTTTTCATAATAAACACCTTATATTTTTTTTAATCATATCATTTTCGTGTCACATCTAGTGTCACAAAATAAGTGAAATTTATATTTTTTATTTATAAAAAATTATCATCTTATTACAATCAAGAAACCCTTATTGTAGTAAAAGTGTATAAAATGGTTAATGCAGTTGAATTATGACTATTGAATATCACTTAAGATTATTTCTTCTATTTTTTTTGATTTACCAAAATGATTTAATAAAGTTAAATCTATTTGTGGATATTTTTTTTGAAGTTCTTGAATAATATTTGGAATATCTATTAATACATGCTTCCCTGAATTTAGAAAAAAAGGATAAAAATCTATCTTTTTAATGTCATTTAAAATAAGGTTTTCTACACAACTTACTATATCTGGATTTGCAAGTTCTAAAAAAGCAGCTTCCATAATGGCATAGTTGTGTTTATCTTTCATATTTTCTACCATATTTAAAAATTCATCATTTGAACTCTGTTTTTTGCTACCATGAGCTATTAGTACTATTGCTTTTTTCATCTTGCTAAGACCTTTTTTTGTAGAAATTATGAATCGTAATTATATCAGCCTATACTTAAATATGTAAGTTTTATAAAGTATCTAAAAAAGATAATAATGGTGCGACCGATGGGACTTGAATTTTTCAGGTTGTATTTTTATAAAATATAAAAGTCTATAAAATGGGACTTTTTGAAAAATTAAATAACTCAATTTATTGATAAATAACTATATTTCGTAAAAAAATCGTAAAATAAAATATTGAAAAATTATAATTTTTGTAATCATTTTTAATGTATAATTAAATTCAATATAAAATTACGATAGAAGGATAAATTATTTCTGCTAACTATTTAACTTTTAATAATAGAAATCTAAGGAATCTTAAAAGAAAATCTAAAAATATAAAAGTAAAAAAGACTAGAAAATGTAAAGTTAATAAAAAAAAGAAAAAGAAAAAATCTGTTGGATATATTACTGAATTAACAAAAAAATCTTTACTAAATGCTTATTATGAAAAGTTTCAATATTCTAAAACTAGAGGTATTGATGGAAAAAGAGGCGTGGATTTAAAAGTTGAACCTCCGTATTCAAAAAATAAAATCAATGATTTATATTGGTTAATAAAACAAGTAAAGAAAGAATAAATATAAATTTAGTAATTATCAAGAAATAATAGTGTCAAAAGGGAAAGGTAAAGAACCAAGAATTATTTCAAAATCAACAGTTAGAGATTCAATAGTTTTATATACATTAAAAGAGTATTTTAAGAAAAACATAGAAGGCTCAATTTCAGTTAAAGCAAATGATATTATCCAAAATATAATAGAACATATTAAAGATATTAAGAATATTGAAGATTATATTTTTATCAAACAGATATTGAAAATTATTATGGGAGTATCAATCAGGAAATATTGCTTGACAAGATTAAAGAAATTGTAAAAAAAGATTCAAATAGTAAATTAATTATTAGTTTAGTTAGCAAAATTATAAAAAATCCTACAATAGAATTTGGTATGAAAAAAGATGAATCAAATTTAGAAAATACTAAAGGTGTTCCTCAAGGTTTGTCTTTATCTAATATATTAGCTAATCTATATCTAAGAGACTTTGATAATAAAATGAAAACTTTCGAGCAAGATAATAGTAGTGGAGTATTGGCATATCATAGGTATGTTGATGATATATTAATTATATGTAAAAAAGATAAAGTAACTGAAATAGAAAAATCTCTAAAAAATGATATTGAAGCTCTTTGTTTAAACATTCATAAAGATAAAACAGTAAAAAAAAAATTTATCTGAGAAAAATTCATTTGTTGATTTTCTAGGTTATATCTTTAGATATAAAAGTGGATATAGTTCTAACCATTTAAAACTTAATAACTTTATTATAAAACCTAGAAAAAAAAACTTCAAATAACTTTTTGAAATCAATTCTATCTCAATTTACATTATTCAAAAGAAATTTATATGAAATAAGTAATTTGAAAAATAGAGACACTGCTGATAAGAGGAGAAATCTTGTAATGGCTAATTTTGTTTTTAGACTAAACTTACTGATTGCAGGATGTATTGCAAATGGAACAAGATTTGGTTTTTTTAGTTATTTCTCAAAAATATCAACACCATATTTAGCACATCAAGCTCAAAATATAATTAAAAAGGAACTAATTAAATTAAATAAATTAGAGTTTATTTCAGAAGATGAGTATATTGAGTTATTAAAAACTATAAAGAAACCAATTACATCTTTTTATAGTACGCAGA
>JDSF01000551.1_pt1 | contig 10842 bp, 9 predicted proteins | sample 199441 | NCBI WGS metagenome assembly JDSF01 (sample SAMN02592751, study PRJNA231836) | bioreactor metagenome | isolation source: continuous culture bioreactor denitrification-DNRA | place: Germany: Bremen
TTACAAAGTAGAAAAGATGCTCAAGAAGCTATAAAATCATTTAATCAGAAACTAAAATCAAATTCTCCTTACTCTATGAATATGAATAAGTTTCAAAGTTTTTATTCAAAAAGTTTTCCTAATAAATTAGAAGATAATCCTATTATTGAACTTAAGATAAATAATAAAAAGCAAAATGAACAAGTTGAAACTCCAAAACTTAGTGACGAGATTAAAATTGTTAAATCAACTCCTAAAGTAAAAGCACAACAAAAAGTTAAAATAGAAAAAAAAAGAGCTAAAAAAGAAACCTATTAAAGAAAAGAAAAAAGAAGTTTCAAAACCAAAAAGAAAAATTGTAAAAAAGAGTTCTTCTAAAAAAATTAAAGAAGCGAATTTAAATAAAAATAAATTTATTAAAGATACCAAACTAGAAGATGTATATTTTATAGAAAGTGATGGAAACTTCAATATTTTAAGTGAAGTGTTTTTGAATGATGGAAGTTCATTTTATACAGTTGATTTAGGTGAGTTAAAACTTGATGATATCTCTATAGAACAATTTTTTGTACAAAATAGTATGAAAGATAATGCATTAGCTTATAAGTATGGAGATAAAAAAGAGTTTGCAAGAATAATATATGGAGCTTTTGAGACTAAAGATGCAGCAAGTGAAGCTGCTAAAAAATTAAATGTATCAAATGAAAAGCCAAGAGTTAGTAATATCAAAAATCATCAAAATTTATATAAAGAGTTTCATAAAACACAAAAAATTTCAACAAGTAGTTTCTCTTATGAAGGTTCAGATGATATAATTTACTCAAAATTAGATAATAGACAAAATAGATTAAAAGAGGAGTTCTTTAATTATAATTCTTCTTTTTATACAATAACCTTGACAACTTTTTCAAAAGAGAATATTGATATAGAGAACTATTTTTTTAAAAATAACTTAACAGAAAGCACTCTTGCTTTTTCAATAGGTTCTGTAAATAACTATTATAGAGTTATTCATGGTGTTTATGAAACATATGATGAAGCAAATAGTGCTATTGAAAATTTAAATTATGAGTTAAGAAAAAATTCTCCATATGTGTCTAGAATAAAAACACAACAGAAAAAATTTGAAAGTTATAATAATAGAACTTTAGAAGAAGAAAAAGCTAAAGCAAAAAAAATAGAGTTTAGTGAAAAGTAGGAAAATTAATTGAAAGTTACAAGAAGTTCAGAAAAATTAAAATCAGTTACTAAAGCTGGTATTATTTTAAAACCTGATTCGCCAGAGATAAAAAAAGATTTTTTAGAGATAAAAAAATGTTTTGAAGTACATAATATAGAACTTCAATTGGAAAAAAAATCTGCATTAATGATATCAGAACCAAATGGTTTAGAGCTTGGAGAACTTTGTAAAAATGTAGACTTCTTAATCTCCATTGGAGGAGATGGAACACTATTATCAGTAGTTAGAAATTCTTTTGAATTTGATATACCAGTTTTAGGTATTCATATGGGAACTTTAGGATTTTTGACAGATATTTTAGTTGAAGAATTACCAATATTTTTAAATGATTTTAGATCAGATAACTATAGAATTGATAATAGAATGTTAGTAGAGTGTAAGGTTAATGACAAAACTTTTGTAGCTTTTAATGATATTGTAATCTCTAGAAAAACAGTCTCTTCTATGATAAAGATAAAAGCAAAGATTGATGGAAATTCATTTAATTCATATTATGGTGATGGAGTTATTATATCAACTCCTACTGGTTCTACTGCATATAACTTATCAGTTGGAGGGCCAGTTGTATATCCTTTAACAGAAGCTTTTATTATAACTCCTGTTGCTCCTCATAGTTTAACTCAAAGACCTCTTGTGATGCCTGCTGATATTGAAATTGAGTTTAAAATAGTAGATGAACAAGGAGCAGTATTATTAATAGATGGTCAAGATACACATGAAGTGGAAAATCAAACAGTAATCAAAGTAACAATTGCAAATAAAAAAGCAAAACTGATACATAGAACAAAAAGAAACTTTTTTGAAGTACTAAATGATAAACTAGGGTGGGGTAACTAAAACATATGATAAATAGAATTTATTTAAAAGATTTTTTATCTTTTAAAGAGGTTGATTTAGAGTTAGAAAAAGGATTAGTAGTTTTTACAGGACCAAGTGGTGCTGGTAAATCTATTTTAATGCAATCAATTTTATCTCTATTTGCAATAGAAGATGCAAAAGCAAATTTAGGTGAAGTCTCTTTAAATGGTTTGAACATAGAAGATGAAGCTTTTGATTTAGAAGCAGGTGATGAAATAGTTATAAAAGAGATAAAAAAAGATAAAGTAAGATACTTTTTAAATAATCAAACAATCTCTAAAAAAAATCTAAACTCATTTTCAAAAAGATTAATAAAACATCTACACTTAAAAGATACAAGCGATTTTGATAGTTCTAAATTAGTAGACTTTTTAGATTCTTTATGTCTAAAAGAGAATAAAGACTTTTTAGGCTTAAAAGAGAATTTTTTAAACTCTTATAAAGAGTTTCAAAATATAAAAAACCAACTTAATAAGATAAAAGAAGATGAAACAAAATTAGAAGATTTAAAAGAGTTTGCTAAATTTGAAATAGAAAAAATTGCTTCAGTAAACCCACAAGTTGGAGAGTATGAAGAGTTAAATGATATTAAAAAAAAGACTTTCTAAAAAAGAGAAGATACAAGAAGCTATTGAAAAAGCAATACCTCTTTTTTCTCATACTTCATCTGTAAATTTAGCACTTGAATTACTTGATGAAGATTGCCGCTTTTTTTGATGAAGCTGTAAATGAATTAAACAATATATTTGAAAAGTTTAATGACTCCCTTTTAGAAATGGAAGAACTTGATATTGAAAATGTACTTGATAGAATAGAAAAACTATCAAGTCTTCAAAAAAGGTTTGGTTCGATTGAAGAAGCTTTAATATATAAAAAACAGAAAGAAGAAGAGTTAGAGTCATATGAAAATATCTCTTTTGAAAATCAATTCTAGAAAAGAATTTAATAAAATCTCAAACAAGTTGATGAAGTAGCTTTAGAAATAAGTAAATACAGAAAAGATGCTACGAAGGTATTAGAAGAGAAAATAAATCACTATTTAAAATATCTATATCTTTCAAATGCAAAAATCAATTTATCAAAAAAAGAGCTTGATTCTTCTGGAATTGATAAGATAGATTTTGAATTAAATGGTGTAAATCTTGATACTATCTCTTCAGGTGAATTCAACAGATTAAGACTTGCACTTTTAACTTCTATTAGTGAGTTTGATATTGTAGAAAATGGGATACTCTTTTTAGATGAGATAGATGCAAACTTAAGTGGAAAAGAGAGTTCAGCTATTGCAACAGTATTAAATAAACTTTCGCAGACTTACCAAATATTTGCAATCTCTCATCAGCCACAACTTACATCAACAGCACGTACTCATTTTTTAGTAGATAAAAAAGATGGAATATCAAGTGTAAAAAAACTTGATGAAAATTCTAGAGTAGATGAAATAGCAAGAATGATAAGTGGTGAAAATATTACAGAAGATGCTTATAGTTTTGCTAAAAATTTATTAAAAGACAAAAAGAGTTTTTAGTCTATAACTAAAAACTCTTTTCTCATATTATCAGTTAATATTTTCAATTTATCTTTTTGAGATTTTGTTCTTAGCATTATCTATTAAAGGTTTTAAATTCTTATGAAACTTCTTTAAGAAGTTAAGAATATATTTTGTTTTTGGATGTGGATTATTTATATGTGAATTTAGTTCAATAATCTCTAACACTAAATCAGTATAACCTAAAAAAGCAGCATAGTTTATTGGTAGTACTCCAAACTTATCTGGTTCATTTAGTAAAACTTTATTGTACGTATATATTAGTTTAAATATTTTAATATCATTTTTCCAAATGGCATTATGCAGTATGTGCCTTCCTCTATTATCTATAGCATTCATATCTGCTCCACCATGAAGAATCATCTTAATAGTAGTCATATCACAATTTAATATAGCTTTATGTAAAGTTATTCCACCAAATGAATCTTTAGCATTTACATTTGCTCCCATCATAATAATTGTTTGTAAGTTATTGTGATACTCTTTTAGTTCAGCCTCTTTTTTAAACCTTTGATTCTCTTCCATATATTTATAGATAATATTTAATCCATCGTTATCTGGTTGATTTATATCTGAACCATATTTCATAAGTAGTTTTACTAGTTCTAAGCTACCATGTCTTAATGCTTCAAAAAAGTAAGGTTCTCCATTGGAATTTAACATTGTAAGATTTGTATCTGTATTTATTAAAACTCTTCCAAGTAAAGTCATATAATCAGTTTTTGTATCCAAATCTTTTTTTATAGAAACTTTGACTTTTTTTAGATTTTTTGTGATAAGTATTGCATCAATAAGTTTTTCTATTGTAGTTCTATTTTCACTATCTTTTATATTTGGATTTGCTCCATAATCTAATAGTACATGAGTAATTTCTAAAAATGGTACACCTTTTATGATAACTGAGTTTAGAGCAGTTTCATTATTATCACTTTTCATATTTATATCTACGCCATATTCAAAAAGTACTTCTAGAATATCTATACATCTATTTTTTGTAACAATTGTTAAAATTGTTTCATGATCATTATTTGATATTGTTGTATAAACACCTTTTTCAATAAGTACAGGAATAAAATCTAATAGATTTTTTATATCTTTTTTACTCTCATCTTCTTCAATAAGTTTTTTTCTATGTTCCATTTTTTTATTTATGATAGAAAAATTAGATGAAATAATATATTATTGCCTAGTTTATCAGTATGATTTATATCTAAACCATTTGCAACTAAATGATGAAAGACATCTTCACTTTTTAAACCATTTACAACTACGTAAAAAAGAATATTTCTTCCATATTTATCAACTTTTTTATAATTATCAAATTTTGTTAAAATAGTATTTAAAATCTCTTTTTTTTCATAAGTAGTTTTATAAAAAAGTATCTCATCTGAAAAATTAAATTTATCATCACTATATAAATCATCAATTACTTTTTGATTGTGCACATTAATTGCAAGATGAAGAAGAGTTTGACCTATCTTATTTTTTTTATTTATATCTTTTATAAAAGGTTTAAGTTTTTTGTATGCTTTAAAGTTGTTATTGTGAACTGCATACTCAATTGCGGTATGTCCTTTATAATCTTCATCATTGTGAGTCTTTGTTTTTTTTAAAAGTTCATCTACAGAATCAATGAATCCATGCTTACAAGCTAACATTAAAGGAGTAATTCCATTTGCATCTTTTGCATCAAAATCGATACCATTTCTTATTAGCCATCTTACAGATTCTATTCTATTAATAGGAACAATTATATGCAATAAGTTTTGTAGGTTTTGGTTTTTATGATTAATGTCTAGATTTTTAAGCATTGAATCAACTTTAGATTCGTTAAAACTTTTACTTTTCAATTCTTCTACTAAATCATCAACTGTTATTTTTTTAAATAAATTAGTTAACATTTGTGTTCCTTACTATTATGAAATTTTAACATAATAAAATAAAAATTAAAAAATAAGTTGACTTTTTAGCGGGTTTATTGTTAAAATGAAAAAAAATAATAAAGTAATCGAGGGGATAATTATGTTTTCATCTTTAACTATCAAAGCAAAGCTATTACTTATTTCTTTGATAGCAATTGTAATAGTTTCTATTTCAATAGCCTTTGAGTCAATTTATGCAATAAATGATTTATCTAAAAAAGACATTGAAAGTTTTAGAAAAGAAGCATTTGCTACAAAAGAAAAAGAATTAAAGAACTATGTTTCTTTAGCAATTAAAACAGTTCAAAAATACTATGAAAGAACAGATATCGCTAAAGTAAAAGAAGAAGTACAAGAAGACTTGAAATTTCAAACAGGATTTATTTTTTCGATTATTGAATCTGAGTATAAAAGATTAAATGGAACAATTCCAGAAGATGAATTAAAAGAAAAACTTAGAAAAATTGTTGAAGGTACAAGATACGGTAAAAATGGTTATTTTTGGATAAATGATACAGATGTTAAGATGATTATGCATCCAATAAAGCCTTCCTTAAATGGTAAAAATCTTGCACAATTAAAAGATAAAAGTGGAAAAAGATTTTTTCAAGAATTTGTAGATGTAGTAAATGCAAAAAAAGAAGGTTTTGTAGATTATTTATGGCCTAAACCTGGATTTGAAAAACCACAACCTAAAGTATCTTTTGTAAAACTTTTTAAACCATATAACTGGATAATAGGAACTGGTGAGTATGTTTCAGATGTATCAACAAAAATTAAAGAAGAAGCACTTAAAAGTATCAATGATATGAGATATGGGAAAGATGGATATTTTTGGATTAATGATTCAAATGCTGTAATTGTAACTCATCCAATTAAACCTTCATTAAATGGTAAAAACTTATCTAATTTACAAGATAAAGCAGGTAAATATCTATTTAAAGAGTTTGCAGAAGTAGGAAATGCGAAAGCAGAAGGTGGTCTTGTTAAATACATGTGGCCAAAACCTGGTTTTGATGCTCCTCAACAAAAATTCTCATATGTACAAAAATTTCAACAATGGGATTGGATTATTGGTACTGGAGCATATGTAAATGATATAGAAAAAATTATAAAAAATATGGAAGAGAAAACTAATGATGAGATTAATACTATTATTAGAAATATCTCTATTTTTACGTTAATTGCTATTATTCTTATTTATATTTTATATTCATTCTTAATTAAAAGAGTAATTATAAATCCTCTTGAGCATTTAGATGAAGCGATTAAAGAAGTATCATCTGAAAGTTCAGGAACAAGTGAAATTAAAAAACTTGCAAATGATGAAATTGGTACAGTTGTAGATAGCTTTAACGCATATATTAAAAAGCTTCAAGATGGATATGCTGAAGATGCAAAAGTTATTGAAGAAGTTGAAGATGTAATTCAAAAAGTTAACAATGGATTCTATGTTTACAAAGTTGAAAGAAACTCTTCAAACCCTCAAATTATGAAATTAAAAGAGTCTATTAACTCTATGATTGATGGTACAAATAATAAATTAGAAGAGATTAATAATATATTATTAGCATATGGAAATTCAGAGTTTGATTATAAGAAAAATGCTGATAATACTTCAAATGGTATTATTGGTTCTTTATATACAAGTACATTAAAACTTGGTGGTACAGTATCTGAATTCTTATCAATGATTACAACTACAGGTGATAAACTAAATAATGATACAGATGTATTATCTAGCTCTTCATCTCAATTATCTACATCAGCAAATGAGCAAGCTGCTTCATTAGAAGAGACAGCAGCTGCTGTTGAGGAGATTACTTCTATTATTAAATCAAGTAATGAAAAAGTAAATAGAATGTCAACTCTAGCAAATGATTTAAATAATTCTGCTAAAGAGGGTGAAGATTTAGCTTCTAAAACTACAAGAGCAATGGAAGATATTGATACACAAGTAAATTCTATTAATGATGCGATTACTGTAATTGACCAAATTGCATTCCAAACAAATATTTTATCACTAAATGCTGCAGTTGAAGCAGCAACAGCAGGTGAAGCTGGAAAAGGTTTTGCAGTAGTTGCACAAGAAGTAAGAAATCTTGCTAGTAGATCAGCTGAAGCAGCTAAAGAGATTAAAGGTATAGTTGAAGCTGCAACAAGTAAAGCTAATGAAGGTAAAGTAATTGCTGATAATATGATTGGTGGTTATAGTGACTTAAATAGTAAAATTAGTGAAACAATTGAACTTATTTCTGATGTTACGGGTGCAAGTAAAGAGCAAGAGACTGGAATTATTCAAATTAATGATGCAATCAACTCTTTAGATCAAGCTACTCAAATGAATGCTGCGTCTGCATCACAAATTAGCAGTCTTGCAAATGAAGTTTCTACTCTGTCTGTTGACCTATTAAGTATTGCAGAAAGAGCTAAATTTGATGAAACTAAGAAAGCTGAAATTTGCGATATTGATTTAGTATTTGAAATGTCAAAACTTAAAAATGATCATATTATATTCAAAAATGATAACTTAGGAAAAGTAGGAAATTATGCTACATGGTCTGTAACATCTCATAATGATTGCGACTTTGGTAAATGGGTAAAAGAACAAGAGACTGCGGGAACAGGGTTTACTAAAACATCCAATTGGGCTGCTATGAAAGAGTGCCACGCACAAGTTCATAATACAGTTCAAGAGTATATTAATAAAAATGGTGAGAAAGCTTCAAATGCTGAACTTGAATCTATATCTAAAAAATTAGAAGAGAATACAAATTGTTTATTTAAATGTATAGATAATGTTAAAGTTGACCATTGTAAAGAACAAAGTAGATTAGAGTCTACAGGAAATGTGCAATCAGTATCAGCACCACAGCCGGTTGCAAAACAATCTACACCAAAACCTATAGAAACTATAAGACCTAAAAAAATTGAAGTAACAAAACCAACTACTTCAAATGCTCAAACAATTACTGCAAATAATAGTAATGATGACGATGAGTGGGAAAGCTTTTAAGCTTTCCTTCTTGTTGTAACTATTCTTATAAATTTTAATTAAAATTTCACAAAACCTCTTTTATAAAATTTTTTGATATAATTGCGAAATTATCAAACTGTGTCTTGTAAACACATAAGGAAAATATTACTATGAAAACAGATGAAAAAATAGAACTACTATCTCCTGCTGGAAATTTAGAAAAATTAAAAATTGCTTTTAAATACGGTGCTGATGCTGTATATGGTGGGGTTAGTCACTTTAGTTTAAGAATTAGAAGTGGAAAAGAATTTACTTTTGAAACTTTCAAAGAGGGGATTGATTATGCCCATGCCCATGGAAAAAAAGTTTATGCAACAATAAATGGATTTCCTTTTAACTCGCAAATAGATTTATTAAAAAAACATATTATTCAAATGGCATCTTTAAAACCTGATGCGTTAATTGTTGCAGCTCCTGGCGTTGTAAGACTTTGCAGAGAATTAGCTCCTGAAATTCCAATTCATTTATCAACTCAAGCAAATGTTATGAACTATCTAGATGCACAAGTTTATTATGATATGGGTGTAAGAAGAATCATTGCCGCACGTGAAATATCTTTAAGAGATGTAAAAGAGATAAAAAAACATCTACCTGATATGGAGATTGAAATTTTTGTTCATGGTTCAATGTGTTTTGCATATTCAGGGAGATGTTTAGTATCTGCTGTTCAAATGGGTAGAGTTCCAAATAGAGGAAGCTGCGCAAATGATTGTAGGTTTGAATATACATTATATGCTGCAAATGAGGACCATAGTACACTATTTAGACTTGAAGAAGAACCAGGCGTTGGAACATATATTTTTAATGCAAAAGATATGAACCTTGCTTCTCACGTAGATGAGATTTTAGAGAGTGGTGCAGTTGATTCAATTAAGATTGAAGGAAGAACTAAATCACCTTATTATGCTGCTGTAACTGCATATGCATATAGATCTGCAATTGATGATTTTTATGCACAAAAATTTGATGCTAATAAATATCAAACAGAATTAGCAACTACAAAAAATAGAGGTTTTACTGATGCATATTTAGTTCATAGACCTTTTGAGAAAGAGAATACGCAAAACCATGATTATGCACTTAGTAAGGGTTCTTATGAAGTAAGTGGACTTGTTACAGATGATGAAGAACATTTTATGTGCAAGTATAAAACTTATCCAAATGAAGAGACAGAAATTTTTGCTCCATTAAACTCTACTATTGAAGAGTGTGAAAATGAGATTGGAAAGATTTATAAAAAAGAAGATGGAAAATACTATATCTCTTTTAAGAAGATATTAACAGAGACTGGGAAAGAGTTAGAATCAGTACATAGTGGAAATACAAATAAAATACAACTTCCGGGAAAACTTCCGTATTTAACTATGTTAAGAGTTGAAAATGAAGAAGTAGAAAGTTGCCAAACAGGTGGTTGTAGTAACTAAAAATGGTTGTATTTAGAGTAACTGAAAATATAAATATTAAAACAACAGATGGAACTTTAGTTAAATATAATAAATTAAAGAATCCAGCTAATCTTTTCAATGAAACAATATATATATCTACATATGAGGATTTTGATGATTTAAAAAGAGTCTTTACTAATGTAGGAGCTAAATATAAAGCACGAGTGATTGATGAATCAAAAATAAGATATTTATCTCAGTTTCCAAAAGAGTTAGGTATCTTAAATATAAATGAGTACTCAACAACGCAAAACTTGGATTATAAGTATAAAGAGTTAAACTTTAAACAAGAGAGTGAAGAATTAAAATCTTTATATCTAAATGAACAATCTGTTTCAATACAAAAACAGCTTAAAGGTGTTTTAAAACAAGATATTTCAATTTTATTATTAGGAAATCCAGGTACAACAATATCAGAAATGATATGTGCTTGTACCTCTTTTAGAATTTTACATGAGAAGTTGAGTGAAAAATTTAAAAGTGTTAAATTTGATTTGTATTTAAATGCTTCAGAAAATAAATATTACTCAAGAGATAAGATGATTTTCACAAATCAATCTTTTATAAATAAAGTATCTGCATTATCATTAAATGTAAAAGAGTTTTGTAATTATGATTTTTTTATAGATTTAAGTTCTGTGACAAAAAGAAGTTATTACAAAGAGCTTCCTCATATTGATGCATGGTTATATAAGTTTGGGATAGATTATAAGCAAATAAGTACTTATGATAAATATAATACCATAAACATAGCTTCATATAAGCCAAATAAAGAATTAAAACAAAAAGTAGAAAATATAAAATTAAAGGGT
>JDSF01000552.1_pt1 | contig 10841 bp, 9 predicted proteins | sample 199441 | NCBI WGS metagenome assembly JDSF01 (sample SAMN02592751, study PRJNA231836) | bioreactor metagenome | isolation source: continuous culture bioreactor denitrification-DNRA | place: Germany: Bremen
GTCTTTAAAAACTAACTCGGAAAGTCGAAGAATGTCGAAAACCTTTTATGACATGCTGTTTATCCAATAAAACGTGTCGTTTGTCAGGATTAGTTGAAAATTGGTCAAGTCTAGTATAGGATGAAGGCAGTTAAACATCTATCAGTACATTTTATTCTATCATTCATTAATTGAGGAGGAGAACAATTTGACAAGAATATTAATACAAGAGGACGCATTATCAAGTAAAATTGTAGATCTAGAGAATATATCCCTAAGCGTTTATCAAATTGAGAAAAACCTATCAATAATAAAAAAAATCTATTGATAGCGATATCTTAGCAAGAGGTAATATCAATAATCAACTTGAAAAATTATGCTATAAGATACTAGGGTTAGGAGAAGATATTAGTGGAACAAGTAGGTTCATTCATGGTACAGTTATAGCCTATGAAGATGCAGAAAGAAAGCTAATAGAAAGTATGAGTGCTATTAGCAACGTACCGACAATCAAAGGCAAACAAAATATGGATAAGGCTGAAATAAAAAAATTCTCCTACGCAAAAAGATAGTTTACTATTTCAGCAACTTCTAAAATGGTTGCAATCAAGTTTAAGCCATATAAAAAATTATTTAAGTAACATGAATGTCATGATAAATAATAGCATAAAAGTTATAGAGACCTCCTTACAATTACCTGGGCATATAACCCCACTTCAAGAAAACTTAAAAAGAGATCCAGATACTTACAAAGAAGAGGTCAAAATACTTCAACAAAGATTAAATGAACTAGGGCACAATATCAAGGTTGATGGTTACTTTGGAGATGAAACGTTAAAAGCGGTTAATGGTTTTAAGGAGCAATATGGTCTTGGTAATGCAGATAATTATGAAGGGGTTGTAGGCAATCAAACTTGGTTATGGTTATTCGGTCAGTTAAATGGAGAATTATCGTTAAATCCCAGTAAGTACGATATGTATACTAAAATGGCTCAAATTAGGTTAAGAGAGCTTGGTTATGATATACAGGTAACAGGATTTTTTGACGATAAAACATTAGAAGCAGTTAATCAATTCAAAACAATGAATAAACTTGGCAATACTGGTAATTGGGAAGGGGTTATAGGCTCACAGACTTGGGAATATTTATTTGCACCAAATGCAAAACCGCTTATTAACCCAGAGAAGCCATCTACTTCTAAGCCTATTTCAAATAATATAGATCTAGATATTTTAACGGAGTATGTCAATAATTATGTGGATTTTGTCTTTGTAGATGCAAATGGAAATAAAAGTGACCCTTTACAAATTTACTACGAATGGGGAGGTAAAATGTCCCTTGATGCGTTGAATCAGAAGATGCTTGATCTAGGGTTGAGCGCTGATGATCCACAATTAAGTGATAAAATAGTTGAGTTAGCTAAATCTGAAGATATTATGTTAGGAATTGATTGTTCAGGACTGGTTTTAAGAATTATTGATGCAGCTACAAAAGGGCAAGCTGTACCTTATTATAAAGAAGCATTAGGTCTTAATGATAATTATGATGTGCTTAACTGGGGGATATTGGCGAGTACGTTAACTTCTCTAGATTATGCCACTAAGATAACTGACTTTGATAATGTTCAACCTGGAGATTACATACGTTTTGATAATGGTGGCCATATAGGTATTGTATATAAAGTTGAAGGCAATACCATCTATTATACGCACTCAAGTGGTAAGAAAGGACCTCATACAGGTACCATTACAGTTACAGAAGAAGGAAAGGGTCAGTTAGATCTTAGTAATCGTAATAATGCGAAATTTGATGATTGGGACGATAGCTATTCACAAACAATACAAGGGCTATTTAATTATATATGCAGACCAAATTTTATAGTGAACAATGAACAGGCTAAACCTGAAATTCCTAATGTAAATGATATTGACATCAAAATTGAAGGATTTAGTTATAATTGGTATGGAGAGCATGTGGACCTCCCATTCCAAGAAAAGGTACTAGAGATAGCTGAAAAACTAGAGATGAATCCAGATGATTTAATGGCTATTATGGCATTTGAATCAGGATTTGATCCTGCTATACGTAATAAATATTCTAATGCCACAGGCTCATTCAATTTATGCCAAGTACTGCTAAGGGCTTAGGTACAAGCATTGATGATTTAGCAAAGATGTCTGCCGTCCAGCAATTAGATTATGTATATCAATATTGCAAACCTTTTACAGGAAAGATTCATAATATATATGATGCCTATATGATGGTATTTATGCCTATAGCAGTAGGAAAAGATGATGATTTTCAGTTGGGTATAAAAGATTCTACCACATGCTTTAAAGGAACTGAACTTTCAAAAGGAAAAGTTTATGAACAAAATAGTGGGTTAGATATTAATAAAGATGGTATTATCACCAAAGCCGAAGCAGCCCAAAAAGTTCTTAATAAAAGAAAGAATTATGAGCAAGTTGTTGAAGAACCACGTAAACCTAACGCATACCAGGTCTATAAGGTTCAATCAGGTGATACCCTAAGTAAAATAGCAAATCAATTTAATACGACAGTTGAAGTACTTGCAAAGTTAAACAATATTACCAACATCAATAGAATACATGTAAATCAAGAGATAAAACTACCCATACATAATATAGAAGAATTACCTCATAGTGAGATAGATAATACTCAAGCACCCAACACCACTTTCAATGAAAATAGAGATATGACTAAGAATTATTATGATGACTCATTACCTGAGTACACCGTAGAACAAGATTTATTGACCGTCAATAAGTATTCAAGACCCGGTACTCCCATTAAAGATGTGAAAGCTATTGTAGTACATTATGTAGGTAACCCAAAGTCAACTGCACAGGCTAATGTTAACTATTTTGAGAATTTAAAAAACAGGTAAAAAAAATGATAAAGGAGATTATATTTATGCTAGCGCACATTATTGCGTCGGTCTTGATGGTGAAGTAATTCAGGCAATACCTAAAGATGAAGTGGCATATCATGCAGGTGCTCGAAAAACAGAACTTGCAAAAAATAATTTTACAAATAGTGCTAATAATTATACAATAGGTATAGAGTCGTGTCATCTTGACAAAGATGGTAATTACAATAACGAGACTTATACATCTTTCGTTAGGTTAACAGCAGATTTGTTGAATGAATATGATCTTGATACAGATACTGCCTTATTAAGACATAATGATATTTCAATGAAACCTTGCCCACGATTATTTGTAGAATCTAGTAAATGGGTACATTCAGAAGAAAATAACGCTTGGGAACAGTTTAAGAAGGATGTAGAGATTGCTAGAGCAAGAAAATAAAACAAAAAAATGGTGGTGAAATAATGAAGTTATACAAAAAAAATAATTGCTTTATGTGTTCTAATGGTTCTTACTTCTTGTAGTGCAGTTGTTAATACGGATGAGAGTAGTAAGGATAAAATTAATATAACAGATGGAGCACCAGCTATCAAACATGAAGACAAGTCTATACAGAAAAAACGATGAAAGTAATGATCAGGAAAAAACAACGCAATTCAACTTACAAGGAGAGGCATATTTAGAGCAGGAGAAATATGTGGAGGCCCTAGAATGGTTTGAAAAATCCTTTATAGAAGACCCAGAATATTTATTAGCACATTATAATTATGCAAAGACCTTAGGTATGTTAATGGAAGAAGAGTATCCAACATGGTTTGATAGAAAACAGGATATGATTGAACATCTAAAAAAAAGTTGTTGAAATAAATCCTGAATATATTAAGCATATTGAAGAGGATGCACATTTCGATATTGTTCGAAGAGAATATAATTATTTGCTTCTAATAGGGCTTTCCATAGACAATAGCAAAGATGTAAATAGTATTCTCCAGGGTTTAGATTGGTATATATTAGGGGAAGGTGTAGTACCTGTAATAGGTGGTATCACGTTTAATGCAGATCAGACATTTTCTTTATGGTATTATCCTACTGAATTCTGGAAGGAATATGATACCACTCTTAATAAGCTTCAGTACCATGGACGCTATGATGTGGATAAAAACAAAATTACACTCCGATTAGATGAGAAAATGTTAAAAAGGGAAAAACGAGAGGATATATATAATAATGATACAATTTATGAAGAAGATATGATTCTGAAGGGTGTCTTATCTGAACAAGGAAGTCTTATATTTGATATATTTGATTATAATTTTGATTCATCTTATCCTGAATTTAGTGCTTAAGTTAAATTGCATACAATATATTATGAATTTGAAATGAGGAAAGTCCATGTATAAAAGAAGGAGAACAGCTCCATTTATAATTTTGATGTGTATACTTATGATATCTTTGATAGGATGCAATAAGAATACCCAAAGTGAACATGTAGCTGATGTACCACAAGAAAACGTAGAAGAAGCAAAACAGAGTTATCAGAAGGGGATTCATTTCCATGAAGAAGGTGATCTTGATAAAGCTTTAAAAGCTTATGATAAAGCTATTCAATTAGATACTGATTATGCTGAAGCCTACTATGAAAAAGGTAGAGTTCTATATATGATGCAAGACTATGACAAAGCCATACAAACTCTTGATGTTGCAATCAAACTAAACCCTAATTATGCCGATGCTTACTTTTACAAAGGTATTATATATAGAGAGTTAAAACAGTATGATAAGGCGTTACAAGCCTTAATAGGGTCATTGAGATGGATGAAAAAAAATACCTTAGCGTATATCAATAAAGCCAGGTCATTACAAGGGTTAAAAAAGTATCATGAAGTGATACAAACTTTAGACTCCGCTATAGAACAAGTACCTGATGATGATTCTCTTCATTATGAAAAAGCTATCGTATATAGCCTTATGGGTAACTTTGACGATGCTATTAAGAGTTTAACTAAGAGCATAGAATTAAATCCAAATAATGCTAAAATTGCAAGAAACGATGATGCATTATCTGGTTTGAATGATTTAGAAGATTATCAAGTACTTTTAGGTATAGATGATAATGAATCAAGTGATAATACCTTAGATAATAGTGATACCATAGAAGAAAAACCATTATGGAAATTTAATTTAGAGGACTTGTATGTTAGTGAACAACCAATTCTCTATATCTCCTATGAAGAAATTATAGATCATTTTAGTCAACCAATGAAGATTGATTCTTACCAAGTGCGTATGCCTGGTACGGAAGATTATAATTATTTTTTAAGGGTTAAATATGAAGGGTTGGATTTGGAGTTTATCTTCTATGATGAAATCCTTGAAAAACCAAATCCCGGGGATACGGTTAAAAGATTTGATGTGACAGGACAAAATATTGAATTAGCTAGTGGTTTAAAAGTGGGTATGACTGTTGATGAGGTGATTCATGAATTTGGAGCAAGAGAGGTCTATGACCTTAATAATACAAAAAACCACTGGATATGAAGCTAGTGCCATTAATCATATTTTAACAGCATTTAAACCAGAAAATTATTATAGTCAATATACACAAGCCATGTACATAGATATGGATTATGAGAAAATTCAACCTAATGAAGTATTTGCATATATGGGGTTAGTCTTATTAATTAAGGATAATAAAGTGGATAGAATAGTAGTAGGATACCCTAATTTGTCTTGATGGTAGCATTCGTATTAAAAGAATATAAGTCAATTTGGAATAACTGACTATGAAAAGGATTGAATGTTGTGGTGGAACAGACAAATCAAGTCGTTCCACCATTTATCCATATTAGTAAAGTATAATATGATAATATTTCTAAATAAAAAAAATGATGAAGGTGATGGTATCCTATAGGAATACCATCATTTTTTATCTTACAGGGTAAAAGTGTCTCTAATGGATATAAGATATAATGTGTCCTATGAAGCGTTTGGACACATTATATTGTATATCCAAGTTCAACAAAATGCTTTTGACACCATTACACTTACAGGAAAGTTCTACTTTCTAAGCATATGGAAAAGAAGCGTTTCCATATACGCTAAGGTAAATTTCCCAACGACTAAAACTTCCTAGGGAAGACGAGACGTAGCCTCTTTTCTTGGTTACAAGGAAGATTTTCTTACCTTACTTAAGATTATCTCCTTCAACAAATAGAATATAGATTCCTTCCAATCAAGCATATAAACATCCATTAACACCAATAATAATACGGATATTCATAAAGTGTTCATGATTTTAAACAAAAGTTCATTATTTTGGATTGTGATTATTGTCGAAAATGAATACTATATAATAGAAGATGATAACACCTTACATAGTTAATGTTATTTTTACAGGTGAATATCATCTAGACCTATAACTTTAAGAGAGAAATATGGAGGAGGCAAAATACGATATGAAGAAATTAATGGCTTTATTATTAGTGCTAACTTTAGGTGTTACCATGTTTACTGCATGCAGTAAAAAAGATGACGATAAAGGTGACAAGGCAGAACCAGCAAAACAAACAGACGAAGTAAAAGATGCAGAGAAGGACAATGCGGATACAGATAAAGATACAGAGGTAGCTGCAACAGACAGTTTAGTTGTATACAGTCCTCACAAAGCAGATATGATTAACCCAATCATAAAAGAATTCCAAGAAACAACAGGTATCAAAGTTGATGTAGTAGCTGCAGGTACTGGTGAATTATTAAAGAGAATTGAATCAGAGAGTAATAACCCACTTGGTGATGTGATGTGGGGTGGAGGAGCAGAGTCTCTTAATGCATTCAAAGAGTTCTTCGCACCTTATGAAAGTGAAGAAGCAAAAGCAATTAATACTGTTTTTATTGATAGAGAAAATACTTGGACTGGGACAAGCCCACTTCCAATGGTAATCATGTATAATAAGAAGTTAGTGAAACCTGAAGATGTACCAGCTTCATGGGGTGATTTACTTGATGAAAAGTGGAAGGGCAAGATTGCTTACGCTGACCCAACAAGATCAGGTTCATCCTTTACAATTCTTGCAACCATGTTAACAGCTTACAAAGCTGAAGGTGATGAAGGATGGGAATTCATTAACAATTTCTACAAGAATCTTGATGGTAAGTTAACATCTGGTTCATCAGGCGTATACAAAGGTGTTGCTGATGGTGAGTACGCAGTTGGTTTAACATTAGAAAAAAGCAGCTATGGAATACATCAATGCAGGTGCTGAAGTAGGTATGGTATATCCAAGTGAAGGTACATCATCAGCCCCAGATGCAATTGCTGTTATCAAAGGTACTAAGAATGAAGTAAACGCTAAGAAATTCTTAGACTTCGCATTAACGGCTAAGACTCAAAAATTCGTACTTGATAACTTCGCTTCACGTCCAGTTCGTGACGATGTTGAGATGGGCGACAACCTCATCAAGATGTCAGAAATCAAATTAGTAGATTATGATTTACAATGGGTATCTGATAACAAAGATAACATTGTTAAGAAGTGGAAAGATATCGTAATCGGTAAATACTAAAAAATACAGATTAAACGTATAAAACCAAGATAAATCTATTGAACTTGAGTAAATGGATGTATCAATATTAAGTTCAATAGATATAGTTATCATTAAATAGTATTGTAGTTAATAAGAGGATTTCATACTTTCTTTATAAATATAGTATCATATTGCCTTTGTTAGCCCTTGGGAAAATATAATTTGTCATTCTGTTACTACCTATATGGTTAGAAAAGGTATGGAGTCCTCTTAAGGCACGAGAAAAAAAATGCCTAGTTTATTTTTTTTCTCGTGCTTAATATAAAACAAGCAAGTCATACAGTTGTTATGTACACAAGGTAACAACTTAGTATTTTTTCAAAATAGGCTATCAACATATGATCTAGAATATCACTATATGATCATGGGGATTAAAAGCATATCAACTAAATGAAGCATTACATACCATACGTCTTAGGGTAAAAAATACTAAGTTATAATCTTGAGACATAAAAAAAATGAAGGGAAGCTATTATAGCGACCTCACCATATAAGCGAGATACTAATGTATAAACATTCTCAGGCTTTAAATAATAAGAATATTAGGAGGATTTAGTTATGAGTCATCAAGTTGTCATTAAAAATGCCGTAAAAAAGTATGGTGACTATAAGGCGGTTAATAACGCTAATTTAACCATTCAGGAAGGGGAGTTATTTACACTTCTAGGACCATCAGGATGTGGGAAGACCACACTTCTCCGTATGATCGCTGGATTTAACTCCATTGACGAAGGTGAAATTGCATTTGGAGATAAAGTCATCAACGATATACCAGCACATAAACGTAATATCGGAATGGTATTTCAGAATTATGCCATATTCCCACATATGTCTGTGTTCAATAATGTAGCATATGGTCTAAAAGCTAGAAAAGTGAGTAAAAATGAGATTGAAAAACGTGTTATAGAAGCCTTGCAAATGGTGCAGATGGAACAGTTCAAGGATCGTCAACCATCACAACTAAGTGGTGGACAGCAACAGAGAATAGCCCTTGCAAGAGCCATTGTTATCCATCCAGATGTATTATTGATGGACGAACCTCTTAGTAACTTGGATGCAAAATTACGTGTACAGATGCGAACCATCATTCGTAAACTACAAAAAGACCTTAAAATCACAACAATCTATGTAACCCATGACCAAGAAGAAGCCCTCGCTATTTCTGACCGAATCGCTGTCATGAAGCTTGGTGTTATTCAACAGGTGGGTACACCGGTTGATATCTATAAGAACCCCAAAAACACATTTATAGGTGATTTCATTGGTACATCCAATTTCTTAAAAGGAACAGTTGGCAAAAAAGGTCCAGAAGGAACAGAAGTTCATGTTAATGGCAATAAGATGACATGCAAGTTCAATAATGATCATAGCGGAGAAGTCATTGTTGCAGCAAGACCGGAAGAAATAATCATTAATGATACAAAGAGTGGTGAAATAAAAGGCGAAATTGTGATGGGTACATTTCTAGGTGATTTTATTAATTATGAGATTAAACTTGATAACGAACAGGTAATTGAAGTTAACGAATATACAAAAGACGTTTCACACATTCGAAACCCAGGGGATCAGGTAAGTGTGACGTTAGTGCCTAGCAAAGTACATGTATATGATAGTACAGGTGAGGAGGTACTCCTATAATGAAACAGTTAAGGAAATTCTTTAATTTCTGGAATGTAGTAAGAATCGCCGCATTCGCAACATTAGCTATCACTCTTGTATATCCTTTCTTCACCATGTTAAAGGAGAGTTTTATTTCCCAGGAAACAGGAGGATTTACTTTTACTAACTACTTTGAATTTTTCAAGTATCCTTATTATTATAAAACACTATTAAACAGTATGTCTGTGGTATTAGCTGCTACATTTTTCTCAACCCTCATTGGTTTACCCATGGCTTATATGACAACACGGTTTAATATCTGGGGTAAATCCATTATCAATATTATGATTATATTATCTCTATTATCACCTCCATTTATCGGAGCGTATTCATGGATTATCCTACTTGGACGGAATGGTTTTATCACCAACTTATTTAGAAACATTGGGATAGAATTACCGACTATATATGGTTGGACAGGTATTGTACTGGTATTTAGTTTAAAATTCTTCCCTTATGTGTACTTATTCGTATCTGGTGCTCTTAAGAGTATGGATTCATCCATAGAAGAGGCGGCTGAGAACTTAGGTGTATCAGGATTCAAAAAGCTTATGACCATTACATTCCCACTTATTTTACCAACCATTACAGCGGGTGCCTTAATGGTATTCATGACTTCTCTTGCTGATTTTGGTACACCCATGCTTATTGGTGAGGGTTATAAAGTACTTCCAGTGTTAATCTATGAGGAGTATATGAGTGAGATCGGTGGTAATGCTACAATTGCTAGTATGCTAAGTGTGATTATAATTATCTGTGCAATGGCTATTCTACTGGTACAGAAGTTTATCATAGCCAAGAAGAGCTACATGATGAGTTCACTTCGACCACCTACTGTGGTTCAGTTAAAAGGTCACAAACGTTTCTGGGCTACTTTTGCAATCTTCTTAGTTGCAGGTGTTGCTATGATTCAACAGGTGGTTGTTGTCATTACCTCTTTCATTAAAACAAACGGACCAATTTTTACAAAAGGTTTTAGTTTAGATAGTTACCGTATGATTATCAATAAGCTATCTAGGAATATTACGAATACGTTCTTATATTCAACGATTGCTATTATCATTATGGTTATTGCAGGTCTTCTATTATCCTACTTAATTGTTCGTAAGAAGTCGAAGGTAAATGGTTTCCTTGATATTCTTATCATGTTCCTTATGTCATTCCGGGGGCAGTACTAGGTATCAGTTTACTTGTAGCATTCAATGACGGACCCATTGTACTGAGTGGTACAGCAACCATACTTATTATTGCTTATGTCATTCGTAAGTTACCTTATACCATTCGTTCATCAACAGCTATTTTGTATCAGATTGATCCAAGTATTGAAGAAGCTTCTATTAACTTAGGGGTATCGCCTATGAAGACCTTCTTTAAGACGACGGCAAGATTGATGGCACCTGGTGTGTTATCTGGTGCGATTTTGAGTTGGATTACAACGATTAATGAATTAAGTTCAAGTGTTATTTTGTACACAGGTAAAACGGCTACCATTTCGGTAGCGATCTATACGGAGGTTGTTCGTGCAAGTTTTGGTACGGCGGCTGCGTTGGCATCTATTTTGACGGTAACGACAATTGTATCTATTTTGTTATTTAATAAGATATCTGGTGGTAAAGGAATTACCATGTAGGATAGCAGTTTGAGCCCATAGAAAACTTTGGTTTTTTTATGGGTTGAAGTTGTTTTTGGTGGTTGTTATTTAGTGCCTGTGTTTTTGGCTAGGGGGG
>JDSF01000553.1_pt1 | contig 10747 bp, 13 predicted proteins | sample 199441 | NCBI WGS metagenome assembly JDSF01 (sample SAMN02592751, study PRJNA231836) | bioreactor metagenome | isolation source: continuous culture bioreactor denitrification-DNRA | place: Germany: Bremen
AATTTGGATTTGTTCTCTTTGATATATTTTAAATTTGGCGTAGGTATATTCTCTTTAGCTAAAGCTTCAACAATTGATGAACCAGCAATAAGTGAAGCAGCACCTAGTTTTAAAAAAGTTCTTCTTTTATCGAACAATTCTTGAGGGGTAACTTCGTTTTCACTTATATGCCAACTTGGTTTATTAATAATATTCATCACATATCCTTTTACTAATCTTGTGAAATTCTAAGATTTTACTGTTAAGGATATGTGTAGAAGTGTTTATTTACCTTTAAAAAGAATGATTAAATATCTAGAAGACCAAATAATTAATCCAGCTATTAAAAGTATTGAAGATAAATTAATAAAGAAAATATAATCTAAATTCATATTTGAACTTAATGATGCAAATATTCTTACAAGTGCAATAAATTGCACAGCAATAAAAATTGTAATAGCAAACTTATCTGCATGTGGTGTTTGACCTGAGTGTCCTAAAACGACTCTTGTTCCAAACCCAATTAATACTGTTACAAAGTATCCTAAGGCTATAGTATGAATTACTGCTTTTTCAAATATAATTCCTGTATTAAAAAGTGCACTAAGTGATTCAAGTATTGATATGAAAAATGCAAAAGGAATCCAATATAATGAAATAAATAAAACCCACATAATTGCAATAGTATTAAATACTGGTAGTTTCCACTTGATTAATTCTCTAACAAATAAAATAAACAAAGGAATATCTGCAAGAAGATTTAATTCAACTGTTCCAAAACTTAAAATTAAAACTTTTAAAACCAATAATACAAATAACATCTCCATAAGATTTTTACTTTTATTTATAACATAACCTTGAACTTTCATTGAAGTAAAAAACGGTATCATTCTTTGAGATATTGTAAATATTATTCCAAAAATAAATAGATAAAATCCACTGTTAATAGCTATTTCTTTTACTTGATAAGCATAAGAAAAATCTATTAAAGAGATAATAAATAAATAGTGAGTAACTAATCCTGCACTAAAAAATATGAGAACCCACTTAGTATCATTTTTCTCTTTCATAATACTTTTTTTATGTATAGAATAGAGTAATCTAAAACTAAAAATTTGAGTAACAAAAAGTATTGGAATAAATAAAAGATGTATATTTAAAGAAAAAAGAAATGATAAAAAAAATACCAATAGAACATAGAAAATAAAACAAAAAGTTTTTCATATAAACTTCAGGTTCAATTTCTGCTTGCATCAAAAATCTAGGGAAAACTACATATAGAAATCCTAAAAAGAATTGAATAAAAACTACAAATACCATTGTATAAGCATGAAAATCTAATACAGCACTATCTAAAGTTATAATATTTGTATAAGAGCCTAAAAGTAGTCCCATAAAAAGAATAAAAAAGATAATTCCATTAGCAAAAAAAGGTTGATGTGGTTGTGATGAAAATTTTTTATACCAAGATTGAAAAGCATTCTCTTTTGGTTTTATAACTTCATCAGGTTGTGTAGCAAACATATAATCTCCTATTAAAACAAAAAGGCTACTCTAAAAAAGAAGTAGCCCTTTTTAAATATAATTGCGATTATATCAAAATGTACTAATCAAAAACTTGATTATTGACAAGTTCCACAACAAGAAGTTGAAGTAGCATCTTTAGCAGCAGCTAATGCACCTTCATAATCTGGTTCTTCTGTGATTTCTGGACAAATTTCTTTATAAGTTATAATTCCAGATGCGTTTACTACAAATACTGCTCTACAAGTTACACCTGCTAATGGTCCATCAGCAATTAATACACCATAAAATTTTGCAAATGCTTTGTTTCTGAAATCAGATGCAACAGTTAAGTTTTCAATCCCTTCAGTTGTACAAAATCTTCCCATTGCAAATGGTAAATCCATAGAAATTACAGTAACTTCTGCATTTTCAATTTTTGCAGCTTCTTCATTGAATTTTCTAGTTTCAGCAGCACATACAGGAGTATCTAAAGATGGTACTACTACAATAATTTGAGCTTTACCTTTTTGACCACCTACTTCTATTTCTGATAAATCTTGAGCTACTACTTTAACTACTGGCGCTACTGCACCAACATTTAATTCTGCTCCACTTAAATTTACTTCATTGCCTTTTAGCTTAGTTGTTGCCATTTAATTATCCTTCTTTTTTAAGTTTTAGTGATTATATTAATATTTTTCTTAAACTTGAACATAAAAAAAGGGAAGAGACTAAAAAGTCAATTCCCTCTTGTAAAAAAGTAATTAAAGTTTATTAATTAGTTAATTGCAGATAAAGCAGCCTCATAGTTTGGCTCTTCAGTAATTTCTGGACAAATTTCTTTATAAGTTACATTACCTTCTGAATCTGTAACAAAAATTGCTCTACAAGTTACACCTGCTAATGGTCCATCTGCGATTAATACACCATATGCATTTGCTAAATCTTTATTTCTGAAATCACTTCCTACTTTTAAGTTGTCAATTCCTTCAGTTGTACAAAATCTTCCCATTGCAAATGGTAAATCCATAGAAACTACAACAACTTCCGCATTAGACTTTGCTGCTTCTTCATTAAATTTTCTAGTTTCTGCCGCACATACAGGAGTATCTAAAGATGGTACGACTACGATAATTTGAGCTTTTCCACCTACTTCTACTTCTGATAAATCTTGAGCCACTACTTTAACTACTGGAGCTTTATCGCCTACATTTATTTCTGTACCAGCTAAGTTAACTGGATTCCCTTTAAGATTAGTTGTTGCCATTTTTTCCCTTTTTTTAAAAATCAATCAAGATTATATTTAAAGAAATTAAAACTCCTCTTAATTATAAATTTTAATTATATTAAATTTTTAAGACAACTATATATAAATTAAATCCAGAATGTAATAAAATATATTACATTTAAGGAATAATATATTATTATTGATAGATAGGAGTACAGAATGAAAAATTTAATAAAAATAATTTTTATTTTTTTTCTCATTTCTTTTAATTTACACTCTAAAACATTAGAAAAAGTTACACTCAAACTTCAATGGCTAGATCAATTTCAATTTGCAGGTTATTATATTGCAAAAGAAAAAGGTTTTTATAAAAAGCTTGGTTTAGATGTTGAAATATCAAAATATCAATTTAATGACAAAAAAATTATTGATGATGTTATCTCAGCAGAAGCAACTTATGCCACAGGGAGAACATCTTTATTAATTCATCAAAACAATGGAAAACCAGTAGTTGCAATTGCAGCAATTTTTCAACATTCACCTGATGTACTTTTAATTACTAACAAAAATATTAAAACGCCTAATGATCTTAAGAACAGAAGAATTATGATATCTTCAGATGCAATAAGTTCGGCATCATATATGTCAATGCTTTTTAGTGAAGGGATAAAAAAAGAAGATTTAATTATTCAAAAACACAGTTACAATATAAGTGATTTAATAAAAGGAAACACAGATGCAATTGCATCATATATTTCTAATGAACCTTACAAGCTAGAAAAAAAAGGCATTATTTACAAATATTTTAATCCTAAAGATTATGGATTTGATTTTTATGGAGATATTCTTTATACCTCAAAAGAAGAACTAATCAAAAATCCTACTAGAGTTAAGAACTTTACAAAGGCAAGTTTGGACGGATGGCATTACGCTTTTGAAAATATTGAAGAAACGGCAAAACTAATATATAAAAAATATAATACTCAAGAAAAAACATTAGATGAATTGATATATGAAGGGAAAACTCTTAAAAAACTTGCATATGACGAAAACAATGAAATTGGGCATATAGATAATAAAAGGTTTGAAGAGATTGCAAAAGTATATCGTCTATTAGGTCTTATTAAAAAAGATTATGACCTTAATAACTTTATTTACAATGCACATTGTAAATATGATTTTATTTTAACAAAAGAAGAAAAAAATTGGCTTGATAGAAACAAAGAAATAAGACTAGGGATTGATACTAGTTGGCAACCTATTGAATTTTTAAATGATAATGGTAAATATAGTGGTATTACTGCAGGATATAAAAAACTAATAGAAGAAAAATTAGATATAAAGCTTATAATTGAAAAAAATGATTATTGGTATAAAACTCTAAACAATTTAAAAGATGATGAAATAGATATGTTTTTAGCTGTTGTTAAAACTCCTAAAAGAGAAAAGTATATGAACTTTACAAAACCATATCTTACTTTTCCTGCTGTAATTGTAACCCAAGATAATATTGGTTATATAAAAGAACTTAATCAACTATCATTTAAAACTGTAGTAGTTGAAAAAGGTTTTATACAGAGGAACTCATAAAAAACCATAATAAAAATATAAAAATTCTTCATGTAGATACTACACAAGAAGCTTTAAAAAAAAGTATATGATGGCTCTGCTTATGCATATATTGGGACTCTTCCCACTTTAGGTTATTTTATAAAAAAACAAAAATACACTAACCTCAAAATAAATGGAGAGGCTCCTTTTGAAACTAAATTAAGTTTTGCAACAAGAAAAGAGTTAAATATATTAAATAATATATTAGAAAAAACTCTCTCATCAATTACTCAAAAAGAGCATGATGAGATTTATGATAAATGGATTAACATTGAGTATGTCTACTCTGTTGATTCAACTATTATATTAATTATTTTACTAATTTGTATTATTATTCTTCTATTATTATACATTAGAACTATCGAATTAAAAAATATATCTGAAACAGATTCACTTACTAAAATTGCAAATAGAAGGAAAATTGATTCTTTTTTAAAATTAGAAATAGAAAGAAGCTTAAGAAGTTCTCATTTCTTAAGTATTGCAATTATTGATATTGATTTTTTAAAAAAATAAATGATACTTATGGACATAAAATAGGTGATGAAGTTTTAATAAAAGTTGCTAATATACTAAAAAACAATATTAGAAAATATGAACTAGTTGGGCGTTGGGGAGGAGAAGAGTTTATAATTATTTGTCCTAATAATACTATTTCTCAAACTATTACATTATGTGATAAATTACAAAAACTTATTGCAGAAATAAAAATCAAAAAAAATATAAATGAAAAAATAACTGTTAGTTGCGGAACTGCTCAATATCTAAAAGATGAATCTTTAGATAAATTTATTCAACGTGCAGATAGTGAACTATACAAAGCAAAAGAAGATGGAAGAAACTGTATCTTCCCTAAAGTTTAGAAATTGAATTCTCTTTTAAAACTATTTTCTTCTCTTCTATTAATTTTGTTAATGATGCTTTAAAAGCTTTCTTACTTAAACCAAATGTATCTTTAATATCTTCAGCATCACTTTTATATGTAAAACCTAACTCTCCACAATTTTGTTCTAATACTTCTAAAACCTTTGATGGATTATCATTGCTATTTTTTACACCAATCTTTTGTAAAGATATATCAAGTTTTCCATCATCTCTAACATATTTTACAAAAGCTTTTTTCTTATCACCAATATTTATATTTTCAAAAATCTCATTATGATAAATTAAGCCTTCAAACTCATTATTTACTATTACTTTAAAACCAAGTGGTGTTTTGATAAAAGGAAGTATCTCTACCTCATCATTTTTATTAAACTCTTTTGTAACTTTTGATAATGTAAACTTTTCAGTTCCAATAAGCCTATGAGTCTTATCATCTTCAACAACTTGAATAACTTTTCTATCACCTACATTAAAAGTTGATTTCTGCCTATTTTTTGGAACTAATAAATCTTTTGGAAGACCCATATCTAAAAAAGCACCAAATTTTGCCATATCAACTACTTCTAATGAAGCAAAATCATTTTTCATAGCATATGGATTAAGTGTTGTTGCAACTAATCTATCTTCACTATCTGTATAAATAAAAACTTCTAAAGTTGAACCTATTTGCATCTCTTTTAATACATAACAATTAGGAAGTAATACTTCTTCTTCATCTTCACATATAAGATAAAGACCTGGTTCTGATACTCTATTTACTTTTAAAAGATTTTTAACACCAAGTTCTATTTTTTATTCATTTTTTCCTAATATTTTTGTTAATAAAAGAGTTATAACTCCAACAATAATTATACTTGCACCCGAACTTATATCATAATAATATGAAATAATCAATCCACCTAAAGTAAATAAAGTTGCAAAAACAGAACTTATTAACATCATTGTTGATAATCTATTTGAATACATCTCTGCAAGATATGTAGGTATTGTAAGCAATGCTATTACAAGAATAAGTCCAACTACTTTAATTGCAGCTACAACACTTAAAGCACTTAAAATTAATATAAGTGTATAAAAAAACTTAACAGATATTCCTCGTAAAGAAGCAAATTCACTATCATAAGAGACTGCAAGTATTTGCTTATAGAAAATTATAATTGATATAATAATTATCAAATCAAGTACAAGTAAATACCAAATATCTTCATTTGAAACAGCTATAATCGAGCCAAAAAGATAAGACATCAAATCTACATTATATCCTGGTGTCAAATCTACAAAGATTATACCAATAGCCATGCCTAAAGCCCACATAATTCCTATTAATGAATCAATTCTTTCTCTTTTTCTTAAAGTTAAGGTTGCAATAATTATTGCCGTAACAATTGCAAAAACTGTTGCTCCAAATAAAACTGGAATACCTAAAAATATAGCTAAACCTATTCCACCATATGAGCTATGTGCAATTCCTCCAGCTAAAAAAGTGATCTTATTTACAACAACTAAAGAACCAATTATTCCTGCGGCAATAGATACTAAAATTCCAGCAATTAATGCATTTTGTATAAAATCATATTGCAAGGCTTCTAACATGATTGTTCCTCTGTATGTGTATGATTACAACAAACTTGTTTTTTACCTAAAGCTGATAGAAGTTCTACTTCACACATATGTTCATTTTCATTTGAAATTTGTTCTTCAATATTTTTTAAATGATGATAAACCAAGTTTTTATTTACGTGAGCTACATTTTTTGCATAATTCATAAGGACAGAGATATCGTGACTTACTACAACAATAGATATTGATTTATTAAGCTCTTTTAGCAAATCATATATCTCTTTTTGTCCTTTTACATCTATACTCGCAGTTGGTTCATCAAGTAACATAACTTTTGGGTTTGCACATAATGCCCGTGCTATAAAAATTCTTTGCCTTTGACCACCACTTAAGTCTCCAATTTTTTTATTGGCAAACTTATCCATACTTACATGTTTTAATGAATTCATTGCACAAGATATATCTTCTTTACTAAATCCAAATATTCTTTTTTATTCCCTATATGTCCCATAAGAACAACCTCTAACGCTGTTATAGGAAATTGAGTATTTAAATTTGTATTTTGAGGAACATAGCCTATACTATCATTTTTATATGTTTAATTAATTTTCCATTACTTGTTTTTAAAAGTCCCAGAATTAGCTTGAGTAAAGTAGATTTTCCTCCACCATTTGGGCCAATGATAGCTAAAAAATCGTTATGTAAAATATCTAAGTTTATATCTTCTAAAACATTTTGTTTTTCATAACTAAAGAAAAGATTTTTAATCTCTAATATTTTATTCATATATTTCACACCTTAATATTGTGCGAATTATACTATATTGAATTATCAATTAACATAAAATCTAATTTTTTGAATAATTTCATGCCATAAAGTACCAATGTACTCATGCATTGCTCTTTCAGTTTTTGTAATCTCTTTGGCTTTAGGAGCTCGTGAGTAATCCCCTTCTTCTTTAGACATAAAATCAGTTGGGGCAGGTATAGGATTTAACCAAGCAGACTCAAATATTTTCATAGCTCTTGGCATATGTGAAGCAGAAGTTACTAAAATAAACCTTTCATTTTCTACTATTTTTTAGCGTATTCAGCCTCTTCAGCAGTGTCTTTTGCCTCTTCTTGAGTTATAATATCTTCTTTGGGTACTCCTAAAGATATTGCAACATCTTTTAAAACTAATGCATGTTGAATTTTATCGTCACCTTCATATCCTGATAATATCAATTTTCCATTATCTAATTGTCTATATATTCTAATACCTTCACTTAAACGCATAAGTGCAGTTTTTGAAAGATGCGAAAGTTTAGGCATTTCATCATTTGAAACATGTGCGGAACCTAAAACAAGTACATAATTTATAGTTGAGTCAATTTTTAAATATGATTTATATTGATTTTCTAAAGGTTGAATTAGATAATTTGAAAAAGGAGAATAACCAATAATAGCTATCCACAAAAAAGATATAGTTAAAAAAATTTTTGCTCTTTTATAGTTTTGGTTATATAAAAAGAATAAACCTATAAAAAATCCTATTAATCCAATAGAAATAGGCATTAAAAATATTGAAAGAATTTTTTTAATTGTAAATAACAATTCACTCTCCTATTAAAACTGAGGTATATCCTACAACTTTTGTATCATCTTTAGTTCTATCATAACTAGTGCAATAGTATAGCACTTTAGTTATTAAGTTATTTTTAATAGAAGATTTGATCATTGCTTTTACACCAGTTAAACCACATGCTTCACAACCTTTATCAAATAAAGACAAATCCTTATTTTCAACTGCTTTTAAACAAATTGTATCTAATTTTTTTGCCTCTTCTAAATTGTGAAAATGGCTTAAATCAGTACTTATGATTATAAAATTATTTTTATCCTCTAATAATTCATCTATAAGTTGTGATAATAATTCAAAATTTAACTTTCCGTATACAATTTCAATGATTTCTAAATTCCCAAAATAATTTTTTATAAAGGGTGCTTGTGTTTCGGTAGAGTGTTCTTTATGAGCAGATTCTTCAAAATCTAAAAAATTATATTTTTCTAATAGTTTTTTTTGAATAATCTAAATCCACTCTAATATTTCCAAGTGGTGTTTCATACTCTTCATATAAAGCAATAGAGGCACCTTCTAAATATACTCTATGAGAAGGTCCAATAACAATAGCTCTTTTAAAATTTTGTTTTGAGGATAAATTAAAAGCTAAATTTGCAGTAAAACCACTATAAATATACCCTGCATGAGGAGAGATAATAGCCCGTGGGGTTATATCTAACCCATTTTTTAGTGTAAAACTCTTATTAAATTGTTCTATAAATTTTTGAATCTCTTTTTTATCATTTGGATAAAACTTCCGGCAACTGCCATTTTACGACTATTCATAGCATTCTCTCCTATTTTTCCCACATAATTCCATCTATTTTGTAAAAACAATTCTTACACTGCCCATTTTTCAACTCATATGCTTTTACATTAAAATACTCTCTTAAAATTAATTTTCTTTGCATTTTGGACAAAAAGTGCTATTTTCTAATCCTGCATTTCCTATGTAAACATAATTTAACCCTTGCTCTTTTGCAATTTCTTCTGCTCTTCTTAAAGATTCAATAGAAGTTCTTGGAAGTTCTAACTCTTTATAATCTGGATGAAAAGCAGAAATATGCCAAGGTACATTTACTCCTAAATTCTCCTTTATCCATTTTACAATTTTTGTTAATTCATCAGTAGAGTCATTTTTGATGGAACTAAAAGAGTTGTAATTTCACACCAAATCCCATTTTTTTGTAAATGAATTAAATTATCTAAAACCTGTTGTAAATTGCCTCCAAGTTTTGTTTTGTAATATTTCTCATTAAATGATTTCAAATCAACATTTATTGCATCAATCACTCCAACCATATCATCAATAACTTCTTTACTTTCAAATCCATTACTTACAAAAACTGATTTTATTCCTCTTTTTTTAGCTTCTATTGCAATATCTTTTGCATAAGGATAAAAAATAGTTGGTTCATTGTATGTATATGAAATAGAGGCACATTTACGTTCTACTGCTATTTCAACCACTCTTTTAGGACTTATATAGTTGCTTTTATCTATTTTCTTTTCTTGTGATATACCATAGTTTTGACAATAATTACAATGAAAATTACAACCTACAGTTCCAAGTGATAAAGATTTTGAAGTTGGAAGAAAATGATATAAAGGTTTCTTTTCTATTGGATCTATATTAAAAGCTGAAATATATCCATAAACTAAACACTCAATTTTATTTCCAACATTTTTATTAACTCCACAAACACCTATTTGTCCAGCTTTTAAATCACAGTAATATGAACATAAAAGACAAGTTTTCTTACCATCTTTAGACTCTTTATAGTAGTTCATTATTTTATTTTTTCTGCTTCATATATTTGAATTTTAGGCAATCCTGGTAAAGAGTTAGGATTAAGTCCAGCTTTTTTACATAGATGAACCATAAACTCATTGAAAGTTGGAAGTTGCTCCCAAACTTGAGGTAAAAAAGTTGCTTTTTTCCCATCAAGTTCAAGTATTACCCCATGTTTATTAGGTATTAATTTTTCTTCTAAATCTTTAAAGTCAAAATACTCTAAAGGTTTTGGAATAGTTAAAAGAGAAATCTCTACTTTAGTTTTAGAAAACTCTTCTTTTGTTAAAGCAGGAAATCTAGGATCTCTAAAAGCTGCAGCTTTTGCATTATGAACTAAATCATCAAAAAGTTCCCTATGAGCAACTAAAGAACCTATACAACCTCTTAACTTCCCATCTTTAATTAAAGTTACAAAGCTTGCTCTTTGCTCTTTAAAAAAGGATTCTCTTTACATAAGTTTTCTTTATCAATTTTTATTTCAGAATTAAAATTTGATTCAATAGCATTTCTTGCTAAATCTAAAAGTAGATTTTTATCCATTTTAACCCTTTAACTTCTTTATGATAGTTTTGTAATATCCT
>JDSF01000554.1_pt1 | contig 10743 bp, 9 predicted proteins | sample 199441 | NCBI WGS metagenome assembly JDSF01 (sample SAMN02592751, study PRJNA231836) | bioreactor metagenome | isolation source: continuous culture bioreactor denitrification-DNRA | place: Germany: Bremen
CAAAAATTTAGAGGAGAGTAAAATGAAAATATTCGATTTTTATAACAACCATTTCATAAAAAGTGTTAACACTCTTCTTCTGCTTTCAAAATCACTCTAATATTTAACTTTTTAAATATAAAATAACAATCACGCAAATAGTTTTCTTTTTTTAAAATAAAAAAGGATATAATACACGACTTTCACGAGGGTAATAAAAATGGATAAAAATAGAATTATAGTATTTGATACGACATTAAGAGACGGTGAACAATCTCCAGGTTGTTCAATGAACACAGAAGAAAAGATTAAGGTTGCTTTACAGTTAGAGAAATTAGGGGTAGATGTTATTGAAGCAGGTTTTGCTGCTGCATCACCAGGTGATTTTGATGCTGTAAGTAGAATTGCAGAGCGAGTTAAAAATTCTTCAATTTGTTCTTTAAGTAGAGCAATTGATAACGATATTAAACAGTCAGGATTAGCAGTATCTAGAGCTCCTTTACATAGGATACATACATTTATTGCAACTTCTCCAATTCATATGAAATATAAATTAAAAATGAGTGAAGAAGAAGTAATTAAAAGAGCAATTCATGCGGTTGAATATGCAAGAACATTTGTTGATGATGTAGAGTTTTCTTTAGAAGATGCAGGTAGATCTGAAATCCCATTTATGAAAGAAGTTATGGATGCTGTAATTAGTGCGGGAGCCTCTACAATTAACTTACCTGATACAGTTGGATATAGATTACCAAGTGAATTAGGGGCAATGGTAAAAGAGTTGTCTGATTTTGCAGGAGATAGAGCAATAGTATCTGTACATAATCATAATGACTTAGGATTAGCAACTGCAAACACATTATCTGCTGTTATGAATGGTGCTAGACAAATTGAAGTTACTATCAATGGTTTAGGGGAGAGAGCAGGAAACTCTTCTTTAGAAGAGGCTGTAATGGCTATAAAAACTAGAAAAGATGCATTTGGTGGATTATATACAAATATTAATACTCCTGAAATTTATCCAACTTCTAGATTAGTTGCAACTATTACAGGTGTGGAGCCACAACAAAATAAAGCAATCGTTGGTAAAAATGCATTTGCACATGAAAGTGGTATTCATCAAGATGGTGTATTAAAGCATCAAGAAACATATGAAATCATGAGACCTGAAGATGTAGGTGTATACAAAGACTCTACATTAATCTTAGGAAAACATAGTGGTAGAGCTGCATTTAGAGATAAAATAAATCATTTAGGCTTTGATAATGTGTCTGATGAAGAGTTAAACTCTGCATTTGAAAGATTTAAAATCTTAGCTGATAAGAAAAAAGATGTAACTGATGATGATATAAGAATGTTAATTACAGATGAGTCTTTAAATCAAGATAAGACTTATGAGTTAGTTGGATTACAAATTTCAGACTGTTCAAATGGAATGCCAATGGCAGCAGTATCTATTAAATATAAAGATCAAATTATGAAAGATGCAAATATTGGTGATGGAACAATGGATGCAATTTTTAAAACTATTGATAGATTAACAGGTTATACAGGTGAGTTAAAAGATTATAAAGTATTATCTGTAACAGAAGGTAAAGATGCTTTAGCAAAAGTTACTACAAGAGTAGCTTTCGATGAAAATTCACCAGAATTCGTAGGACATGGTTTAAGTATTGATACTATGTTAGCAACTGCAAAAGCATACTTAGGTGCAGTGAATTCTTACCTTTCTCAAAAGAGAGATTATCTAAAAAACTGAACATCAAGTTTAATAAAATGTAAGAAAAGTGGAATCTTCTACTTTTCTTACTTCTTCTTTATAAAATAACCAAAAACACTTTCTTTCTCAAGCATTTTTCAGCAAATAATTTGATTAATAATAATAAAATAATATCAAATTACAAAGTTAGTAATGAATGAGGGAGAAATAAAATATGACTCAATTTAACTTCTTTTTGAAGCTTTTGAAGGAATCTTTTAGAGATTTGATTCCTATTGTCGTTGTTATCCTATTCTTTCAATTAGCAATTATCCAAGCTGTTCCAGATGGTTGGGTAAGTACTGCTATTGGTTTAGGTATTGTTGGTGTTGGACTTGCTATTTTCTTACAAGGTCTTGAAATTGGTATCTTCCCAGTAGGAGAAGGTCTAGCAAGAGATTTTGCCAAACATGGTACTATGTTGTGGGTACTATTTTTTGGATTTTTAATTGGTTTTGGTACAACTATTGCAGAACCAGCTCTTGCAGTAATTGCTGATAAAGCAGCTTCTATTTCAAGTGGAAGAATTGATGCAACTGTATTAAGACTTGTTGTTGCAGGTTCAGTTGGATTTGCTATTTTCTTAGGTGTTTATAGAATCTATAAAGGTCACCCAATTCACTACTATATCATCGCTGGATATATAGCAGTTGTAAGTGTTACTTTTTTTGCACCACAAGAAATTATTGGACTTGCTTATGACCTTGGTGGAGTTACGACATCGACTGTAACAGTACCTTTAGTTGCCGCACTTGGTATTGGATTGGCTTCAACAATTAAAGGAAGAAACCCTGTTGTTGATGGATTTGGATTAATTGCATTTGCATCTTTAACACCAATGATTTTTGTACAAGTTTATGGTATTGCTGTATATAATCTTGTTGAAGCAAAAGAGGTAGCAGAAGTAGTTGTTGAAGCTTCAGTTTCTTCAGTTGTTAATATAACTTTTGCTTCGATACTAACAGGAATAGGTTCTGTAATAAAAGATGTCGCACCAATATTATTGATTATTTTATTTTTCCAATATGGTGTTATTAAGAAAAAAATAGAGAATATCAAAACTGTATTTTTTGGGTTTGCATTAGTAATAATTGGTCTTTATGCTTTTATTTTAGGTCTTGAAATGGGTCTATTCTCACTTGGTGAGACAATGGCTTATCAATTAACAAAAAGAGATTCAGTTTTTGTAATTTATGCATTTGCATTTGCTATTGGTTTTTCTACTACAATGGCAGAACCAGCACTTATGGCCATTGCAAAAAAAGCAAAAGAGATTTCTGATGGTAAAATTAATGATTTTGCTTTAAGACTTTTTGTTGCCTTTGGTGTTGCTATGGGTATTGCCCTTGGAGCATTTAGAATTGTTGATGGCGGACATATTCACTACTATATTATTGTTGGATATATTTTAGTAATTATTCTAACGTTTATTGCACCAAAATATATTATTCCTATTGCCTATGATTCAGGAGGAGTTACAACATCTACAGTAACTGTTCCATTAGTTGCGGCATTAGGTATTGGATTAGCTACAAATATTGAAGGTAGATCTCCCCTTATTGACGGTTTTGGTCTTATTGCTTTTGCATCATTATTCCCAATGATTACCGTTATGCTTTATGGTATTATTACCGAAAAACTTGGAATTAAATCAGATACAGAGATTGAAGCTGCAAATATTTTAAAAGATACACTTATTGATGCAGAAAATATGGATTTAGCAACTGTAAATATTGATGGAAGTGATAGACGTCATTCTTTACCTATGGATTTTAGTGCAGTTGTAATCATAGTTCCAAAAGATAAAAAAATTGATGCAATACAAGCAGCAAATAAAGCAGGTGCACCAGGTGTTACTGTATTACGTGCAGATGGTATAGGACTTGGTAAAATAGATAACTTCTATAGAAGTTCTTTTGAGGCAAATGATGCAATGTTATTGTTCTTATTGCCACAAAGTTTAGTAAATCCTGTTATTAAATCTATTATTCACTCTTTACATATTACAACTACAGGTAAGGGTATTGCATTTGCTTTCCCTCTAACTCATATGAAAGGGATTAGTTTAAGTAGACATGATATTTTTGTTAATAGAAAAGATCATACTAATCCTGAAATAAATCAAGAAGAGTTAATTAAAAAAGAGCATGAAAAAATTGATGAAATAATTGAAAAGTCAGCACCAGTTCATGATCCAAATATCAACAAATAATGAATTAAATGAGTATATTAGTACAGGAGAACCTGTACTAGTATATTTTTCAGGAGAGGCATGTTCCGTATGTCAAATTCTTAAGCCTAAAATTGCAGAAGAAATTTCTAAGAACTTTCCAAAGATGAAGCTTTTTGAAGTAAAAGCAGATTTATATAAAGAGATAGCAAGCAATTTTTCGGTATTTTCTATTCCAACAATATTAGTCTTTTTTGATTCAAAAGAGTTTTTTAGACGTGGACGAAACCTTTCAGTCTCTCAATTTTGCAATGAATTAAAAAGGCCATATACCTTACTTTTGGAATAGAATAAATGAAAAGAACACTTTTAATTTTTTTATTGGTATTTATTGCAATGCAATTTATTCAAACAGAACAAATTAATGAAGAAGCAAATAAAAATTTAGAAATAAAAGCACCAGAACATATTATGAATGTATTTAAAAAATCATGCTACGATTGTCATTCAAATGAAACAAATTGGCCTTGGTATTCAAATGTAGCTCCTTTTTCTTGGATTATAAGTTCACATGTTAAAAATGGAAGAGCATGGGTAAACTTCTCTATTTGGGAAACATATACACCAAAAGAGAAAAAGAAAAAAATGAAAGAGATATTTAGAACAGTTTATGCATCTATGCCTTTAGCAAGTTATGTAAGATTTCATGAAGAAGCAGCTTTAACTAGAGAGCAAAGAACTATGATAAGAGATTGGACTGGAGTGAAAAAATAAATTGAGAGAAGAAGTTCAAGAATTATTAGATAATAAAAAAACATTACTTACTGTTACTTATTTTAAGCTTCAAAGATTGTTTGAAAAAAAGTATGGGAAAAATACTGTTGTTCTTATGGAAATTGGAACATTCTTTGAAGTTTATGAAGTAAATAATGATGAAGAACAAGTTGGAAAAGCAAAAGAGATAGCAGAGCTTTTAAATATTCAACTTACTAGAAAAAATAAATCTATCTTAGAAAATTCACAAGAAAATCCGATAATGGCAGGTGTTCCTGCAATTTCTTTAGAGAAACACTTAGCTAGAATAATATCTGAACAGAAATATACAGTTGTAATAATAAGACAAAAGGGTTTACCGCCTAAAGTTACTAGATACCTTGATACTGTAGTAAGTCCAGGGACAAACTTTGATTTCGTAATTGACCAAGATGAAAATAATATAACTTCCCTTGTAGTTGAGCAAATTAAAGGAATATATTTAGTTGGATATTCTGCTATTGATGTTACTACTGGAAAATGTTACTACAATGAAGTTCATGGAACAAGTGAAGACAAGTTTTTTGCACTTGATGAAGTTTTTAATTATATGAATATGCATAAAACAAATGAGATAGTAATCACATTTTCAGATAAGAATATAAATCAAAAAGAGGTAATCGATTATCTTGAGTTAAAGTTAAAAACTTTTCATATAGGAACATTTTGTCCAAAAATTTCTTATCAAAATGAATTATTTAAAAATGTATTTAACATAGAATCACTTTTAACTGCAATTGAGCATCTTGATATGGAAAGAGTTCCTTTAAGTACGGAATCTCTTGCTATTTTAATTGATTTTGTAATAGGACATGATTCTAATATCGTTCAAAAATTATCATATCCTGTTAAACTTGATGTTAGTAAGTATATATATCTTGGAAATAACGCTTTAGAGCAGTTAAATATAATAGAGACTACTCATAACCCAAGTTTGATTAAATTGATGAATAATACCTCTACAGCTATGGGAAAACGTCTTTTAAAAGAGAGACTAACACATCCTGTAAAAGATAGTAAAGAGCTTCTTAGACGGTATGCTTTATCTAAAGAGTTATTTGATTATCATGCACCTATTGAAAATGAATTAGCAAATATTTATGATATAGAAAGGCTTACAAGAAGGATAAAACTTTCAAGGCTTCATCCTTTTGAGTTAAACTATTTATATGATTCACTTCTTAGTATTAAAGAAGTTGTTTCATTTATGGAAAACTATAAATTTATTACTCCTCCTTGTTCTTTAGCAGAACTTCAAATGTTTGTAGATTCAATTGAATCTACATTTAACTTGGCAGTTTCTGGAAAGTATATGCTAAAAGATGTAGAGTCTAATATGGTTTGTGATGGAGTTAATACTCAAATTGATGAATTAAATGAAGAGAATGAAAAACTTTATGAAAAACTAGAGTTAGTACGACATCATATTTTATCTTTTTTAAGCTCGTCAGATTCAAATTTTGTAAGTATTAATAGACTTGATAAAGAAGGATTCTTTTTATCTTTGACTAAAAATAGATATAACTTAATAAGAGAAGATTTATTAAATTCACATATAATTATTGATGATGAATTACTTTTATTAAAAGATTTTAAAATAAAAATACAGACTAATTCAGTGAAAATATCTTGTTCTTTGATGGATAGTGTTTCAGATAAATATGTACATAATTTAAGAAAAATTATTGAGCTTAATAAACTTGTTTTTAAAGAAAAACTTACTGAATTTGAAAATAAATTTACTTCACTTTTAGAAGAGTTAGTTCAGTTTATTGCAGAAGTTGATTTAACAGTATCAAATATTAAAACAGCAAAAAGATATAATTATGTATGTCCTAAAATAGTAAAAACGCAAGATGACCAAAACTTCCTTGAAATAATTGATGTACGACATCCAATTATTGAAGCAAATGAAGAACAAGGGATTTATGTACCAAATGATATTATTTTAGGTGATTTACCTTTAACAAAAGAAGAACATAAAAATAATGTAATTATTAAAAATTCAAATCCTATTAGTATCAAAAATAATAAGATGCATGGAATACTTCTATATGGAATTAATTCATCTGGAAAATCATCACTTATGAAATCTATTGGTATTGCTGTAATATTAGCTCAAGCAGGGTTTTATGTACCAGCAAAATCTATGAGATTTTCAATTTTTGATTCTGTATTTACAAGAATCTCAGGGGCTGATAATATTGCAAAAGGTTTATCATCTTTTGCAGTTGAAATGTTAGAACTTAAAAATATTTTTAATAGAGCTTCTAAACAATCTCTTATTTTAGGAGATGAAATTTCACATAGTACAGAGACTATGAGTGGTTTATCTATTGTTGCTAGCGCAATATTAAAATTAGCAAAACTAGAATCACTTTTTGTTTTTGCAACACATTTACATCAACTTCCAGAAATAGAAGAGATTCAAAAACTTAAAAATATTATCCCACTTCATTTATCTGTAATGTATGAAGATGAAGAAGATAAACTTATCTTCGATAGAAAGTTAAAATATGGAAGTGGTTCATCAATGTATGGTTTAGAGTATGCTAAATCACTTCATATGGATAGAGAATTTTTAGCAGTTGCAAATGATATTAGAAAAAAATTAACTGATGATTATTCTCCTGTTGAAAGACTAACACATAAAAAATCATCAAAATATAATAAAGATGTATTCGTAAGTTCTTGTGTGATTTGTGGAAGAGCTTGTGATGATGTTCACCATATAAAAGAACAAGCAAGGGCAAATAAAGATGGCTTTATTGGTCATATAAATGCAAATCATAAGTATAATCTAATACCACTTTGTAAAGAACACCATAAGATGGTACATGATGGCACTATAAATGTAAATGGATTTGTTGCTACAAGTAAAGGTTTAGAACTTCACTATACAGATGCTGGTACAAAAAGTTGAGATTTTACTAAAATATAAAAAAGATTTAGAAAAACAGAATCAAAAACTAGAAGATGATGGTTTTTGTTCTTGTAATAATAACTAGGGTAAAACCCTAGTATTTTATAAATGACTTACAGTATCAAAAGCCTCTTTTAAATCAAGAGTTCCTTCATAAAAAGCTTTTCCTACGATCATTCCAGCTATGTTTCCATTGTCTTTACATTCTAGTACATCAGTGATATCTTTAACACCACCAGATGCAATAGTATCAACTCCTGATGCAAGAGCAATTGATTCTGTAAATTCTACATTTACACCACAAAGCATGCCATCTTTTGAAATATCAGTACAAATAATAGCGTCAACACCTGCATTTGCAAACTCACGAGCAAGATCAGTTGCTTTCATAGTTGATACTTCTGCCCAACCTTCAACTGCAACCATTCCATTCATTGCATCAATACCAACAGCAATTGGATATTTAGCTGCCATATCCTTTACAAACTGTGGGTCTTTAACGGCAATTGAACCAAGAATTAATCTATCAACACCAAGTTCAATATACATTTTGATAGTTTCTTCATCTCTGATTCCTCCACCAAGTTCAATTTTTAGATTACAGTTTTCTCTAATTTTTTTGATTTGTTCTAAGTTTGCGGGCTCACCTGCAAACGCACCATTTAAATCAACAATATGTAGCCACTTACTTCCTAGTTCTTCAAATCTTTTAGCAACTTGCCAAGGTTCATCTGAATAGATTTTTGCACTATCCATCAATCCTTTACTTAATCTTACTGCCTTCCCGTCTTTAAGATCTATTGCTGGTAAAATATCCATAATAACTCTCTTTCCTATTTTGATTATGCAAGTATAGTAATTTTTTTTTAGTGTTTTTGCTAAAACAAACAGAGATAAAAATATTTATAAAAAAAAAGTATTTATAAAAATTAAGAATTAAAATTATCTTTTTAATATATTGCTTTCATTTTTTTTTGATTATTTTATGGTATAATTTATATAAATTATAGCTAAGATATGGATTTTATAAATGAAACTTTTGATTATTTTTGTGTTGTCTTTTAGTCTTTTTGCAAACGATAAAATTGAATTTAAATCAAGTTATGGCTTTTTATCTGAGGGGAGTTTATTATCATCTTTTAAAGATGCAAGAATTGCTTTAAAAAGCTGGGTAGAGAGTTTAGCAAATGATTTAAATGGACAAGTAGATGTAGATTTTTATAAAAAAGAAGAGCTCTTATATAAAGATTTAGTAGAAAATAGATTAGATATGATAGTTATTAGTATTCCTTTTTATTTTGAACACAGTAAAGATATAAATGAGCATGCTCATAAATTTTGGAGTTTAAATATTGGTGGTAAAAAATTCAATCAATACTATTTAATAGCAAAAAAATCATTAAATGCTAAAGGTTTTGAAGATATAAGGAATAAGACTGTTTCGATTGGAAAAAATGAGAAAACTTCAAAAATTTGGCTTGATAAAAAATCATATAAAATTAATAAAACAGTATCAGAAAAATTTATAAAAAAATTAATGTATAAAGAAAAAGAATCAAGTGTTATTTTAAATGTATTCTTTAATAAAAGTGATTTTGCAATTGTCAAATCTAATATATGGAATACAATGTTACAATTAAATCCTTCCATTTCAAAAAAAGTTGAGATTATCGAAAAAACGGAAGAAATCCATCCTACATTTTTAGGAATTTTTTCTAAGAAGTCAGATAAAAAGAACATAGAGGCTTTTTTAAAATAAGTCAAAAATGAGTGATTTTGACAAATTTAAAAAAATATCAAATCTTTTGGATTTTAATAAAGTTTATGAAATCAATATTGATGAATTAACGCAGTTAAAAAGCTTTTATAAAGAGTATTATAGTTTAAAGGCAAAATATAAATGAAAATAAATCTATTTACAAAAATATTTGTATCAATATTTAGTACTTTTTTTATTGTTTTATCTTTATATATTTATGAATTAAGAGCATCTCAGGAGAGTGCAGTAATTAATAATATGGAAGTAAGAGCAAAAAGTATGTCTGATACAATCACTTTCGTAAACTCTGATAATATGATTTTAGACGATGAAGTAAGAATATTTGAATTTATTTTTAATTTTGTAAAAGATAATAGAGATTTGGAAACAATAGTATTATCTAGGCTACATGGAGATGAATTAATTGTAAAAAAAGAGTCTTGGAAGATAATTGAAAAAAAAGATAGAGAAGATAAAAAAAATTTAGCAACAGGAATTGTTTTTTCTTCATATACAAATAAAAATATTTTTAGATATAAATATGATGTAGTTTTCTCTTCAATTAAATGGGGAGAATTAGTTTAGAGATTTCATTAGATGATTATTATGCGCAATTAGATAATTTTAATGAAAAATCAAGAAATTTAATTTTTATTATGTTACTTACTTCGATTCTTATATCTTATTTTTTAGCAAAGGCAATCTCAAAACCAATAATAGAATTAAATGAAGTATCAAAAAAAGTATCGCAAGGTGATTTATCACAAAGAGCAAATATCCAAAGAAAAGATGAAATTGGAAGATTAGCAGATAGTTTTAATGGTATGGTAAATAATTTAGAGCTTTCCCAAAATGAATTAACTGCTTATCAAGTAGAATTAGAGAGTAGAGTTGAACAAAGAACAAAAGAGCTTAAAGAGTTAACAGAAACACTAGAACATAGAGTACGTAGTGAAATTAAAAAACAACAAGAACAAGAACAAATATTAATCCAACAATCAAGATTAGCTGCAATGGGTGAGATGATTGGAAATATTGCTCACCAATGGAGACAACCTTTAAATGCCTTAAGTTTAGTAATGCAAAATATAAAATTCTCTTACGAAATAGGTGATTTGGATGATGAATTTATGGAAAGGTCATCAAATAAAGTAGACCTGCTTACAAAAAATATGTCAAAAACAATAGATGATTTTAGAAACTTTTTTAAACCAAATAAAGGAAAAGAAAAATTTTGTTTAGATGAAATTGTATATGAAACTCTATCTTTAATAGAATCAACTTTTGAACATCATAATATAAAAATAGAAAAAGAGATTATCAAAGGTGTTAAGGTATAT
>JDSF01000555.1_pt1 | contig 10729 bp, 18 predicted proteins | sample 199441 | NCBI WGS metagenome assembly JDSF01 (sample SAMN02592751, study PRJNA231836) | bioreactor metagenome | isolation source: continuous culture bioreactor denitrification-DNRA | place: Germany: Bremen
AAGACTTTAGAAGAGAATGAAGGTGCAGTTTCAGAAGAAGAGAAAACAGCAATTATTGATGCAGCAGCTGAGTTAGAAGAAGTATTAAAAGATGAAAATGCTACTAAAGAGCAAATTGAAGAGAAAGTTAAAGCATTAACTGAAAAATCTCATAAATTAGCTGAAGCTATGTATGCAAAAGAGCAACAAGCTGGTGGTGCGCAACAAGGTGCTCAACCAAACCAAAAAGCTAAAAAAGATGACGATGATGTTATCGATGCTGAAGTAGAGTAAAACTCTACTTCATGCAAACTCTAATTTTCCTACTGCTAGTTTTTTTAATTGCAGTATTTTCTGTGCTATTATATTACAAAAATAAACACTCAAGAGTTGATAAATTAAATAGTGGCGAATGTCCCTCTTGTGGTGAAAAAACTAAAACTTTCTATGATGAAAATACAAAAACAACTTTTAAGCAAGAAGTAATAACAGCAAGAGTTCTAAAAAATGGCGGTTGTTCAGGTGTAAATGATATTGAGTATAAATGTAAATCATGTGGATTAAAAGAGGTTTATTCTCAAGCTTAGAATTAATTTTCTATATTTAAAAACTATTAACTTTTTCCTGCTAGAATTCTGCCATGAAAACAATATTAACAACAACACTATTTTTTGTCTTACTCTTTACTGGATGTTCTCAAAAAGAGCCAATTAAACTAGAAACTCTTCCTATCTCAAAAGCAAAAGTGAAAAAAATTGATTTTAAAGATATTCAAGGCTTTTATGAAGATGATTTAAATTATGCTTTTGAAGTATTCAAAAAAGATTGTAAAAGAGCAAAAAGATATCAACTATTTAAAAATATTTGTGAAAAAGCAGACTCTTATTCAAATGCTTCTGAGTTTTTTACTACTAATTTTACTCCTTATGAATTATATAGCAAAACAAATAGTAACCAAGGTCTGATAACAGGTTATTATGAACCACTTTTATACGGAAGTAAAACAAAAACAGAAGAGTATAAGTATCCTATTTATAAAACGCCAAGTGATATGCTAATGATTGATTTATCAAATGCTTACCCAGAGTTAAAGAAATATAGATTAAGAGGAAAACTTATAAATGGTAAAATAGTTGCTTATGATGATAGAAAAGATTTAAATAGTAGAGAAGATTTAGAAGCTATTTGTTATGTAAATGATGAAATTGATTTATTCTTTTTACAAATCCAAGGTTCTGGTAAAGTCTTACTTGATACAGGTGAAACTATAAATGTAGGATATGCAAACCAAAATGGACACAAATATTTTGCGATAGGAAGAGCACTTTTAAAAGAGGGTGTATTGAAAAAACAGGAGCTTCTTTACAAGGTATTAAAAAATATTTAAAACAAAATCCACAAAGAGTAGAAGAGATTTTAAATAAAAATAGAAGCTATATATTCTTCTCTGAAAGAAAACAGGGTGCAACAGGAGCACTAGGAAGTGAACTTACAGGTGGAAGAAATTTAGCAGTTGATAGAAGATATATTCCCTTAGGAATGCCTGTATTTATAAATACAAAGAATTCTGTTTCTCAAGAAAGAATTGACAGACTGATGGTTGCGGCAGATGTTGGTGGAGCAATTAAAGGTGAAATTAGAGCTGACTTTTTTTATGGAAAAGGTGCTGATGCTGAACTTTATGCAGGTGGCATGAAAGAAAAAGGAAAGTTAACTATACTTGTACCTAATGAATAGCATAGAATAAATCTATGCTATTAGCTACAGCATCCTGTTCCACAGCATGAAGAGGCTTGTTGTGGTCTAAATGAGATAATAAAATTATTTGTATTTTCTACAAGTTGAAATTCATGTTTTTTACAAAACTCTTGATTCATATGGTTTTTCATTTGAATTGCTTTACTTAAAGCTTCATCTTTAGAAGTAATCTCTAAATTGTTTTCTAAGTCACTTCTTTTAAAGCAACCACATATATCTTCTACAATAATTTTGTGCATTTATATAATCCTTTTTAATTTGTAATATATATTAGAGTAGCAGATAAGTTTTGAAATTGGAATTTAAGTTTGATTTTAAATTATAATTTTAAAAATCAAGAAAGATTTAGATAAAATATCAAAAATTATAGAATAACTTCAAGGAATATAATGCATATTACAAATTTGATTTCACAGTACTTTGGTGTGTTTGCAAAAACAGAATTTCCATCTTTTATACAAAAGTTTATAAATAATTCATATGTTAAATTTTTAGGTTTAAATATGAGTGAATTTAGAAATGCAAAATTTTATAAATCTTTAAATGATTTATTTACAAGAGAACTAGCTATTCCAAGAGTTATTAATGAAGATGAAAATATATTTATTTCTCCAACAGATAGTTTTATTACTCAATGTGGTAAACTTGAGAAAGATTTACTTCTTCAAATAAAAGGTATGGAGTATTCAGTAGAAGAGATGTTAACTTATCATTGTGCAAATAATTTTGAGAAAGTAAATAATGGACACTATATGAACTTCTATTTATCTCCAAAAGATTATCATAGATATCATGCACCAATTGATTTTAAAGTTAAAAGATTAATTCATGTACCAGGAAAACTATATCCTGTAAATATAAAATATCTAAACAAACAAGTAGATCTTTTTATTGAAAATGAGAGAGTTATTTTAGAGTGTATTCACAACGATAAACTTTTTTATATGGTATTTGTAGGAGCTTTAAATGTTGGACAAATGGTATTTACATTTGAACCAAAAGTTGAAACTAATACAGATGTTAGAGATATTCAAATTTATGAATATGAAGATTTAGAAGTTAAAAAAGGTGACTGTTTAGGTTACTTTAAAATGGGTTCAACAGTTGTAATGGTTTGGGAAGAAAACTTTGTAGAAATAGAACAACTACTAAATAATTCTGTAAAATATGGTCAAAGCATAGCAAAAAATATTAATTAGTGTTATAATTTATATCTTAAAAGGAGAGATATAGATTATGAATAATAAAATCTTTATCAAAGTAGGAATAGTTGTATCTATTATTGTTTTAATATACATTCTTTTTATTACTTTTATAGTCTCTCCTAAAATTACTGAATATTTAACTGATTCTGAAACACAAGAGGCGAAGGCTCAGTTAAGTAGAATAGCTTCAATAGTAAAATACAAAGAAGAGACTCTTAAAAAAAAATAAACAGCAAAAAATAGAAGAAGTCAAAAAAGATATTAAAGATATATCAACAATTGCATATAGTTTGATAGATAGCAATTACAACCTTTATTTAAATAGAAAGTTAACTAAAGAAGAAGTAATTAAAAACTCTTTAGATGTCATATCAAAAATTACTTTTGGTTATAAAGATGATTATATTTATATATTAGATAAAAAAGGAACTCTTGTATATCATCCTGATAAAAGGTATGCAAATAAGAATATATATAATACTCCTGATGCAAATGGAAGACTTTTTGTTATAGATTTAATAGAAAAAACACTACAAAATGGTTCATCATATACAAGATATTCATGGGCAAAGTTAAATAGTACATTTACCTCTGAGAAAATTACTTTTAGTATCTATTTTGAACCTTTAGAATTAATAATTTCAGCTGGTATTTATATACAAAGTATTGAAGAAGAACTTCAAAAAGAGAAAGAAGAGATGATATCAGTTTTAGATCCTTTAATCAATTCGATTACAATAGGAGATAAAGGTTATATCTTTATTATGGACGATAATAATAAGATAGTTTTACATCCAAATAGAAACTTATCAAATGTTGATATGTCTAAGTTTAAACAACCTAGTTCTAAAAATAACATAATAGATGATTTAAAAGAAGCGTATATAAATGATAAAAAATGGGAGTATAAATGGAATACTTCTGAGGACAAAGAAAATTATAAATATAATAAAATTTCATGGATAGACTTTAATGACTTTTTTGGCTGGTACATTGTCTCTTCTATATATGAAGAGGATTTAAAAACTAAAGCTAATGAGATAAATAAAATCATATTAAATATTTCAATTATTTTACTTTTAGTTCTTTTGACAGTTGCAATGTTTATAATAAAAAGATTATTAAATCCAATTTCAGTAATGACAAAAAATGCAAATCTTATTAAAAGTGGGAAATTTAATGTTAGAAATAATATAAATGTAAAAGATGAGTTAGGATTTTTAGCTAATCAATTTGATAAAATGTTAGATTCTATTGAAGATAATACAAAAGAGCTAGAGAAGAAAGTAGAAGAAAGAACATCAAAGTTACAGTATAAATTATATCATGATGAATTAACAGGATTAAGAAATAGAATTTCACTTAGTAAGAAGATTCAAGAAGAAGAATTTTATGCTTTAAACTTAATTGATATAGATGAATTTAATAGCATTAATGAATTATATGGTTTTGATGTAGGGAATGAAGTTTTAGTAAAAATTGCAGAAGTTTTAAAAGAGTTTTCCTCTGAAAAAAATATTGAATTATATAAGTTAGACTCAGATGTATTTGCAATACTTGATACAAATATTACGAATTTTATGGCTTATGATAACTTCTTAGAAGAATTACAAAATCTATTTAAAAGTAAAGAAATTCATATAGATAGCTTAGAAATAGATATTTATATATATATAACAATTGGAACCTCAATTTCTCAAAAAGAGTCTATAAAAACTGCAAATATTGCTTTAAAAAGAGCTAAAGACAAAAGTTATAAATATATGGTTTACAATCAAGAAATTGATACAAAAGAGAGTATTCAAAAAACTATGTATTGGAGAGAAAAAATAAAAGATGCAATGGAAAATAATAAACTAGTAGCCTTTTATCAGCCTATATATAATCAAAATGAAGAATTAGTAAAATATGAAACCTTAATGAGAATTAGTGAAGAAAAAGATGGGAAAATGGAATATATTTCACCAGGTTTTTCTTAGAAATTGCAATAAAAACTAAACAATATTTTAAATTAAATGAATTAGTAATAGAAAAATCTTTAAAGAATTTGGAAAAACAGATAAAATGATATCTGTAAATATAAGTTTTGTGGATATTCAAAATCTAGAGTTTGTAGAGGCTTTAGGAAAAAATATAAAGAAATTAACGATAGAACAAAAAAATAGACTAGTTTTTGAAATTTTAGAGAGTGATTTTATATCAGATTATAAAGTTTTAGATGAGTTTATTTTTGAATATAGAAAACAAGGTATAAAGATTGCAATTGATGATTTTGGAACTGGTTATTCAAATTTTTCACATATTTTAAAAATAAAACCTGATTATATAAAAATTGATGGTTCTTTGATTAAGGATTTAGATTCTGATAAACATTCATATGAGATTGTTAAATCTATTATTGATTTTTCGCATTCTTTAGAAATAAAAGTTATTGCAGAGTTTATTCATAATGAAGAGATATATAAGATAGTAAAAGAGTTAGAAGTAGATGAGTTTCAAGGGTTTTATTTAGGTGAACCCAAATTATTAATTGAGTAACTTTAAGTAAATAAAAGTTTGATTTGGTATAAATTAGAAAAGATATTATTTAAAAGGATTTTATATGGCAACAACTGAATTAGGAACACTTCCATTAGCTGGAACAAAAAAAGGAATTATCTCTGTTTCAAATGTAACTGAACCTTATGGAAAAGGGACATCTGATATTGTTAGTATTGGTATTTCATTAAACGGAAAAGATATTGAGTGGAAATCACATATTCCTTATGAAAACTTAGATGATGTAATTGCAATTTTACAAGAAGCAAGTGCAAAGAAAAAGGCGGAATAGATTTCCCCTTTTTTCTAATTTGTTTCAACTTCTCTATTCTCTTCCAACCATAAAGCCATTCCACCTGAAAGATGGCTAACATTTGTATATCCGTGATTTTGTATTAAATAGTTTCCAATAGTTCTTGTTCTATTTGCATGGGCGCAAATTAATACAAAAGCTTGATCTTTTGATATAACAAGTTTTTCAAAATCTCTCATCCACCCTTGAACATCTGCATTACCAAACATATCAAAAAAAGTCATTTTATGAGAGTTTTTAATTACTCCTGTATATTGCCATTCATCTTCACGTCTCACATCTATCATAATAGTGTCTGAATTTATTAATTCTTCAAGCTTGTTAGGAGCTAAATCAATAAGTTTATTCATTGCTAACCTTTATAGAAAATATGGCCTGATATTAACATAAAAAGTTTAATCTTTATATAATTTTTTATTATAATTCTTTCATCTGTTTTTTTTATAAAGTTTGTATTAACAAACTCTTTACAATTATTTACTATAATACCAAGAAATAAAAGGAAAACTATGAAGAAATTATTATTAGTACTATTTTTTAGTTTTACATCGCTTTTTGCTTTTGAGCATTTAACTCCTGAAAATATTGATGCAAAATTAAAAGATAAAAAAGCAGTTGTAGATTTTTATGCAACATGGTGTCCACCATGTAAAGTTTTAGCTAAAAATTTAATAGAGTTTGATAAGGTTAAACCTAAAGATGTTGTTATCTATAAAGTAGATATAGATCAACATATGGATTTAGCAAAGAAATATAATGTAAGAAGCCTCCCAACACTTGTGTATATACAAAATGGTGAAGTTACAGCAAGAGAAGTTGGTGTAAAAGACGTTGAAGCATTATCAAGAAATATGAGAAGATATTTTTAATAAGGAAATAATTAGATTATGAAGAAGATATTTTTACTTCTATTTAGTGCAATTTTTGCATTTGCAATAGAACAGAGTTTTTTAGAACCAGAAGAGGCTTTTAAACCAAGCTTTGAAAAAAAAAGATGATAAGTTAGTATTTAATTTAAAACTAGGGAAAGATATCTATCTTTATGATGATAAATTAAAAGTATTAATTACAAAACCAGAAAAAATAGATATTAGAGCTGATTTAAATATTCCAAAACCTGTTGATTATGAGATTTGGAAAGTTCAATTTGATGATTTAAATATTGAAATTCCTTACTCTTTAATTAAGTCTAAAACAAAAGCTTCAAATGTAGAAATCACTGTAGAGTTTCAAGGCTGTTCAAAAGCAGGACTTTGCTATGCGCCTATGAGTGAAACGCAAAATATAGATTTAGGTGGTGGAAGTGCTACTAAAAAAGAAGAAGCAAAGCAAGTACAAGAAGTAACACCTCCCCAAGCTCAAAGTGAAACAGATGTTATTGCTGATACTTTAAAAGATGGAAATGTATTATTAGTTCTTGCTACATTTTTTGGATTTGGATTATTGCTTTCATTAACACCTTGTGTATTTCCAATGATTCCAATTCTTTCATCTATTATAGTAAAAGCAGGAGATGATGGAAAACTAACAGCTTCTAGAGGTTTCTTTTTATCATTAGTATATGTTTTAGCAATGTCAGCAGCTTATACAATTGCAGGTGTTTTAGCTGGAGTTTTTGGTGCAAATTTACAAGTTGCACTTCAAAACCCTTATGTCTTAACAGTATTTGCAGGTATCTTTGTAGCTTTAGCTTTTTCAATGTTTGGATATTTTAAGCTTGAATTACCACAAAGTTTACAAAATAAAATAAATAAAACAACAGATGGAAAAGAGAAACAAGGTGTAGTAGGAATTGCTATTATGGGATTCTTATCAGCTCTTATAGTTGGTCCTTGTGTTGCACCACCATTAGCAGGGGCTTTAGTTTACATTGGTCAAACAGGTGATGCTATTTTAGGTGGTATGGCTCTGTTTGTTATGAGTTTAGGAATGGGAGCTCCACTGCTTCTTATAGGACTTGGTGCTGGAAAGTATATGCCAAAACCTGGCGGGTGGATGGATTCTGTATCAAAAATCTTTGGTATAGTGATGCTTGCAGTTGCAGTATGGATGTTAGATAGAGTATTAAATGCAACTATTATTATGTATTTATGGGCACTTCTTCTAATTGGAGCAGCTTTATATCTAAAAGTATTTGAACATATTATTTCAAGACTTATCACAACTGTTATTATGATTTTTGGAGTTATTCTATTTGTTGGAGCTGTAAGTGGTGCAACAAATCCACTTGATCCTTTAAGTAAATTTACTTCGAATGTAGCAGGACAAGTATCAAATAGTGCAAAATTACAATGGCAATATGTAAAAACAAATGAAGAGATTGATGCAGCAGTTAAAGCTTCAAATAAACCAGTGATGTTAGACTTTTATGCAGATTGGTGTGTATCTTGTAAAGAGTTAGAAGGTATTACATTTAAAGATGAAGCAGTACTTACAAAACTAAATGAATTTACTTTAATAAAAGCAGATGTGACAAAAAATACAGATGATGATAAAGCTATGCAAAAAAGATTTGGTGTAGTTGGACCTCCTGCTTTAATCTTTTGGGATAAAGAAAACAATGAGATAAAAGCTTCTCAAATAGTTGGATATAAAAATCCAAAAGAGTTTTTAGAGATTGTAAATAGACACTTCAAATAAATTTTATACTTTATATAATATTTTGATATACTTCCTAAAAATTATCACACTTTTTTAGGAATATATCAAATGGAAATTTTCGTTTCTACTTTTTTAAAGATGTTTTTTATTATGACACCTTTTTTTGTACTGTCAGTTTTTTTAACAGTTACAAATGAGGCTTCTGATAGTGAAAAAAAAATCACTAGCAATTAAAGTTACAATTTCAGTAATTATTATTAGCCTTATACTACTATTTTTTGGAAAACATATTTTTCAAGTTTTTGGAATAACATTAGATGCTTTTAGAATTGGTGCAGGGGCATTACTTTTCTTATCAGCTGTTGAGTTGATCAAAGGTAGTAAAGATGGTCAAAAAATAGATGGCAATAATATTTCAGATTTAGCTGTTGTACCTTTGGCAATACCTATTACAATAGGACCTGGAACAATAGGTATTTTATTAGTATTAGGTGCAAGTTTTAAATCAACAACAAATTTAATCATCGGAAGTTTTGCACTTATATGTGCAGTTGTTGTAATAGGTATAATGCTTTATAGTTCTTCAATAATAAAAAAAGTTGTAGGACAACAAGGTTTACTTATTATTTCAAAGTTTACAGGTTTATTTTTAGCCGCATTATCTGCACAGATTGTTTTTACTGGTATTAAGAATTTTTTAGAACTAGGATAAGTAATGATAGATTTTAGTAGTGAAATAAACTTCTTAAGACCAAATACTCAAATAGATTATAATAAAATATCTAGAGTTAACTATGAAGAGTTTGCTACTTCTATTGCAAAAAGATATAAGATAGTTCCCAAACAATTGGAACTATTTAATGGTCTAAGTAGTGCAATCTATTCTATACTAAAGTTTTTGGATTTAAAATACTGTTTTATCTATTCTCCCTCTTTATTAGAGTATAAAAAGCTGCTACAAATTTAGATTATGAAGTAAGACTTATAAATAGATTTGAGAATCTTTTTTTACCTATAAAAGATAAAAGTGTTGTAATCTTTGCAAATCCTTCTTATCTTGATGGTACGTATTATGATTTAGAGAACCTTTTAGAGTATTGGGTTTCAAAAGATGCGACAGTTATTATTGATGAGTCATTATTAGATTTTTGTGGAGAAGATGCTGCTATAAAGTATTTAGAAACATATGAAAAAATTTATATTGTAAAAGATTTTTCTAAATATTATGCTAGTGAAGATTTGGGTATATCTGCTATTTTTTCAAATGAAGAGAATATTACAAGTCTAAAAAAGTTTGAGCCAGAAGATAAACTTTCAAATTTTGAAATGAAGTATTTAGAAGAGTCTTTAAAAGATTTTGATTTTAGAGCTATTTCAAATAGTGTAAATATCAAAAATAGAATAGAGTTAGAGAAGATATTTCACTCCTATAAATACGTAGATTTCTTATTTCATAGTAGTTCAAACTCACTTTTAATAAAACTTAAAAATATAAGCTCAAAACAATTTTCAAAAAATTAGAAGAGAAAGATATTAAAATATCAAATTGTCTGAAATATGATTTTATTGATGATAGTTTTATAAATATATATGTAAGTTCAAGAACAGATATTGCTAAATTAAAAGAGGTTATATATGCTATTTAAAAATAAGTTTGTTTACTACTTCTCTATAGTTATATCTATAGTTTCTGTTGTAATAATTGTAGGGATGATTTATAACTCTTTTTTTATAGTTAAAAATCAATTTATAGATATAGATGGCTCTACTTATGTAAATCAAGTAAAAACAGATGAATATACAAAAAATTTGGCTAAAAGTCTTACAAAAGATTGTCAAACAAAAGTTTGTGAAGTACAGAGTATGCTAGATTTAGTTACAGAAATACCATATAAAATAAATGAATCAGTAGCAAGAAGTGGTAAAAATGTGATTGAGCAAAATTTTGGTGATTGCGATGATAAATCAAACCTTTTAATCTCACTACTTCATGCAAAAGGGTATGAAGCTTATTTTGTATTAGTTCCAGAACATATCTTTGTAGTAGTAAATATTGGACTTATCTTACCAAATAAAAAAGCACTATATATAAATGGAAGACCATTTTATAAGCTAGAAGGAACAGCAAAGGGTTCAAGTATAGGTTTCCCTTTAAAATACAAATTTGAAGAGATAAAAGCATTTATAGATCCGTTTAAGAATAAGAAGTTAGTAGTAGATACTTTAGAGTATAAATAAAATAAAAGCACAATTTGCATGCATCTTCTTCGTTGCTAATTATTTTTCTTTCAATCACTTACTTGATATGTAAGCTCAATCAAGAAAATAAATCACT
>JDSF01000557.1_pt1 | contig 10705 bp, 8 predicted proteins | sample 199441 | NCBI WGS metagenome assembly JDSF01 (sample SAMN02592751, study PRJNA231836) | bioreactor metagenome | isolation source: continuous culture bioreactor denitrification-DNRA | place: Germany: Bremen
ACCTTGATTCTTACTGAAAAAAAAGAATTACAATATTCGTCTTTTGTAGCAAAAAAGGGTCAATGGATATGGCAACTGATAACCATATTGCACAATTTGGCCAAGATTCATCGATTTGGAGAAGTTTAAGGGTGAGAAATCATGAGTCATGTGTACCAACAGATAAAATCCAATGAGCAAAGCAGGTTTTAAAAAATAATCACTCTCTGAGATGTGGATAAGCTGAAAGGTGGTTTTTCTACCGCCTCGTTATGCTTCCCGAATATAAACAACCCAGAACGAGGCCTTTTTATTCTCGGAAAGAGTTGGATATGATGCCATCAAATATTGAAAGTCATGATGAAAAGATGATTGTTGAGGCGATGGAAACGTGGGGTAGAGAATTCTCAGCAGCAACTCCTGATAAAATTGTGGCGTTATATTCTGAAGATGCCTCCCTGTGGGGAACATTATCACCAATAAGAAGGGCTGATCCAGACGCAATTCGTGATTATTTTGAGTACGCCTTCACTTTTACTGACCGCAAAGTGACGTTCCATGATTCAAGTATTCGTCGTTACGGCGAGCTGGCAATAAATTCAGGCTCATATACCTTTTCGTTAGTAAATGAGGGGAAAAAGTTGATCGTCCCATCTCGCTATAGCTTTATATACATTGAGCGAGACGGACATTGGCTGATTGTTGAACATCATTCTTCTGTCATGCCTTTAGATTAAACGGAAAAGGCATAATTCTTATCATGCCTTGGTGCTAAGGGACAAGACCGACGGGTCGCGTCCCGTCAGACGCCTTCCTTTTTGCAGCGTTAAAAAAGGAAGCAAAAAAACTTTAAATTCGTTTGCTAGAAGTCAGGCTTTGTTGAACCGTTTGTGGTTGAGGTCAGTTGTGTTCATTGGCGACCTGTTGTCATTTGATCCGGGAAGGTCAGGGGATATCCTGCTTGGTCAATTGTCTCTGCGATGGGGCGCCAAGGCTCGAAACAAGTTTCTCACATAGGCGAAGCATCAACTGCGGTATGACCACAGTTGATGGCTGTTTTTTTCTTTGGATTTAGAGGGTCGATTGTCTCGGTCCTCCCTCCCGTGTAACGTCGCCGGAACGGAGGCAAGTCAAGCCGATTAAGCGAGGAATGTTTGAGGGTGTTAGCCCGAGTTTTGCGAGTGCGGCTTGAATTGCTGGAGTGGAGGGAACCAGTCGTTGCCAAAGGCAATGACTGGCAAGGAGCCGGGCGCCTTTTTCTGTATACTCTTTTATGGCGCGATAAAAGAGTATGGCGTCAAGCGGGGTCACAACCCTGCGACCTTGACCTTGATCCTGTTACTGACAATCAATCTTTGTGAACCTATCTAACAGCATTAAAATCATCAATTCACAAACGACGGGTCGCGTCCTGCCAGCTGGCCTCCTTTTGCCGCATTTCAGATAAAACTCATCCCTATGAAAAACAAAAAGCCCGGCGAAAACGCCGGGCTTTTCAGATTTAGTGTAGGGTGATACAGATCAAACAACACCCATGGCCAGCATAGCGCGGGCAACTTTGATGAAGCCAGCGATATTGGCACCGACAACGTAGTTACCAGGTGCGCCGTATTCTTCTGCAGTTTCGAAGCAATCCTTATGGATGTTCTGCATGATTTTGTGCAGACGGTCTTCAGTGTAGCCGAAGTCCCAGGAATCGCGGCAAGCGTTTTGCTGCATTTCCAGAGCACTGGTGGCCACACCACCGGCATTAGCAGCTTTACCTGGGCCGTAAGCAATACCAGCCTCGAGGAAGATTTTAACTCCTTCTGGAGTGGTTGGCATGTTGGCACCTTCGCCGATAGCGATACAGCCATTTTCAACCAGCATCTTGGCATCTTTGCCGTTGATTTCGTTCTGTGTTGCTGATGGCATAGCAACCTGGCAAGGAACTTCCCAGATATCACCATTCTCAACATATTTTGCATGCTTGTGAATCTCGACGTAGTGCTTGATCCGGCGACGCTCAACTTCTTTGAGGCGCTGAACGGTTTCGAGGTCGATCCCTTTTTCATCGTAGATATAGCCATTGGAATCAGAACAAGTGACAACCTTACCACCGAGTTGCTGAATCTTTTCAATGGTGTAGATCGAAACATTACCACTACCTGAAACGGAACAGATCTTACCGTCAAAGCTGTCGTTGCGGCTTTGAGCATTTCGTCGACGAAATATGCAGCGCCATAACCGGTTGCTTCAGTCCGTACCAGGGAACCGCCCCAGTTAAGACCCTTACCGGTCAGAACGCCTGCTTCCCAACGATTGGTGATGCGTTTGTATTGACCGAACATGAAACCGATTTCACGACCGCCGACACCAATGTCGCCAGCTGGAACATCAGTGTGCTCGCCAATGTGGCGGTAGAGTTCGGTGATGAAACTCTGGCAGAAGCGCATGATTTCGCCGTCTGTTTTTCCTTTAGGATCAAAGTCTGAACCACCTTTGCCACCACCAATTGGAAGACCGGTCAATGAGTTCTTGAAAATCTGCTCAAAACCGAGAAATTTGATAATTCCGAGGTAGACTGATGGGTGAAAGCGCAAGCCGCCTTTGTAAGGACCGAGTGCACTGTTGAACTCAACTCGGAAACCGCGGTTGATCTGAACGACACCATGAGTGTCAACCCAAGGCACACGGAAGATGATCTGACGCTCTGGCTCACAGATACGCTCAATGATTTTGTGCTCAGCGAACTCTGGATTCTTGACCAAAACTGGACCAAGAGATTCGAGAACTTCACGAACAGCCTGGTGGAATTCTACTTCACCTGGGTTACGGCTCAGAACTTCCTGGAAAATTGGTACAATTTTTTCGTCCAAAGATGATGTCATGTGCTCCTCCTTCAATTGGTGTTTGTGCCTAAATAATAAGCAAAAGTAAAAAGCTCTCTCGATATTAAACTTGAATGGCTCATTAAATATGCAAAAGAGGGGCCATCAATGATTATAAAATAGACAAATTTGTAAGTTACTGATAACTAAAGGTTAAAAAATAGGCAAAAGAGAAAAGTTAGATTTGTTGATCAAACTGTTTATTATTGTGAGCTTGTGTGTACTCATAGTGATGCAAGTGAGTACTTTGTTTGTCTTGCTATTTGAATCTTGCCTAAAGATTGTGATAGTTTGCCTCCATTATTTCATCTGGAGTTGTGATTATGGTTTTGCAGGGGACGATTGTTAATATCGCAGCTGTTGCTGCTGGTTCTCTTATTGGATACCGTGCTGGAGCTTATCTTTCCAATCGGATGCGTACTACCTTGATGGTTGGATTGGGATTGGCCGTTCTTTTGATCGGTTTGCAGTTGGCAATGAAAAGCGAGCAGTTGATGGTTGTTATCGGTAGTCTTATTTTTGGCGGGTTTATCGGTGAATTGATTGGCATCGAAAAGCGTCTGGAGGATTTTGGTAAGAGTCTGCAGAAGCGTTTTTCTGGTCTTGGCCAAGTGGCTGAAGGCTTCGTGACTTCGAGTCTGCTCTTTTGTGTCGGAGCCATGGCGATTATGGGGGCTCTGCAGGATGGTTTGGGTGACGAACCGACAATTCTTTATGCAAAGGCAGCTTTGGATGGCGTCGCAGCCATCGCTCTGACATCGACTTTGGGGATAGGGGTCCTGTTTTCAATAGTCCCGTTATTGATCTACCAGGGTGGGATCACCCTGATGGCAGAACTGTCGCAATCAATTTTGACTGATGCAGTCATCGTTGAAATGAACGCAGTGGGAGGTTTGCTGATTGTGGCCATTGCTCTCGACCTGCTCGGAATCAAGCGATTACCAGTTGGCAACCTGCTACCTTCTGTCTTTGTTGCCATTGCTCTGCTTTGGACTTTCGGTCTGGCGTAGCTCCCTTCGTGCCCTTTTTGGGGGCCTATTGATACTTTCCAAATTAATTCAGTTCCCATCTCTTTACCTTTGAACTCTATCCGGTAAAATTTTACACAAAGATATTTTTTGGTGAAATTCTCCTTGTTTTCGCTGAATTGAGCCATCGACCGCTAATAATGGTGAGAATCTATGGATAGTGATGTGCTACAGACAGAAATGAGTCTCCCACCTGAGACTCTGCAATTGAGCCCTGTGGATCGCAAATTGTTCAGGAGTGGAATTCGTTCGTGCGAAGTGGACGCAAGCCGACTCATGTAAGCGAGTCAGTTTATAAATCGTGGACAAGAAGTCACGATTTTGAGATTGATCCCTATGGCGGTAAATCCAGGTTGATTTTATCTGCTGCGGAACTTCAAGAAAAAATGTCCAACAACCTGCAGCTTATTGATGTTGCCAGTGGCTATATGCATAAGATTCATGACGCGATCAGAGGAATGAAACATCTACTTTATCTGACTGATGCTGACGGGAATATCCTCTTCTTGTTGGGAGATCCCGTTGAAAAGCGGAAATTTGAGCAGCACTTTAATTTTAAAGCAGGAGCCTCATGGGGAGAACAGGCTGTCGGGACAACTGCCGTAGCAGTGGCTTTATATGAGAAGACAACAATCCCTTATATGTCCAGTGCCAAGTATTGCTATGATCTGAAAGAAACCTCCTGTGCTGCTATTCCGCTCAGCAATAATGATGATGAAATTATTGGGATTATTGGGATTGCGACACATTCAAAGGAACTCAGCATGCAGGTCTTCTGGATGTTGGTGTCCGCACAGATGGGAGTTGAAAACCAGTTTCGCCTACAAAAATATGAAGCTGGGATTCATGTTATCAACCAACAGTTTCAGGCCATTTTTGATTCTGTTTCCGATGTTATTGTCTGCGTTGATGGTGAGGGGTGCATTTGTGACATTAATTCGACGGCAGAAGATATTTTGAATTTAAAGGGGACAGAGATTCAGGGGAAACGGGTGAGTGAGGTTCTTGATTTTTCTCCTCTGTTGCTTGGTCAAGGTAACGAGATGCAGCAATGTCAGGATGGCTTTTGAGGGATACGCGCAAGCGGATGTACTCGCTTAGAAGGCGATTCCAGCGAATCGGGGCGAGGGGAGAAGAGAATGGTTGCGTCTTTGTCTTTGATGGCCATCAAAGCGCACCGGCGAAGAATCAACTTAAGTCTGCACCAGCACCTCGTCTGGTCGCTCAATTCTGTTTTGATGACATTATCGGCAAGGCCCCATCGTTTCTAGATGTGAAAAATGAAGCTATAGTCGCTTCTGGAAGTTTTTCAAATGTACTGATTTCAGGTGAAAGTGGAACGGGAAAAGAAATGTTCGCCCAAGCCATTCATGCTGCTGGCAGCCGAGCGCAGTCGCCATTTATTGCTGTTAACTGCGGTGCTATTCCGAAGGAGTTGATCGAGAGTGAGTTTTTAGGTTACGAGCATGGCGCATTTACCGGAGCGGATCGAAAAGGAAAAATAGGTAAATTCGAACAGGCCAATGGTGGAACGCTCTTTCTTGATGAAATCGGCGAAATGCCTTGGGATCTGCAAGTCCGTTTGTTACGGGTTTTGCAAAATCGCCAGGTGACCCGAATTGGCGGAACGCGGGCGATTGACGTTGATGTACGGATTATTGCAGCGACCAATAAGGACATGCTCCATGAAGTGAATATGAAGACTTTCAGGAGTGACCTGTTCTGGCGCTTGAATGTCATCGACCTTCGCCTTCCTTCTTTGTTGGAGCGTCGGGAGGATATTCGTTTGCTGGTTGGTTTTTTTCTTAAAAAGCACGCTCCGGTCGCCGGACTCAAATATCAGATTGATGATGGTCTGTGGCCTCTTTTGCTGGCTTACCATTGGCCCGGGAATATCAGAGAGCTGGAAAATACAGTCGAGCGCGCTCTTGTTTTTGCCAAAGATGGTATCGTGACCATTGATACGCTTCCATTCCATATCAAACAGACTCGATATAAGGTTCATGATTGCCTCACCTACCATTCGCTGGGGGAATCAGAGAAGCTTCATATCGAAGAAGTCTTGAACGAAAATCACTATAACATCAGTCAGACGGCACGGATCTTAGGGGTTGCTCGCAATACCCTGTATAAAAAGATCAACAAATATCATATCCGCTGTTCACACTCGTAACAGCTGTTCAGTTTCTGAACAGTGTTGTCCTGTTTAAAAATAACATATTTTGCCTATCCATCGACCTAATTGCCTTAATAATCAAGTGATTAGGTTCGCCTTTTTCTGTTGGCACTCCATTTGCTCTTATTGTGTTTGTGGTTCTATTTATCAGGCAGATCTTCATGGATGTGTTCATTCATTATTATGATCCATTGCAGGTACAGCAGAGAAGACTTGCCACTTCACAGGAGGACATTATGTCAGAAAAAGGTACTCCGGATTATGCTCTTGGCAGCAAGAGCCAATTGAAATGGAAGGACAAATATTTTTTCGGGCCTAAGGGAATCGGTTTTCTTGAACCAGGAGTTGTTGGCTTAGATGACGCAACGATGAGCGCTTACAACGTGGCCAAATCGGCTTACCAGATCCACCCAGAAGTCTTTAATATGGCTTATCTGGCCAAGGCGACAGGTTTGAAAAAAGAGGATATCTGCAAAAGAATGCTCAGAATGTACGATGAGCATTACATTATGTATGTCATGAATCCCGCAACACAGGTTTATGGCTGGGGGCTCTATTACTGGTTTGTTAAGCTGAAAGAAGGAACATCAAAGGCTGAAAAAGCTGATCTGTCTGAATGGTTTCAAAATAAGGATGATATCTGTACCGGTTATGAATGTTCCAGTGGCGATTTTGATTTTTATAACGGCAATCATATGCGTGTTCTGGATAATCTGCTGTCAAGTGTGATTGCCCCGTGGCGAGATAACCCAAACGTCGAATTTGTTCATATCTGTCCTATCCGTCGAGATATTCGTGAATCACATGTCAATATGTGGGATTCGACTGCTGAAACCTATCGCGATAATTTCTGGGGTGATGGTCAACTGGAAAAACTGGCTAAATTTCAGAAAAAACTGGATCTCGATGATCTGAAAATTATTAAAGCTCTGAATGATAACAAGCCGGTCAAAGAGATGTTTGACTTTCAAGTGTTGGCACAGATTTCCGGTCTTGATCCTAAGGAGATGGAAGAGGGATTCGCCAGCCTCGTCGAGCAGAAGCGGATTATCGTGCCGTTGGTTTACCTCAACTTTGAAAAACTTGGGTTAACCCAGCATGCTTTTGTTATCCGTATGTTCCAGACCACACCATGCTACCGCAAGGCCGAAATCGTTGATGAACTCGCGGCTATCGCCGAGTTTAATCTGGTTAAAGAGTTTTCTGATGCTTTCTATGACGTGATTCTGCTGTCATACAATCAAATTACCGATATCGATGCGTTGCGCCAGAAAATTAGAGGCTACGCCGAGATTGAAGAGATCAAGGAGGCGGATATCCCACGGATGTATCGCAGGTGGGTTTGTCGTTTGGATGAAAAAATGGTTACTGGGAAGAGTGTGTCTTTACGGACGATTTTTTGGAAGACCGGACCGATAAAAATGCTCCGGAATATTGCCCGATCCTAAAGAAATCGGAGGTGCGATCATGAAAATAGACGCTCCTAGAAAGTACGTTGTTGATAACTTAAAGTATGCCCTCAGCCCAGCTTCGATCGCTGTTGTGGGCGCGTCGCGCTATGATGGAAAGGTCGGATACAAAGTTATTGAAGGGCTTAACCGCTGGGGATACAACGGGACAATCTATCCTGTTAACCCACGTGCGGAGACTGTTCATGGACTCAAAGCATATAAGACGATCAAGGATATCCCGGGTGAGGTTGATCTGGTCTTCGTCGCTGTCCCTGCTCACCTAGTCAAGATGGTTCTGGAACATGCGGTGGCCAAAAAGGCAAAAATTGCCGTCATTGCGACCAGCGCTTTCAAAGAAATCGGCCGTGGTGTGCTTCAGGATGAGTTAACCCAGTATTGCCGTGATAACAAGCTGCCGTTGATCGGTCCCAACCTGGTTGGGATGGGAAGCCCCTATTTGAACTTCAACTGTGGTTTCATCCCTTATCTGCCTGTTGAAGGTCCGGTTGCCATGATTTCCCAATCAGGTGCGAACTTACTTGCCGCATTGGGAACGTCGCAGACGCAACATTTTGGCATGAGCTTTTTTGTCGGGCTCGGGAATAAAGCTGATGTCGATTTTTCTGAGTTCATTGAGTACGCGGGGCAGGACAAACATACCAAGTGTATTTCGATCTACAGTGAGGGGATCGATTGTCCAGAAGCTATATCAAAGCCTGTAATAAGGTCGTTGCTGAAAAACCTGTGGTTGCGATTAAAGTTGGTGGCTCAAAAATAGGTGAGAAAGCTGCTTTTGCCCACACCGCTTCTGAAAATACCGGAACTGATGATGCGTTTTATGATGATCTCTATAACAAGGCCGGAGCGATTCGGGTGACAACCTGGCAGGAATTCCTTGATGTCTCACTGGCTTTGGGATTGCAGCCTCCTCTCTATAATGACAATGTTGTCATGATCACCAACGGCGGAGGATCTGGTCTGCTGTCATGTGATCACTTTGAACGGGTTGGAATGCCGATGCGTGAACTGGCAGAGATCTCACCGCTACTCGGTTTCCGCATCCGTGCCTATATGCCGATGTTCGGTTCTCCGCTGAATCCGGTCGATATTGCAGGAACAGCATCACCCAAAAACTATAAAGGAGCGATTACTCAGGCGGTTCGTGATCCAAATGTCTCTTGTGTTTATGGGTCGATCTGTCCAACTTCGGTGACCGATGTTGCCGCGGTGACTGATATTTACATCGATATTTACAAGAAGTATAAGCATCTCGGAAAGCCTTTTGTCATGGAATGTCAGGGAGGGCAAGAGTGTCAGGATTCCATCATGAAGTTGCGCCAGCACGGAATTCCCGCCTATGCAACTCCAGAGCAGGCCGTTCACGCCATTGTGGCTTTAAGGAAGTACGGAGATATTCAAAAAAAATTCCGTAAGTAGGTGATTAAAAATTGATGAGGCAAGAACGGCAGAGGACTTCCTCTGCCGTTCTTGTGGAAAAAGTTTATAACCACAGAGGTCCTGAGCGACAGAGAAAACAAGGACATTTTAGTCACAGACAGTGAGCCATTAGGAACTTAACCATCCAAGATTTTCTCAGTGCCACTGTGCCTCAGTGGCTAGCCTAAATCGATTTCTTCCTCGTCCCAATCCGCTGACACAATAAACCTACAACAATCAAAATCAAGCCGACAAAGGTCGCCGGAAGAATTTTCTCTCCTACCAAAAAATAGATAAAAATCAGCGAAAGAAACGGTGACAGAAAAATAAGATTGCTGATTTTTGCTGTGTTTTTGGTGAGTTTCATAGCCATCAACCAGAGCACGAAGCAGGCTCCCATCTCAAATGTTCCAACGTAGGCTGCACCAAGCAAGCCTTCCAGCGGTGGCAATCTCAATTCACAGGTCAGCAGGTAATAGCCAAAGACAAAAGGAAAACTGAAGAGGAAGTTGACGAACAGACCAACAATCGGATCACGACGATCGCGGGTGTTGTATATCCAGTAAAGCGACCAGACGATAGTGCTGATCAGTGCCAGAGCAACTCCGGTTGGATCTGTAAATTGTAGACTGAACGGATTTCCTTCCGTTGAGATAACCACAACACCACAATAACTGACGACCAGTGCTAGCCATTGTTGCCAGCGGATCTTTTGCTTGAGTAAAGGAACTGCCAGCAGGGACAGTGTGATTGCCCAGGTGTAGTTGAGAGGTTGAGCTTGCTGGGCAGGGAGAAGCTCATAGGCTTTGAATAAGATTAAGTAATAGAGAAAGGGACTAAGTAATCCCATAAGAATAGATAGAAGATATTCTTTCCGAGTACACTTCAGGGCCAAGTGTAATTTGCCCTGCCAGATCAGAATTGTTCCCAAAAGTAGAGTCGAAAAAGAGCCAGAATAGAGCAATAGTTCAATCGGACTGAAGTGGCGCAATGACAGTTTGAATGCCGTTGCTACGGTCGACCAGAGTAGAACGGCGCTGAGGCCGTAAAAGATGGCTTTCTTATCAGATGTCATCAAGTTTCTTTCTGTGGATGATACATGGAATATTGATTGTGAGCATAGCAGGGACAACCTATGCACGGAAAGGAGAAAGGCAGAATGTTTCTGTTTGTTGAATTGTCGCTAGTTTTTTTATGACGACAATATTGCTTATTGAGGAGTCAAGGCACGCGTCATGTTTGACGTTGTGTCAGGTGTCGAAAAAAATTACACAGACAATAGTGTAGGTAAGCTTGAACTGTAAATATCTGTAAATAATGATTGTTTGCTTGGGGATCGCAAATTGCATATATTTCTATAGTGGTAAAATTGCTAACCATTTGAAAAACAGAGCTTTTTTGTCTTGAATCTTTCAGTTGACGAGAGGAGGTTGTGATGTTTATTGGTCGGGTTTACCTGGATAATTAAGGTTAAATACTAAAAATGGTAGAAATGCAGTGAAATGAAAAGCTTTGTACCTCTGATCCTATTGTAAAGGAGGCTAAGATGAAAAAACTGATTGGATTCTGTTTTGCATTACTGCTGCTATTCACTGCCATAGCAGCATACGCTGTTCACAATGAAGGGCCTGGTCTGATTCAGGCACCGCTACTGACTCAGCAACTGGAGCGTGTTGGCATTGTCAGTGTCTGGAACACCGGAGATAAATTCCAGCTCAGGGTCAATGGAGCTGAGTCCTGGGAAATTAAAAATACTCAAATTTA
>JDSF01000558.1_pt1 | contig 10694 bp, 15 predicted proteins | sample 199441 | NCBI WGS metagenome assembly JDSF01 (sample SAMN02592751, study PRJNA231836) | bioreactor metagenome | isolation source: continuous culture bioreactor denitrification-DNRA | place: Germany: Bremen
TACGCGGAGGAGGATGGAGTTGATTATTTGGATGAATTAAAAGTTTTTTTCTTCAGGCCTCCCATATGTTCATTTTTTTAGATGGAATGGTTCATGCTGAACGAGGTTTTGAAAATGGTCAGAAGCAATTTAGTCTCTGGGATCTATATAGTTATGCAGATGCTGCAAGTTATCCTAGTACTTTTGAGGGCTGGGGGAACCAATTTATTGAAGCCGTTTTTGCTAAACTCCCAATTCTATGTTATGAATATCCTGTATTCAAAACTGATATAAAACCATTTGGTTATAATTATATATCTATGGGTGATGTATTTAAGGAAAATGATAAATATAAATTTTTAAAAAAAATGTTAAACCAAGAACAACTATGCAAAACCAGTAGTAATCTGTTAAAATTCTTATTCAGCAAAGATACTAATCGCTTATTAGAGGAAAACTTTAAAATTGGTTGTATATATCACTCTTATGCAACTCTAAAAGAAAAACTTGATAGATGTATTAGAAATATTGAATACAATAAATTAGGAGTTTAGATGCCACCAATTTATCAGAAAATTATGAATACAATCCAGCTCTGGATTTTAAATGGCACTTATAGAACTAATGAAAAAATTACCTTCAGAAGCTGAACTTATGAAAGAATTTAACACATCCCAATTACAGTAATTCGAGCATTAAATGAGTTAGAATCAAAGTCCATCATCTATAGGCAGAAGGGTAAAGGATCATTTGTTTCACCTAAAATTTCATATTCAAGCGATAGCACTGATATAATTTCACTAGTACTACCCCACCAGGTAAACTTTTTTTTCTGGGGGGGGTCAACAATATGCATATAATATAGCAAAGTATTGTGAGGAGAATAATTTTCTTTGCAGTATCCACTATTCGAACCAATTAATAGAAAATGAAAAAAAAGATCCTAGAAAATCTCATGAATTATAACGTTTCTGGAGCCATCGTATATCCTATCGGAAATGCAAATATAACCGCATTAAGTCAATTGGTCTTGAAAGATTTCCCAATAGTTCTTCTAGACAAACAATTGGAAGAATTAGATTTGCCATGCATAAGTTCTGACAATTTCACAGGAGCATATAATGCTGTAGAATATTTTATTGAGAATAACCATAGAAACATAGGATTTATCGGTGTTAAGGATTCTGATGTTGTTCATTCAAGATATAAGGGATATTGTAGAGCGTTGTTGGATAATGGTATTATTTTAAAACCTGAAATAATAATCACTGAATTCGAAACCAGACTTGGAGAAGAAGAACCGACATTTCTGGATGAGAAAGAGGCTGAAATGATTTTGCATAGGATGCAAAATCATAACGTATCTGCTCTTTTTTTGCGTTAATGACCTTATTGCAAATATTGTAATTAAGGCTGCAAAGAATTTAAATATTTCTATTCCCAAGGATATTTCTATTATCGGTTTTGATCATATCCAATTTGAAAATATTCCTTACCCACTTTTAACATCAGTTGCTCAAGACTTTGATCAAATTGCAAAAGAAGCAGTTCAGTTACTCATATATCGAATCAATAACCCAGAAGTTAAAAAAACTTAGAAAATGTTATTGTTCCAACTCAACTTTACAAAGGTAATACAGTTAGACAAATATAAGATATTTTTAGGTTAATAACACTGAACTGAATATTAGATTTAGTCTTCGACAAAATATTGACTTCGATGATAAATGTGAATAACCAGACCTGATCAAACGAGGCTACTGTGAACGTAGATAACTGAACCACATGCAATAATAGACAAGGAGATTTCCTTCTCCTTCAGGTTCTGTAACAAGATATGTCAGCTCATTGTGGTTATCATCATCGTGTACTACACTACCAGTAGTTTTCTTACAATAGTTTCACCAAAAGGGATTAGATGTCGTTACATTATCCAACACTGGGATCGGTGCTGCTTACAGTTGGAATTCTCACTTCCGTTATGATGATTTTCATCTGGCGATTATACCCTACATTACAGGGCACCAGCCTTTGGGCAGTTGGAGCACTACTGACCACGTTAGGATTCTTTCCCATGTGGCTGGAACCAACGCTTGGCAGTATCGCTATTGTTCTGAACAATATTGCAACAATTACCACCCCACTGCTCATATTCGAGGGAGCCATCAGGTTCAAAGGGGCTTCATCCGCTAGACCATGTACGCGTACCTTTTGAGATTCTGTATGGAATAGGCTATCTTCTTTCGACTCTCTTGAACATACAAAATGCAAGAGGGCGATATATGATCAATGATCTTCTCATGATGATTGTCCTTGCCTTGACCATTGTGGTCCTGCTTTGGAAGGTGAAAGGGCTTGAACGTATTGTCTATATAATCATTGCAGTCACATTCGCCCTGATGTTTATTGCCTTCTTCTTTCGATGGCTATTCTCATTACTTAACAGCGATTTCCTGAACGATCCCAATCAGGTGCTTACCCCCATAATCTTTTTCACGCTTGTCCCCTGGGCTATCGGTTGGTCTTATGGATTTATTCTCATTATCAACATCAAGGGAAGACAAGCACTCTTTGACGCAGCCCGTACTGACGTGCTTACGGGACTGAACAATCGGTTATGGATGACCGAACAATTTGACGCTGCGCTCAAGGCTGCAACCACCAAAGGTACCTCTCTGTGTCTTTCAGTATTGGATGTCAATGGATTCAAGAAACTCAACGATAAGTATGGACACATGTTTGGGGATGAAGTGTTACGGCACATAGGCAAGGTAATAAGAGAACGACTGACTGATGGGGATTCAGCTATCCGTTATGGAGGGGATGAATTCATCCTCCTCCTCACTTGCCCAAAATCAGGCAACAATCTTACGCAAAAATTACATCAGATTGTAGATGCCGTTACAGAACCAATAACCATTGAATCTGTTGACCTGAACCTATCCATAAGCTTTGGGAATGCTCTCTATCCTAAGGATGGAACTACCAGTGATGACCTTTTCAAGGTTGCCGACAGTAGGATGTATGCACAGAAACGCTCTACCGTGCGATGAAAAAAATGCATCAAACTGGACCTTTACTGCTTCTTATATAAATAACGAAGAACATATACTTGAAAATCTATCTGCAATGGGGAGAGGAAATCTTGGGAACTTTGGTCCAGTTGACTCGGAAAGGTTCAATACTCCTTACCCTGTAATGAAACGTTTGTATCATTGAGCAAATTTCTTTCGATAGACAATCATTGCAATCGCATATGATACCACCGTTAAACCAATACACCATGCAATTGCCACCCAGACCTCATTTCCAACCGGTGCGCCTATCAGCAGTGATCGGATAACTTCAACAATTGAGGTTACAGGTTGATTTTCTGCAAACATGCGAACTGCTGTAGGCATAGACTCTGTAGGAACAAATGCTGAACTAATAAAGGGAAGAAAGATTAAGGGATAAGAAAACCCGCCTGCTCCATCCACTGTTTTTGCTGAAAGCCCTGCGATAATTGCCATCCACGTCAAAGCCAAGGTAAATATTGTGAGAATTCCTACTATCGCCAACCAAGACATAACCGAAGCCGAGGAACGGAAGCCGATGAGGATTGCAACCAGAATTATGACCACTAACGAGATTGCATTGGAAACCAATGAGGTAATCACATGACCCCAGAGTGCTGCAGAACGAGCAATCGGCATTGAATGGAATCGTTCAAAGATTCCTCTCTGCATGTCCAAGAATAGGCGATAGGATGTATAAGCAACACCACTTGCAATTGCGATGAGTAGAATGCCAGGCAAGAGATAATTTACATAGTTATCCATTCCTGTATGTATTGCTCCGCCGAATACATACACAAAAAGCAACATCATTGCAATTGGGGTAATTGCAACTGTAATTATAGTATCCATGCTTCGAAATACATGTCTCAATGATCGTACAACCATAACACTCAAATCGTTTAAAAAGTATATTCTTTGCGCTTGCATTTACTATGTCTCCTTCTTGTTGATGATCGCGAGAAATATTTCTTCCAAGGTGGGTTGCCTCTCCACATACTCAACCTCTGGGGAAGGGAAGAGTTTCTTTAATTCTGTTAGCGTACCATTGGCAATAATCGTTCCTTGATGGAGAATTGCGATCCGATCTGCCAACTGTTCCGCTTCTTCCAAATATTGTGTGGTTAAAAAAAATCGTAGTTCCGTTCTGTGCAAGTTTTCTGATGGTTTCCCAAACTTCAATTCTTCCTTCAGGATCAAGCCCTGTTGTTGGTTCATCGAGAAAGATCAATGCGGGATTCCCTATCAGGCTCATGGCAATATCGAGCTTACGACGCATTCCCCCAGAGTAAGTAGAAACACTACGTTTGGCTGCAGCATTCAGTCCAAATTGCTCCAGGAGATAGTCGGCAACTTCTTCTCTATTTTTGAGATGCCGTAATTTTGCGATCATCACGAGATTTTCACGCCCGGTCAGAATCTCGTCTACCGCTGCGAACTGTCCTGTCAGGCTAATTGACTGACGTACCTGCTCAGGCATCGAACGTACATCGAACCCATTAACCATTACATTCCCATCGTCAGGTTTCAACAATGTGGTGAGTATTCTAATAAGGGTCGTTTTCCCGGCTCCATTAGAACCTAACAGAGCGAATATCTCTCCAGGGGTAACTTCAAGATCCACCCCACATAATACCTCAACTTCCTTAAAGGACTTCTGTAGGTTTTTAATTGTAATTGCGTTCATATTCTAGACCATTTCCTATTACTTCTTCTTTTTTTTGCAACTTTATCCATTGCATCCGATACTGCCTTATCGACTGATCCCTTATATAAATCGGCGTACGTAGCTGAATCCTTGACCAGTTCATCACAGAAAGCAGCAACATCATCTCCCGTAACCTCGAGTACACCCTTACCTCTTAATGCTCCTTCTTCGAAGAAATCCACAAGTTCCGAGAGTAGTGAAAAGCCATCTCTGAGTTCAGTTGGACCAATCTTGTACAGGTATTTTTTGAATCTCCTTGTACACAATTTGATAATCTTGTGGTAAGGCTTTGACTCGAGCCATATGTGCTCGCCATGCTTTCTTTCCTTCAAAAAAAATATCTCGAATATTCATAATAATCTCCTAATTCTTCAATTTTCTGGCGATTGTCCTATTGAGCTGCTCACGCCATTTATCGCGATAATTCTTTGAACCATCTTCACCAACCAAGGCAGAACAGAAACCTTTGATGTCGTCACCGAGAACTTCGCAAACGCTCTCTCCATCAGCCACCGATTCCTCAAATAATCCAAGTACCCCATCGAGTATCGGCATAAGATTTCGACCGGTTATATCTGATTGAGGCCAAAGATTTGTTTTAACTTCCTTCCAAGCTTCTTGATATTCAGTCGGTAATTCCTTGGCTCGTGATTCATAGCTCTTCATCAGCTTTGTCATGTCACTACCGGTAATTTTTTTCCCAAAAAATTCATTTAGATAACTCCTTTAGCTCGTTCATTTTTTTTGACGATACAAACTCCCATTTGCTCCAGAATTTTGCGAGTTCTTTTTTTTACCTTCAGAATTCAATACATAAAATTTCCTAGGTGGCCCCATATCAGAACGCTTTTTCTCAATATCCACGAGTCTGTTTTTTTCCAACCGGACGAGTATGGTATACACCGTTCCATCAACAACCTCTGAGAATCCAAGAGCATTTAATCGGCGGGTGATTTCATATCCATAGGTCTCTCCCCTACTTATTATCTCAAGCACACATCCTTCCAGTATCCCTTTCAACATCTCTGTCAGATTATCCATTCAATATCTCCTCACTATTCTGTATGACTGGTATTCTGTATCACTTACTACTGCTATATAGTATTACTGAATAGCAGAATCGTCAAGGCCTTTGTTTACCTAATGAGCATTACTTGTATATTCAGTACCTTCTCTATCTGCTACTATCAGGAAAAAAAAGTTCACGATACCCTTTCCGTTTACTGATATTTTTTAGTAGCTTCTAAAAATACAATCTTTTATCTCCTATATACATCCATTTAATTTGAATGATATCGAAGGTTGTTTTTATAGAATCATGTCATGGTGGTAATACCACGCTGAATTTTGTTTCATGAGAGGAATAACAGGTTGTAATCTATTTGTAAGGTGGCTATTTTTATGCAGATTTCTGACAAGCATGTAGTAAGTATGAACTACACATTGAAAAACGACCAGGGAACAGTTCTTGATACTTCAGAAAACCGTGAACCGCTTTCTTTCATCGTCGGTTCCGGAATGATCATTCCAGGGCTGGAGAAAGAACTGCACGGTAAAGAAAAGGGAGACAAGGTATCAGTAACCGTCGAACCCAAGGAAGGGTATGGTGAATATGATCCTTCCCAGACTGTCGCAGTTTCTAAGAATCAGTTTGCTGAAGGAACTGAAGTCAAGGTGGGTATGACTGTTCAGGCTCAGAGAGAAGACGGTCAAGTACAACTATTGACCATTAAAGAGGTTGTGGATGACACCATTACATTGGATGCAAACCATCCTCTTGCTGGAGAGACCCTCCATTTCGATGTTCAGATCGAAGATGTCCGTGAGGCTACAGAGGAAGAGATTGAACACGGTCACGTACACTGATCTGTTTTCTGATTGATTCTTTCAACTGACTAAATAATTAATACAAGACCGTCGGTATACAGGAAGTATTACCTAGCTGACGGTCTTGTTGAAGTAGTTGTTCAAGTATGGTAATAAGCTATTGATTGTTGCATATATGCAACTATAATGCTCTTTGTATAGTGCAAGTCATTTTCATGATTATAAATTTTATCCAAATTTTAAATGATTTTTTTTAAGCGAATCCGTATGCTAAATGAGGCCTATATAAGTTGTTAAGTAAATAATTATAGCTATAAGTGAATTTTTTGGTATAATATGACTGGCATAGGAGAATTCTATGCTAAAAGCAAAACTATCAATCAGAAGTATCTTTTTATTGCAAATTTCCTTTCTAGTGACCCTTCTCCTAATCATTAGTTGCTCTCCCCCCCCAGATATTACTGAACATATTATTGTAGAGGATATTCCTACCGAATCTTATAATCTCTATTTTTATCTAGACAATGAGATTGTTGTAGAAAAAAAATTGTAGAAGCTGGTTCCATAATTGGTGAAGTAGTGATTCCCGATATTGATACTGAACAATATATAGTGCAGTGGTATAATAATAGTTTGCTCTATGGAAACCCTATAGATCTCACAACCATTATCATAGATAATGAGCAAGATACAAATTTTTATGCCTCAATAACCCCAATTTATTTAGATATAACAATTAATAAAAACAATGGTGAGGATCCAATCCAAAAAAGAGTATATTCAACAGTTTTCAGTGAACCAAATCCTGAATACCTGAATTATCAAGTAGTGCCAGGTAGATTTACAGATTTACCTTTTGATGGTTGGTATATTGATGGCAATAAGATTTATGCAAATAGCCAAGTCTTATACGATAATTGCATTGTGTATGCTGGTTGGAGATTGCCATCTGGCAGTAGTTCATGGGAAGCAACTAGTATAAGAGTACCAAATTATATCACTACTTTGGATGATTCAGCATTTGAGAATTGGACAGAATTAGAAAATGTATTTTTTGATGAAGGATCCAACCTGAAAAAGATTGGGTCGAGTGCTTTTAGCAATACAAAAAAACTAAAATCAATATCGATACCAGATTCTGTAATAGAAATCGGCGATTTGGCATTCAAGGGATCATTAATAGAAAAATGTATTATTACTAACGAAAGCGAGCTTTCTACAATCGGTAAACAAGCTTTCTATAGTACAAATATCAGAAGCATAAATCTACCAAATAATCTTAGACATATTAAGGAAGAAGCCTTTTGTGCTTGCTTTAGTCTAGAAGAAGTCTTATTAGATCCTGAAGATAGTAAATTATCTACAATAGGTAAATATGCATTTTCAGATACAGCAATCACTGCCTTTACTATACCATCAGCTGTAACGACAATAGAAGGGGGGGGTGTTCTCATCTTGTTCAAAACTATCGCATATCAATGTTAATTCTTTAAATTCTAATTTCATCTCAATTGATGGAATACTCTGTGAAGATAATATATTAGTAGCATATCCAGATGGTAAGGTACCTGTAATACTCCCTGAGGGAATAAGAGAAATAAAGGAATACGCTTTTGGATTTTCTTTAATTGATTCAATTCAATTGCCAGATACTCTGTTAAAAAATTGGGAAAGGTACATTCGAATATTCTAATTTGAGGCACCTCGGTTTGCCCAATTCTGTAGAAGTAATTGAAAATAATGCATTCTATTATTCAGCATTACAAGACTGTCACATAAGTGCAAACAGTAAATTGACTTCAATCGGTTCACGAGCTTTTTTACATGACTAAAATATCAGAATTCAACATGCCTCCTAATATTATGATTGTTGGTCCTGAAGCCTTCCTAAATAGATATCTTTCAAAAATCGGTTTCCATGAAGGGATAACTATTATTGGTGATTATTTTAATTTTGTGCATACTAGTTCAATTACTATACCTGATAGTGTTAATTCCATCGTTAGCAATGCTTTTCTTCAGAATTCTGAATTATTTACTAATAAAACATCTTTGGATGAATTATCTGAATACGGATTGAGTGAGAATCAGATAAATAGATATGTTTGGATAAATAAAACCACGAAAGAGATTTTAAAATGATATAAAAGGCGATTCTTACAGGATTATTGTAAAAGTTAGGTATGCAACACAAACCATGTTTATCAGATTCATTGGTACCCATGCAGAGTATGACAAGGTAAATGCGGAGACAATTTGATGAAACCAAAAGTATTAAAAAATGATCTCGAATATGAGATGGCTCTCAATCATGTCGAATCTCTAATGGAACAACCTGAAACTGCAATAATCAATGACGAGATTGAACTATTTACTACATTAATCTCAATCTATGAAGAGGAAAATTTTCCTATTGATCTTCCAGATCCAATCGATGCAATTTTGTTTGTAATGGATCAACAAGGACTGTCCAGAAAAGATCTCGTTCCCCTTATTGGTAGTCAAAGCAAGGTATCTGAAATTTTGAACAGAAAACGCCCTCTCAGTCTTTCTATGATGAGAAGGCTTCATGAGGAATTGAATATTCCAGCAGCAATTCTACTTCAAGACACACAACAGCAACAGATTCCTATAAAGCATTTCAGCAATGATGATTATCCTGTTTTCGAGATTGAATGTGTTTTATAGTTTGGATATATAGAACACGCTCTTCAGTGGAAGTAAGCCAACAACCCCGAACTGCATAACAGCCAATTTCTCATATTATCACTTTCTAGCACACAAATTATTTCATTCAACCCTCCCCTACTCTTGCCATTCTCTCATTCCAGGATGATAGTTATATCATAGCTATTGTGGTAATACTTCCCATTTGGGAAAAGGAATGAAGCTATGCAAAGAGATACATTTCATACAGTGATTATACTGTTCCTTGGCCTGCTACTCCTGTTGGTATCCTGTGCTACTTCCACTACAGCCGAACCTATGCATGAAATAGAAAGTGAGGCCGTCTCTCCCTCACCAATTGAAGCGGTACCCTCTTTAGCACCTGAAACTGAGGTACCAATTGCTGCTCAAGATGCACCTAATGATCAGCAGAATTCGATTGCACAATTGATAAAACCCAAGCGAGTTTTTTTTCACTATGGAGATGTTCCTCGTTACGGTGAGTATCTTATTGTAAGTAATGAAACCGGCTACACACTGGTACAGCTTGATATATTCAATGAGAGTATGTACCACTCAAGTGACCAGATGGATAATCTGTTAGAACCGGAGTCTCTGATTCACCACGGTCAACAGAGAATAGCACTATGCAAGTTCCCGTTATTACAACAAGCCTTAGAGCAACAAGGAACAGACTCATATTCAGTCAATGCAATCGATATCGATGGAGATCGGTATAGCTTCTCATGGTTGCCTGAAACCGATTCATGGAATATTGAGATTACTGAAGATGAACTCACCTTCTCTTTGGAGGATATAACAATCCCTCCCCCACAAGGAGACTACTTTCTCATCACGAATGGGACTGAGTATCCCCTCAGTGCACTCTATGTCATAGATCCAACTAAGAATAATGAAATTGCGAGTACCAATCTCTTAGGTGATATGGTACTCCTTCCAACACGCATCGTTCACATAGCAACTGATGATGTTCCCTGGATAGCCGATCAGTTACCGTTTGATACATATGGCAGGGTAGAAATTCAAGCAGAAGATACCGATGGTGACCTTTACAGGAGACTGTGGTTTCCCACTACGGATATCTGGAATATTGAATTGACTATCGCAGACCTCCAGTATGATGTCTCCCTTGATACGTATGAGCTGTATGTGGAGAACAATACCAACTTCGATATTTGGTACCTCTACCTTGCCACTGAAGAATACTATGATGTACATGCATACGGAGATGACCTGTTAGAGGACAGCATCCTTTATACCGGTGATAGTACATATATCAATCTCTCTCAGTTCTCCCATCTAAGTGAATTATTGACTACCGATATCGATGAACCATTACATCTTGTTGGTCTCGATCTGGATAATGAGGAATACCACTTGCTTTGGTCACCTCATGATGATGGTTGGAGTATTGAACTGACCAATGAGAACTTCAA
>JDSF01000559.1_pt1 | contig 10677 bp, 13 predicted proteins | sample 199441 | NCBI WGS metagenome assembly JDSF01 (sample SAMN02592751, study PRJNA231836) | bioreactor metagenome | isolation source: continuous culture bioreactor denitrification-DNRA | place: Germany: Bremen
CACAGAGATATTGAAGATGGTGTTGTTAAATTTGCATGGGTAAATGTTTGTAACCCTTACCAAGATACTGCATCTGCATCTCACTGGATTAAAGCAGCTAGACAAATGGATAATTTTATCGTTTGTTCTGATGGATATCCAGGTATTTCTGCAAAAGTATCTGACTTAATCTTACCAACAGCTATGATCTATGAAAAATGGGGAGCTTATGGAAATGCTGAAAGAAGAACTCAACATTGGAGACAACAAGTATTACCAATTGGTGATGCAATGTCTGACACATGGCAATGGGTAGAACTTTCAAAAAGATTTACTGTTAAAGATGTTTGGGGTGAGCAACCACTTAGAGGTGGTAAAAAATTACCAGACGTTATTGCTAAAGCAAAAGCAATGGGATATGATGAAAATACAACTATGTATGACATTCTTTTTGCAAATGATAGAGCAAAATCTTACAAATTATCTCAAGATGATCCAATTCAAGCAGGGTTCGATAACTCTGAAGGTTATGGAGATTCAAGAAATGTTGTAGGATCTGATGGTAAAGTATTTAACGGATATGGTTTCTTTATCCAAAAATATTTATTTGAAGAGTATGCAGACTTTGGTAGAGGTCACGCACACGACTTAGCAGACTTTGATACTTACCACAGAGTAAGAGGTCTTAAATGGCCAGTTGTAGATGGTAAAGAGACTCAATGGAGATTTAATACTAAATACGATCCATACGCTAAAAAATATGGTAAAGCTGGAACTGATTTTGCATTCTACGGAACATTAGCAAAAGCATTATCACAAGGTGACTTATTAGGTATTAAAGATAAAACTAAAAAATCTCTTAAAAATAAAGCGAAAATCTTTGCTAGACCATATATGGATCCACCGGAAGTTCCGGATGCAGAATATCCAGCATGGTTATCAACAGGTAGAGTATTAGAGCACTGGCATAGTGGAACAATGACTATGAGAGTTCCAGAACTTTATAGAGCAGTTCCTGAAGCATTATGTTATATGCACCCAGAAGATGCTAAAAAATTTGGTGTAACTCAAGGTGGTTTATGTTGGGTTGAATCAAGAAGAGGTAAAGTAAAAGCTAGAGTTGAAACTAGAGGTAGAAATAGACCTTCTAGAGGATTAGTTTACGTACCATGGTTTGATGAAAAAGTATTTATTAATAAAGTTTGTGCTGATTATACGTGTCCAATGTCTAAACAAACAGACTTTAAAAAATGTGCTGTAAAAGTTTATAAAGCATAATTCAAGGAGGGTATATTGTCTTGAGCAATATCAATCCTCATGAAGAGAAACAAAAGTTGGAAAAGAAAATGAAACAAGGTACTAAAAAAGAACCTATTAGTGACAGAAGAAGATTTTTCCTAGACATGGCAAGAGCATTTGGTCTTGCCACTTTAGGTGGTCTTACTTGGAGTGCTTATGTAGATGAAGTATCTGCATCAAAGCTAACTCTAAGACCTCCTGGTGCATTAAAAGAGAAAGATTTTTTAGCTACATGTATCAAATGTGGTATGTGTGTAGAGGCTTGTCCTTTTGACACACTTAGTCTGGCTAAGCCAGGTGATAATAAACCATTAGGTACACCTTATTTCATTCCAAGGGAAATTCCTTGTTATATGTGCCCTGATATTCCATGTGTTCCTGTATGTCCTACAGGAGCGCTGGATATTAAGAGCCTTAAAAGTGAAGAAAAAGAGCTAGATATTAATATAGCCCAAATGGGTCTAGCTGTAGTTGATGAAACAAATTGTATTGCATTCTGGGGTATTCAGTGTGATGCATGTTATAGAGCATGTCCTATATTAGGTGAAGCTATTACTGTAGAATATACAAAAATGAAAGAACTGGTAAACACGCTTTCATGAAACCTGTAGTTCATAGTGATGCTTGTACTGGATGTGGATTATGTGAAAAAGCATGTGTAACTGAAAAAGCAGCAATTTTTGTCCTACCAAGAGAGGTAGCTTTAGGTAAAGCTGGAGACTACTACATCAAAGGTTGGGATAAAAATGATGAAAAAAGACTTGAAAATGCAACAATGGAAATAACAACTACAGAAAGAAGCAAGAAATCTGCTGTAGATTCTTTAAATAGTGGAATGGAGGATTTATTAGAATGAAAACATTTCTAAGAAAACACCGATACCTATTTTTAAGAAGGTTTACACAAATTTCAATTTTAGCTTTATATATAATTGCAAATGTTTATGGAGTCAATATATTAATGGGGAACTTAAGTTCTTCATTGTTTCTAGGAACAATACCATTAAGCGATCCTTTTGCAGCCTTACAAATATTTTTTGCAGGCGCTGTTTTAACATTTGATTTAATAATAGGAGCTCTAATTATTACTATCTTTTATGCGATAGTAGGTGGAAGAGTTTTTTGTGCATGGGTTTGTCCTGTAAATATGATTACTGATTTTGCAAATTTTCTCAGAAGGACGTTAGGATTTAATCAGATTCAAAAGAGACAACCAGCATCTAGAAATATAAGATATTGGGTAATAGCTTTAAGCCTTATCATATCTTTTATTCTAGGTATAACTGCATTTGAATTTATTTCGCCGATATCTATGACGCATAGAGGAATAATATTTGGTCTTGGGCTTGGATGGGCAGCAATGCTCGTAATTTTTCTTTTTGATCTTTTTGTTTTAAAAAATGGCTGGTGTGGTCATATTTGCCCACTAGGTGGATTTTATTCACTAGTAGGTAAGTTTAGTTTAATAAGAGTAAATCATGATGCAGATAAATGTACTGCATGTATGAAATGTAAAGAAGTTTGTCCAGAGGATCAAGTTCTTCATATGGTTACAAAAGAATCGATTCCAGTATTATCTGGTGAATGTACAAACTGTGCAAGATGTATCGAGGTTTGTGATGATGATGCTCTTATATTTACATTAAGAAATAAAAAAAAATGGAGAAAGAAATGAAAATAACTAATATGGCTTTAGGACTTTTTGCAGCGGCTACTGTTTTCATGGTTGGATGTTCAACTAATCAAACAATGAGCGAAGAGTCTATAGGATTAAGAAAAACTGATTTATATTCTGAAAATACAACAGTAGGTGATAGAACAGAATATATTAATAAAGCAGCAGGAGAAAGTCAATTAATTGAAAGAGCTTTTGAAAATGCTCCTCCAATGATTCCTCATACTGTTGATGGAATGTTACCTATTACAATCAATAATAATGCTTGTACTGGTTGTCACACTCCAGGTGTTGCAGAGTCAATGAATGCAACTCCAATTCCACAATCTCACTTTACAAACTTTAGACCTGATACGTCTTTAGCTAAAGATGGAAAAATTGTTAAAGAAGGAAAAATTGTAGAGAATACAAGTGACTTTAAAACAGTAGGTAAATCATTAGATCAATTATCTGGTGCAAGATTTAACTGTTCACAATGTCATGCTCCTCAATCAATGGCTACAAATGCTCCTGCAAATGAGTTTGAAGCTGATTTTAGAGCTGCTGGACATAGTAAAAAATCTAACCTAATTGATAACATCAATGAGGGTGTAGATACACTTAAATAATATGGAAAGAAGAGAACTTTTTAGTTCTCTTACTTCCTCATTTACAAAAAATGAGGATAGTAAAGAGAATATTGTTGTTAGACCACCTTATTATGAAGATGAAGCTGATTTTCATAAAAATTGTATAAATTGCGATGGTAAATGTAGCAATTTTTGTGAAGAACATATTATAAAAATTGGTGAAGATAAAACTCCTTACTTAGATTTTAATAATAGTGGTTGCACGTACTGTGACGAATGTGCAAATGCCTGTGATGAGTTTAATGTTTTAAATATTGAAAATAAAAAACAAATCAATGCAGTAGTAAGTATAGATATTATAAAATGTTTAAGTTGGAATCAAACAATGTGTTTTTCTTGTAAAGATCCATGTTTAGATGATGCTATTGAATTTTTAGGAATGTTTAGACCTGAAATAGTTACCGATAAATGTACATCATGCGGATTTTGTTTAAGAGCATGTCCAACAAGTGCCATTGAAATAAAAGCACTTAGTTAAAAGGATTATTATGAAAATTTTATTTACACTTATATTCTCTTTTTCATTACTTTTTTCATCACAATTAAAGCCAACTCATACTTTTTTAGCAAGTGCTGGAGTTACTGATTTAGTATTAAAAGATAATTTATTATATGTAGCTACAGCTAAAAGTACTGTTGATATTTTTAATATCCAGACTACTGAACTTATTAATACAATTAAAACACCTCAAATCAAAGATTTTGTAGGTGATATTATTGACTCAAAAATTTATTCAGTTGATGTATTAAAAGATAGAATACTTATTGTAGCACAAGGAGAAAAAGGTTTTAGAACAATTTATGAATATAAAGATGAAAAACTAAACCCTATAATTACTATTGATAAAAAATGTATATTGCAAAATCAAAATATATAAATGAAAACCAAATTATATTAAGTTTACTTAGTAACCAATTATTTTATATGATTTAAGAACAGAAAAATTTTTATGGGAAATACAAGTATCTCAATCAAAGTTTTCAAATTTTGCATTAAGTGAAGATAAAACAAAAATAATCATTGCTGATGAGAGTGGAGCATTAAAACAATTCTCAGTAAAAACAGGAAAACTTAAAAAATTTATTCTGGGTTAAATGTAGATAATATTTTTCAAATTGATATAAAAAATGGTGTTATTATAACAGCTGGGCAAGATAGAAGATGCGCTATATATAAAAAATTTAATCAATACTATAAAAAAGCAAATTTTTTAATTTATAGTGCAGGATTAAGCCCAAGTGGCAAAATAGCTGGATTTGCAAACAATGAAGATAATGACATAACTATATTCAACACAGAAAATAAAAAAGAATTGTATACTTTAAAAGGACATAAGATGACTCTAAATAATATTCTATTTAAAAATGAAAATGAGTTATATAGTTCAAGTGATGGAAATGAAGTATACTATTGGCAATTAAAGGAGTAATTAAAATGAATATATCAAGTATAGTAGTACAAACAAGACCAGAGTTTTTAGACCAAGTTGTTGAAGATTTAAAAAATTGTGGAGTATGTGATTATCACATGCATGATGAATTAGGAAGAATTATTGTTACAATAGAAGGTGAAGGTGTTGCAGAAGAGTTAAAAAAAACTAAAAGTAATTGAAGCTATACCACACATTGCAAGTGCTGATATGCAAATGGCATATAGCGAAGATGAATTAGATGATCATATGGACGTATTAGACAACTCTGATGTTGTACCACATATGCTTCATGATGATGATTTAAGACCTGAAGATATTATATACAATGGTGATCTTAAGAAAAAAGATTTAGAAGGATTTGCAAAGCAATTTGACGAAACTGGAAAAAAATAAAATGGAATATAATCAAAGTGAATTTTTATGTGAGACAATTGTTCCTAAAGATGAACTAATTATCTCAAGAACAGATTTAACTGGTACTATTACATATGCAAATGAAACGTTTGCACAAATTAGTGGTTATGAAGTAGATGAACTAATTGGTAAGCCTCATAACATTGTAAGACATCCAGATATGCCTAAAGCCATTTTTAAAAATCTTTGGGAAAGTTTAGAGACAAAAGGTAAATGGCAAGGTTTTGTCAAAAACTTACGAAAAGACTTTGGTTATTATTGGGTTTATGCAGAAGTTTCAGGAGTTTACAAAGATGGAAAACTAACTGAATATAAATCAATTAGAACACCAGTATCTTTTGCAGATAAATTACATTATCAAAAACTCTATGATGATATAAAAAAACAAGATGGAGAATTAGTAAGAATAGTATCTTATAAACCATTTTCTTCTTAAACTTCTACAAAAATTACACAAAAATAGTAGAATAAACTTATGAAAAAGTTAATTCTACTATTTATACTATCTTCAACACTATTATTTGCATTTAAAACAAATATAAAAGATGCCTATGCAATTGGAATATTTGACGCAAATGGAAATGGTGAAAATATACAACATGCTAGAAAAACTAAAAACAACTATAATGGTACATGTTATACAAAAGTTTTTGTAATAGGAAACTCTTTTAAATTAAAACCAAATGTAACTATAGGGAATTCTATTGGTCATTACCAAAGTTCAAAACCAATTTATAATAATAGAAAAATAAAAATTGGTGAAGTGATGTTATTTAAACACTTTGCAGTATCAAATGGCAATATAAAAGTAAGTTTTAGAGATAAACTTTATGATGCAAAGGTTTTTGTAAAATAGTGCTTATATTATACTATTATAATTTTAAATAATAGTTCTTTTTAAATTTTAATTATAAAACTTACAGTATTGACTTATGTCATTGAATTACTCATTTCTTTTCTATAAAATTTCAAGATAAAGAAGTTTTAGTAAGTATCTCTCTCCTAACTAACAACGAAACCTAATTAAAGCTTCTTTCTATTTTTATACTTAGTATTTAAAAGGGGTGAAGTTAAACTTCACCCTTTTTTATTTAAATAAAAAACTTGACCAATATCAATGTTTTTTAAGATTTATTATATAATAATTTATCTACTTCCTTTAATGGACACTACTATGGACGAATATTATATAAAAAATAATTTATTAGAAACATCCAAAAACATACGCGTTTTATATGTTGAAGATGATTTGGATGTTGCAGAAACAACAATTAATCTACTTAAAAACTTTGTATCTTATATCAAACACTCAGAAAATGGAACTGAAGCTCTTAAAATTTTTAGAGATGAACATTTTGATTTAATTATTACAGATATTAATATGCCAAAAATGAATGGCATAGAATTAATACATGAATTAAAAAAAATAGATATACATATTCCTACGCTTGTAATCTCAGCTTATGGGGATAAAGAAAATATGTTTAATGCAATTCATGAAGGAATTGATGGCTTTATTCTAAAACCAATAGAGTTAAAACAATTTACAAATGTATTAACAAAAGTTCTTGAAAAAACTTTAATACAAAGAGAACATAATAGAAATCTAATTATATTAAAACAATATCAAGAAATCACTAATAAAAGTGCCATAATATCTAAAACTGACCCAAATGGAACAATTACATTTGTAAATGAAAACTTCTGCAGAATTTCTGGTTACACAGTAGAAGAACTAGTTGGAAACTCTCACAATATAGTAAGACATCCTGATACACCAAGAAAACTATTTGAAGAGTTATGGAAAACAATAAAAGTAAAAAAAGAACCATGGGAAGGCATTATAAAAAACCGTTCTAAAACAGGTAAACCTTATTATGTAAAAACAATAATCAAACCACTTTTAGATCAATATGGAAAGATAATAGAATATATGGCTTTAAGAAATGATATAAGTACTATTATGAGTGAAAAAAAAACAACTTCTAACATCCTTAGAATCAATAAACTCTGCAATTCTTATTATTATTCAAATAGAAAACTTTGATATTTTAGATAAGTTTTATGATACGACAACTGTCGAAAAAATTGAAAATATTTATGGTAAAACACTATTAAACCACATGCCCAATAGTGTCTCATTTGAAAAAATATTTAAACTAGGAGATGGAAGATTTGCCCTTACAGAAGACTATGAAAAGATGTTAGATATCTACCCAAAGTTAGATATAGAAGAACAACTTAATGAATTTATAAAGAATACTAAAAAAAGTACTATTGAACTAGAAAATATCGAATATGATATATCTATTTCTGTTAGTTATACTTATGGAAAATCCAATCTATATGAAAATGCTAAACATGGCATCGAAAAAGCTCTTAGTGGTACCCAAAGTTTAATCTTTGCAAATAATCTTATTAATGAAGCTCAAAAAATTGCTCAAAAAAATATAGAAACAATTCAAATGGTAAAAAAAGCTTTAGATAACTATAAAATTGTCTCATTTTTCCAACCAATAATTAATAATAAAACAAAAGAAATAATAAAATATGAATCTTTAGTTAGATTAATAAATGAAAAAGATGAAATTATATCTCCTTTCTTTTTTCTAGATATTTCTAAAAAAGGAACTTACTATTCAAAAATTACACAAAGAGTTATTGAAAGTTCATTTGAAGTTTTAAATCACATAAAAAACAATGTAAGCATCAACCTATCAATTTTAGATATAGAAAACGAACAAATTAGAAATAAATTACTTGAACTTGTCTCTAATCCAATATATAAAGGCCGAGTTACTTTTGAATTACTTGAAGATGAAGATATTAAAGATTTTCAAGTTGTTAAAAACTTTATTAAAGATGTAAAAAAAAATTGGTCAAGTAAAAATTGCAATTGATGATTTTGGTAGTGGTTATTCTAATTTTGAAAGACTATTAAAATACACTCCTGATATACTAAAAATTGATGGAAGTTTAATTAGAAATATAGAAACTGATTCTTTTAGTAGAAACTTAGTTGAAACTATTGTAACATTTGCAAAGAAACAGAATATAGAGACTATTGCTGAATTTGTTGAAAATGAAAAAATCTATAATATTTTAACTGAAATTGGTATAGATTATTCGCAAGGTTATTATTTTGGTAAACCTGAGAAACTAATATAATAATTAATAACTTACGATAGTGTATAACATACACTATCGTAGAGTTATACTTTACATATATTTTTTAAGAACTTCTGGAATTTCTACTGTTCCATCTTCATTTTGATAATTTTCCATAATAGCTAATAGTGTTCTACCAACAGCTAACGATGAACCATTTAGTGTATGTGCTAATACATTTTTCTTTCCATCTTTATATCTGATTTTTGCACGTCTTGCTTGAAACTCTCTTGTGTTTGAAATTGAAGAAATTTCTCTATATTTATTTTGACCAGGTAACCAAACTTCTAAGTCAATAGTTTTAGCTGCACTAAAACCTAAATCACCAGTACAAAGCAGTACTTTTTGGTGTGCTAATCCAAGTGAAGTCAATAAGTCAGATGCACAAGAAACCATCTTTTCAAATACCTCATCAGACTCTTCTTGTTTTGTAATTGCAACCATTTCAACTTTATCAAATTGATGTTGTCTAATTAATCCTCTTGTATCTCTTCCTGCACTACCTGCTTCTTTTCTAAAACATGGTGTATAAGAAGTTAACATAAGTGGTAACTCTTCAGCTGGAAGAATTTCATCATTATAAAGATTTGTCAAAGATACCTCAGCAGTTGGAATAAGATATAAATCTTCACCCTCAATTTTGAATAAATCATCTTCAAATTTTGGTAATTGTCCCGTTCCTTGAAGTGTATTAGAGTTTGCCATAAATGGTACATACCACTCTTCAAAGCCTCTCTCTCTGTTAAAATCTAACATATAGTTAATAAGTGCTCGCTCAAGTCTTGCCCCCTGCCCTTTAATTGCAGAAAATCTAGACTTTGCTAGTTTAACACCTCTTTCAAAATCTAACCAACCATTAGGTAAATCCCAATGCTCTTTTGGCTCAAAAGAAAAAGATGGTTTTTCACCAATAGTTTTTAAAACAACATTTTCATTTTCATCTGCTCCATTTGGAACTTCATCATCTGGTAAATTAGGTACACCTAAAGCTATTGAAGTTAGTTTTTCTTCTAATACTCTTACCTCATCCTCTAAAGATTGTTTTTTTGTTTTTAGCTCATTAATACTTGCTTGTAATGGTGCAATATCTAAGCCCTCTTTTTTGTATCTTCCAAACTCTTTTGATAATTTATTTTGCTCAGCTGTAACATTTTCCATCTCTTGTCTTTTTAGCTTTGCAGTATGTGAAATCTCTTTCAGTTCATCAAGAATTTCTTGGTCAACACCCTTCCTAGTAAGTGCTGTAGCCATAGCATCAAAATTTTTTTGTAGTTCTCTTACGTCAATCATTTTAATCTTTCTCTTAAAGTTTTTCGCAATTATATCTAATTAATCCTATGTCAAGGCTTTTAAATCTATTTTTAGTTTTTTATAATAAAATTTTGTATAAAGTATGATATTATTTCCAAATGAAAGCATTTTACATGAAATACAAATTTTTAACCGTAACCTTACCGATTATTCTATTAATTGTTGGAGCATTTTATTTTACAGCTCAATTTATACAACCAAGTCCAAAAAAAGAGATTACAATCGCTACAGGGAGTAAAACAGGCAATTATTATAAAACAGCACTAGAATATAAAAAACTTCTAGAACAAGATAAAGTAAAAGTAAATATCATCACAAGCGCTGGTTCTATTGAAAATATACAACTTCTAAAAGAAAATAAAGCAGATATTGCATTTATTCAAAATGGAACAATTACAAATGAAGAAGCAGGAAATATAAAATCATTAGCTTCTATTTATTATGAACCATTATGGGTATTTTATAAAAATGATGGTTATCCCATTGATTATATTATTCAATTTATTTCAAAAAAAGTTTCTATAGGTAAAGCTGGCAGTGGAACAAGAGATTTAGCTATTGATATTCTAAAAGATAATGGAATAGATGAAACAAATACTACAATTTTAGACTATGATTCAAGTAAAGCAAAAGAAGAGCTTCTAAACGGAAATATTGATGCAATGTTTATTGTTACAGCTCATAATTCAGATACTGTTAAAGAACTTCTAGCAGATCCTAAAATAAATGTTTTAAGTTTTAAAAGAGCAAGAGCCTATAGTAGAAAGTAC
>JDSF01000560.1_pt1 | contig 10660 bp, 10 predicted proteins | sample 199441 | NCBI WGS metagenome assembly JDSF01 (sample SAMN02592751, study PRJNA231836) | bioreactor metagenome | isolation source: continuous culture bioreactor denitrification-DNRA | place: Germany: Bremen
TCAACAGCAGCTGGGCAATTTTCAAAACCAGCCCGCAGCGGATTACCTGTTATCCGTTTTTTCTCCTCCGCAAAGCTGGATCCACTGTCAGGTAAAGAAAGACAAATCACCTTTGCCCAACGACCCAATAAGCGATTACTCATTCCTGGGAAAGCATTCTGCTCATGGATAATATATGGAATCCCTTTTGCTTTCGCTGCCAACAAAACCGGAACTGAGGCATAACCACCGACACCGATAACGATGTCAGGTTGAAATTTAGTTAAAATTTTGCGCGCCTGGACAAGGCTTTTCAAAAGTCGTGGGATCAGTTCAAAACGGCCACGCCAACCGCGACCGACAACCCCAACCATATCGACTGTTGCAAGAGGCAACCCCAACCTAGGCAACATCCGCTGCTCCAAGCCACGCTCAGTACCAACGAAAAGAACCTTCGATTGACTGTCTTGCTTGAGCAGAAGTTGAGCCAAAGCAACAGCTGGAAACAGATGCCCTCCGGTTCCGCCACCGGCTAGAAGTAATCTCATTTCCTCACCTCTGTCGAAATCGAAATATTTAGCAATATCCCTACGGCAATGAGGCTGGCCACCAAACTTGTTCCTCCGTATGAAATAAATGGCAATGCTAACCCTTTCGTTGGTAACAAGCCCATACAAACGGAGAGATTAACAAAGGCTTCAAAGCCAAGCAGAACACTCAATCCAAAAGCAAGATTCCGTCCAAAGGGGTCCTGACATTGGAGAGCGATACGGATTCCTCGCATAACAACCATAAGAAAAAGTGCTGAGACAACAATCACTCCGACCAGGCCTAATTCTTCTCCAATAACCGAAAAGATAAAATCGGTATGGGCCTCAGGCAGATAAAATAATTTTTGCCCCCCAATGCCTAACCCCTGGCCCAATACGCCCCCTTTACCAAAGGCCACCAGACTTTGAATAATCTGGAAACCTGTATCAAAAGGATCATCCCATGGATCGAGAAATGCCATAATCCGTCGTCGCCGGTAATCGACCTGCATAACGAGAAAGTAAAGAACAGGCAACGACATCAAAATCGTTGGTAAAATGTAAAGCCAGCGAACACCAGCGACAATGAGCATAGATAGTGCGACAGCTGCGATTATCATGGCACTACCAAGGTCAGGTTGAAGCAACAAAATGCCCAGCAGCAGAGCGAGAACGATCATATAAGGCAGGTAGCCTTTCGTCAGAGACCGCACCTTCTCTTTTTTTCTCGTCAACGAATGGGCCAAATAAAGAACCATCGCAAGCTTGACCAACTCAGCCGGCTGCAGTGTCAATCCAGGCAACCTTAACCAACGCATGGCACCACCAACCCTGACACCAAGTCCCGGAATAAAGACAAGGGAAAGGAGAACAATACTTCCCAACAGGCTGATCACTGCAATTTTGCGCCAGTTTTCATATTTAAAGTATGCCGTGGCCGCCATCAGTGTGAAACCGATCAAAGTATAAACAAGCTGTCTTTTCAAGAAATAGAAGCCGTCATTAAACTTTTCTGCAGCCATGATCGCTGATGAGGAATAGACCATCACGACACCGATACAGGTCAGCGACACTGCCACGAGCAGTAGAGTTGTATCGATATCGCGTTTAAAAGTCATGGTTTCTCCTGCATTGACGGCAGTTGCAAAACCAGTTGCTCAAAGTATTCACCACGCTCTTCAAAACATGAGAACATATCAAAACTGGAACATGCAGGAGAAAGAAGGACACTGTCCCCTTCATTCGCCAGATCTCTTGCAGTGACGACAGCAGCATCCATACTTTCAACAATGCTCATGCTACAGGCCCCTGTCAGTTCAGCTGCCATTCTTTTTGCCGCCTCACCTAAAAGAACGAGGTGTTTTACTTTTTGCTCCAGCAATCTGCGCAAAGGAGAATAATCGCCCCCTTTATCTTTGCCTCCAGCAATCAACACAACACCATCACTCAGGCCACTCAAACTTTTGACAACACTTCCGACATTCGTTCCTTTAGAATCGTTGTACCAACAAACACCATCGAGCTGCCTGACCAACTGCATCCTATGCTCAAGACCGGAAAAGGAGCAAATGGCCTGCCACGCTATTTCAGCAGGACAGCCCTGAAGAAGTGCGGGGATCAACGCAGCCATGGCGTTTTCAATATTATGCTCACCCGTCAATTTCAACTCAGACAAAGGCAGAACGATATCAGCCCCACTCCAGTTCCACACCAGCTTGTCACCAAGACGAACCAGCCCCTGAACCAAACGCCCCTGAGCCGAAAACCAAACCTTAGTGGCCTCAATCTGTTGACTTAAGCGACACACATCTTTGTCATCAGCATTCAGGACGGCAAAATTGTTTTGGTTCATATTGGCAAATAGCCGCATTTTGGCCTGATAGTATCCCTCTAAGTCGGGATAACGATCCAGATGATCTGCACTCAAATTCAGGAGCAATCCGATCTGCGGCTGGAAGCTATCAATCGTCTCTAATTGAAACGATGATAGTTCGACAACGGCTATGTCCAAATCCTGAGAACAGGCATTGAGTAATGGACTACCAAGGTTCCCACCGACAAATGCTTTTTTACTCCAAGCCTCGAACGCCAGTCCAATCAGAGTTGTTGTTGTTGATTTACCATTTGTTCCTGTCACTCCGATTATCGGTGCCGTGATATCGGTAGAAGCGATTTCAATTTCACCGAGAAGAGGGATATTGCAGGACTGCGCCCTTTTAAGCGGCTCAATATCGAGTGGCACACCAGGACTCACAGCGACCATATCGGCCTGTTCAAACAAATCAAGGCTATGACCACCGAGATCATAGCGAAGAGTTAATCCATCGAGAGAGTCAAGACCATTAATTTGTTCAGCTGGACGCTGGTCAGAAAGCGCAACTGTCGCTCCCTTGCTCACAAGGTAACGAACCAGTGCCAATCCACTCTTTCCAGCACCAATAACAACGATTCTTTTATTTCGGTAATCTTTTTTCATCGCAACTTCAACGTCGACAAAGCAATAAGCGCCAAAATTATACTGATGATCCAGAAGCGAACAATAATCTTCGGCTCTGCCCATCCCTTCAGTTCAAAATGATGGTGTATTGGGGCCATGCGGAACACTCGCCGCCCCCAGTAGCGAAAAGAGATAACCTGAACAATGACCGACAACGCTTCGATGACAAAGATTCCGCCAACAATCACCAGAACAAATTCATTTTTTGTGATGACAGCTACGGTTCCCAGAGCGCCACCAAGAGAGAGGCTACCGACATCTCCCATAAAAACCTGTGCGGGGTAGGTGTTGAACCAGAGAAATCCAAGCCCTGCTCCTACCATGCACCACAAAGAATTGCCAACTCCCCTGCACCTTGAATTCCTGTTATCTGCAAGTAGCCAGATAGTTTTGCATTTCCCGCTAAATACGCCAGCAGCAGAAAAGTTGCAGCGGCGATAATCATCGGTCCAATGGCCAGTCCATCCAAGCCGTCAGTTAAATTAACAGCGTTACTTGCTCCCACCATAACCAGCACAGCGAAAGGAATGTAGAAGATACCTAAGTCGGGGTTCACATTTTTAAAAAATGGAAGACTTAAGTGTGTTTCAAAGTTCCCACTAAAATAGAGTATCGATGATGCCACTGTTGCAAAAACAATTTGCCAGAGCATCTTCTGTCTGGCAGATATACCGTCGCTATTCTTACGGACAACTTTCAGGTAATCATCGATGAAGCCAATGGCACCGTATCCGGTTGTGACTAAAAGAGTTATCCAAATATACAAATTAGATAGATCTGCCCAGAGCAATGTCGGCATTATGATCGCCAACAAGATCAGAGCGCCCCCCATAGTAGGAGTTCCCTCTTTGACAAAATGTGACTCAGGACCATCCTTACGAATTGACTGCCCAACTTGCATTCGCTGTAAAGCGGCGATCAACCACGGTCCCAGAATGAAAGAAATCATCAGTGCTGTGATCGTTGCATAGATCGTTCGGAAGGTAATGTAACGAAACACATACAAAACCGAATATTCTGTGTGCAACGGATATAAAAGGTGATACAGCACGTTATTTCTCCTGCCGTTTTTCAGCGTTATTATTCGCTCTTATTAATGCCTCTGAGACCAGGTCGAGACGGACTCCCCTAGACCCCTTAACCAGGATTCTATCTCCTGACCTTTGATGTTTTTGTAAATATGAAATCGCGTCATCAGCACTGCTCAGGCATACTATCTGATCGTCATTCAACCCTGCAGTCACAGCACCTTCAGCTAACTTGTCAGCGAAGTGGCCAACTGCAATCAAAATATCAACAGTGTCAGCGGACTTTGCACCAAGCTCTTGATGCATCACTTCCGAGCCAACTCCCAGTTCCAACATGTCTCCAAGAACTGCGATTCGACGCCCTTGCCCTTTAAGAGTTTTCATTGCATCTAAAGCAGCTGAGGCCGAAAGTGGATTAGAATTGTAGCTGTCATCCAATAGCACTCCACCGCAAGCAAGCGGAAATAAACTCATCCGCCCAGGGACCGCGATAAAGGCATTCAATCCACGAACGACATCATCAATAGCAACGCTCAATTCAAAAGCAGCGGCTGCTGCAGCCAATGCATTCATCACATTATGTTTTCCAGGAACCGCCAACCTCACCTGCTTCATGTGTCCATTTGCAAGCAGATTAAAGCGAACGCTTCCATTGTCTTCAACAATATTTGCAGCTCTCACATCGGCATCAACATTAAGACCGTATGTAACTTTTTTGACTCCATTTGCAATTGGCAAAACAGAAACGCGAGGGTCATCTAAATTAACAACAGCCGTGCCTCCTTGGAGGCCAGCGAGCAGTTCCCCTTTCGCTCGTGCAACACCATCGAGCCCCCCCAATGTTTCAAGATGTGCAGCACCAACATTAGTAATGACTCCGACGGTAGGTTGGGCGATCTCTGTCAGTCGCTCTATCTCACCCAGAGCGCTGGTTCCCATTTCCAATACTGCCCACTTATGTTCAGTTTTTAATCGCAGTAGAGTTAAGGGAAGTCCTATCAGGTTATTGAAATTTCCCGCCGTTTTCAGTCCTGCACCTGACAAGCCGAGGATACCAGCAAGCATCTCCTTGGTTGTCGTTTTTCCAGCAGAACCCGTTATTGCCACCAGAGGACCGTTCAATTGTGTGCGGCAAGCAGCGGCGATATCGCCAAGAGCTTTCAATGTGTCATCAACCTGCACGACAGGTACGGCTAAACCTGCCACAATCTCCTCACTAAGACATGCACAAGCGCCATTCTTTACGGCTTGGCTCAGATAATCGTGACCGTCAAACCGATCACCACGCAAAGGAACAAATAATGAACCTGCTGAAATATTGCGGCTATCGGTCGAGACATCATCGACCTGACAGTTTTTTCCCGGTGCCAAAAGTTTACCACCAACGATATGAGCAATATGTTCCAGATCAAACATCTTTGCCCTCTCCGTCCGCCAGAACTCGTCTTAATTCTTCGCGGTCATCAAAGTGTATTTTCTCAGTTCCCAGAATTTGGTAATCCTCATGCCCTTTACCTGCGACCAGCAGAAGATCTCCCTGTTGAGCCAATTTAGCTGCAAATTCAATCGCCTCACGTCGTTCAGGAATCACTATAAAACCATTATCACCTTGAGCGGCTTCAACCCTATCCACTTCGACATAATCTGAATCCAAAGCACCCTGACGCATTTGTGCCAGAATTTTCAAGGGATCTTCTGTGCGTGGATTATCAGAGGTATAGATTGCAAGATCAGAATAACGCGCCGCGGCGCATGCCATCACCGGACGTTTACCGGGGTCTCTGTCTCCTCCGCAACCAACAACGGTTAACAGTCTGCGGTGTTCAAGTTTTTTGAGCGTCATTAATACCTGTTCCAGAGCATCACCGGTGTGGGCATAATCTACCAAAGCCAGAATACTTCTGGGGTTATTGACCTTTTCGACGCGGCCGGGAACCTGCTGAGCAGCAGCAACCCCTCTTTCAATCTGATCGTAGCGGATACCAAGTTTGTGTGCTGCAGCAATTGCCGCCATCAGATTGCTGACATTAAAATCACCGATCATGCCACTGTGAATTGACAGTTTTTCTCCGTCACAGACAAATTCACCACGAATGCCATCGCGACCGACATCAACTTGATCTGGATGAATATCAGCGTCAACGTCCCACCCAAAAGAAAACCATGCAGCATTTTCCTGCAGCAACTTTTTGCCGTACGGATCACTGTTATTGACCACGGCAGAACCATCACCCAACAGCTCGGTAAACAATCTTTTTTTACTATTGAAATAGCTGTCGAGTGTTACGTGATAATCAAGGTGATCTTGAGTGAGATTGGTGAAGATTGCGGTGTCAAAGTCGATGCCATCAACACGATGTTGCTCTAACGCATGAGATGAGACTTCGAGGATCAGAGCATCTGCCCCAGCCGCCCGAAAATCAGCCATCATCCGCATCAGATCAACTGATTCAGGAGTCGTATGCGATGCAGACAAACGCTGATTGTCAAAACGGTATTCAACAGTTCCAAAAACAGCCGGTTTCAACCCGGTCTCAACTAGAATCGATTCCAGCAGGTAAGTGATTGAGGTTTTACCGTTCGTTCCAGTGACCCCAATAACAGGCACACCCGTCGTGGGATGACCGTAAAATTCTGCAGCGACCTGTGCCATCGTTAAACGGACATTGGCGACCTGAATAAAGCATACATTGGAAGGACAATCCTCAGGAATTCGAGCACAGACAACGGCTGTGGCACCCTTTTCAATAGCAGGTTGAATATAGTCAAAACCATCAACTGTGACACCTGGGAGGGCAAAAAACAGCGAATTTGAACACGCATTTCGTGAGTCATACTCAAGACTGCTGATAGTGAGATCCACGGAACCAACAACATTCAGAACCTCTGTTGTTCCTATCAGTTTCTTCAATTCCATGGGACACTCCTTAGTCATCATAACATCAAGCTCCGAACCGTAACCAAGCTTGTTTTCCATAACGGATCACCTTACCGGGCGCTGGATTCTGTTCGACAACCCGGCCACTTCCCGATAATTTAAAGTTAAGCTTACGTTTTTCCATCTGTTGCAAAACTTGCCGGTAGCTCATTCCGTAAAAGTTTGGCATTGTCAGACCATCATTCGAGGCCACATCTGGAAGCAGCGGAGCTAAATCGGGCAATGGTTGCATCTCTGCATCATTTGATGCCAAAGTAGCAACGGATCCTTTTGGCAGGATATTCAGATGCCCGAGGGACTGGCCAGCGATGCGGGCAAATACAGGAGCAGCAAGGAGCCCACCATAGGCTTTCCCTTGTGGCTCATCGACTGAAACCGAAATAACCAGAGCAGGGTTATCCGCGGGGACAAACCCAACAAAAGATGACACTCTCTTATCGGGAGAGTAACCACCTGTGACCAGATCAACCTTTTGTGCTGTTCCTGTTTTACCGGCAACGCGATATCCCGGAACGGCAGCCCGTGTTCCTGTCCCTCCAGGTTCGGTTACTGAAACCATCATATTGCGTACCGTTTGAGCCGTCTTTTCTGAGATAACACGCCGCTTTGCATCTGGAACATGCTTTTGTATTTTGACGCCCTCAGAATCGGTGATCTTTTCGACCACAAAGGGTTCCATCAATAAACCACCATTGGCGATAGCACTCATAGCTGTTGCCATTTGAATTGACGTGACACTCAGCCCCTGACCGAAAGAAATGGCCGCTAAATCAATTTCAAACCAACGGGATGGGGCTCGCAACATACCTTTAACTTCGCCAGGAAGATCAAGACCCGTTGGTTCACCAAAACCGAAGGAGGTGATATAGTTATGAAACTTTTCTCGCTCCATCGCCTTTCCCAACTTCGCAAACCCGATATTACTACTGAACTTAACGATCTCTTCTAAGCTTAGATTTTTTGATTTCTTATGATCACGGATCGTTTTACCACCAACAGAGTAACGTCCGTTTTCACAGTAAATTTTAGTTTTGGGGCTAACCAAACCCTCTTCTAAGGCCCCAGCAAGCAGAAACGGCTTGAAGGTCGAGCCAGGTTCATACATGTCTGTAACCGCTCGGTTGCGTCGTTTAGCCGCATTATACCGACCGGCTTTATTCGGGTTGTAGTCGGGCTGACTCGCCATCGCCAGAACCCTGCCGCTGGCAGGTTCCATAACAACAACTGTTCCACCAACTGCCTTGGTTTCACTGACAACACGAGCCAGTTCCTTCTCAGCGATATACTGCAATGACCGATCAATTGTTAAATGCAGATTTTTACCAGGAACACCACCTTGCACAAGCTGATCTGCCGATGATAGACCTCGTCCTCTGGCATCACGTAAAGAGACAAGTCGACCCGGTTCTCCTTGAAGTTGCTGGTCATATTCCAGTTCGATCCCTTCAAGTCCGTTCGGATCCAATCCGGTAAAACCTATGACGTGCGAAGCCGTACTGGCCTGAGGATAATAACGTTTACGCTCAGTAACAAAACTTAATCCTGAGATGCGTTTCTTACGCAGCTTTTTAGCAACCTCTGGATCCATTTTGCGCTCTAACCAGACAAAACGTTTTTTGCTCGACAGTAACCGCTGAATATCTTTCTTTGACATTTTCAGTAAAGGCGCAATTTCAGCTGTTACTGCTGCAGGATCCTTAATCATTGCAGGGTCAGCATACAAAGAATCAGCAGCCAGACTTACGGCTAAAGGATCCCCATTTCGATCAAAGATGCTCCCCCTTTGAGGCGCTAAACGAATAACCTGCTGCCGCTGTTGATCTGCACGCTTTTGTAAGGCGGGAGCCTGGACAACCTGAAGATGAATCGCCCGACTAACAATCAGCAGAAACCCCAAAACAAACAAGATGCCGAAGACCCGGATTCTCAACTGCGCGCCTGCCTCAGTTAACCCCATCAATCAATCCAGATCGTCTGTCCTGGGACCGGAGCCCGCAGACTAAGGTATTTTTGTGCAAGACCTGCGATCCGCTCATCTCGTGACAGGAATGCTGCTTCCATATTCAAGACCTTGATCTGCTTCTGCTGCGCCCGGATATCACGCTCTAAACTAGAAATATTATATTCCAGATTGATGGCATGGATTCTCGACCAGACGAACAATAGAGATAAAAGAGACACAAGGATAAGAGCTAAAATGACTGGGGTCAGTCGAGGCCGATGCAGTGAGAAACCATTTATTCTAATCGGGGTACGAGTAACGACTTCCGACATAGTTATTCCTTTCTGAGCTGACGACTGAGCCTTAACAGCGCTCGACTGCTCTCAGAATAGCGCTACGTGAGCGCACATTCTGCTCAATTTCTGCAGGGTCTGCCTTAACACCTTTGCGTGTTAAAAGCTTAACCTCTGGTGTCTTCTGGCACTGACAAATCGGCAATTTAGGAGGGCAAATACAGCCTTTAGACTTATCCCTGAACATCCTCTTAACAATTCGATCTTCCAACGAATGAAAACTGATGACCACAAATCGTCCACCAGGTTTAAGCAAGGAGATACCAGCTTCAACTCCGCGAGTAACCTGCCCTAATTCATCATTAACTTGAATCCGCAAGGCCTGAAAAACCCTTGTTGCGGGGTGAATTCTTGATGGACGATGCCCACCGGGAACAGCATCCCTAACTAACTTGGCCAGTTCGTCTGTTCGCTCAATAGCTTTCAGATCACGCTGTTTGAGAATTGCTCGCACGATTCTGCGACTGTAACGCTCTTCACCATACTCAAAAAGACCCGGACAAGTTCACTCTCTTCAGCCTGGTTCACCAAATCGGCAGCCGTTCCCCCAGCCAATGGATTCATCCGCATATCAAGTGGCGCATCCTGACGAAAGGAAAAGCCACGCTCAGCCGTATCCAACTGATGTGAAGAAACGCCTAGATCCAACAACATTCCATCAATAGCAGGAATACCAAGCTGGGCAAGAACGTCAGCCGCCTGATCAAAGGTTGCATGATGAAGACTGACCTGTTTTGCATAAGGCTCTAAAACCTGCTCAGCTTTTTGCAACGCAGCAGGGTCCCTATCTAAACCGATCAAACGGATCGCTTCTGCGCTCTCAAGAATCAAGCGAGAGTGCCCTGCACCACCGAGGGTCCCATCCAGGTAAACCCCGCCCTGCTGTGGTTTCAACCAGTGCAGCACTTCATCTGGCATCACCGATTGATGACTGAATATTTCTGTGGACATCTAAAAGCCTAAATCCGCTTGTCCCTGGGCATCAGACTCAAGCAGACCTTCTGACTCTGCTGCAATCTGAGCGTGGGCCTGCTGACTCCAAATTTCGATTTTCTCAAACATCCCGATCACAACAACATCCTTATCAAGTCCTGCATGCTCACGTAAGGATTGTGGGATTTGAATCCGCCCCTGGGCGTTGAAAGTGCATTCTTTTGCCGGGGCAATGCGATTGCGTAGATTGGCTTCACGCCTTGGTCCGCGTTCCATAGCAAAAACATTGGAACAAATTTCTTCCCATCGGCTGGGCGGATAAGCAACTAATCCACTTTTATGGCGGGTAACAACCAAACCTTCACTGGCATAATTTTGATGCAGCTCATCCCTGAAGGAGGCAGGAATACTGACTCTCCCCTTGAGATCGATACTGACATTAAATTCACCTGAGAACTTC
>JDSF01000561.1_pt1 | contig 10532 bp, 13 predicted proteins | sample 199441 | NCBI WGS metagenome assembly JDSF01 (sample SAMN02592751, study PRJNA231836) | bioreactor metagenome | isolation source: continuous culture bioreactor denitrification-DNRA | place: Germany: Bremen
TAGGTGGGTGTGGAATTAGTTATGCCTGAAGCTCACGTATTCTTCCGTCAGGAGATGTTTCTAGGCGATGAGTTGGTGATCCGCGTCCGGGTTTCTGAGCTTAAGCGTTCAAGCTTTTGTCTTGAGTATCGTGTCGAACGCCTGGGAGAGTTGACAGCGGATGGCCAGACTCCTTTAGTTTGTTTTGATTATGAACAACGTAAACCCTGCCGTATGCCTGCTGACTTTAAAAATGCTTTGACACGGTTTGAACAGCTTTGATCCATTGATGAAGCCATTGCCAAATAAAAAAGATATGTCAGGTTGCTTTGGCGTGTGTATGTCGATCTGTTGGTGCTGCTCTCTGTTCTGATTCATGATTATCTGTGAACGGACTGAATCGGAAGAAAAGAAGCAATATCAACAGCCTTTCTGCCTTGACGGATGTGGCTGTCTAGGGTTATCGTGCGCGGCACTCATATGCTAGTTTTTGAATCTTGTATTTGCTTGAAGAGACCGATGTTAATTCGGCGCTATCAGCAGATATAGGTGTACAGTCAGGATAAAAGGACTTAATAACATGGAAGAGTTAAACGAACTGTTGCAACAACGGCGGGCCAAAATCGATAGTTTTGAGGCCGCAGGTCTAAACCCTTTTGCCAACGATTTTCAGGTGACGCACACTTCAGCACAAATTCATGCTGCGCATTTGGATGACGATAAAGATAAGCTGGAAACACTTGACGTTGAATACCGCCTTGCTGGACGAGTCATGGCTCGTCGCGATTTTGGGAAAGCGGCTTTTTTGCAACTTCAGGACGGCAGTGGTCGTGTTCAAGTTTATGTCGCCCGTAATCAGATTGGCGAAGAGTCCTTTGAATTGTTTAAGAAGTACGATATTGGTGATATCATTGGTGTTGTTGGCGCTCCCTTCCGAACGAAAACAGATGAATTTTCCCTCCGTGCCAGTGAAATACGTCTTCTGACTAAATCTCTACTACCACTGCCCGAAAAATGGCATGGTTTGACTGATGTCGAAACCCGTTATCGCCAACGTTATCTGGACTTGATTGTCAATCCGGATGTCCGTGAAACATTTAAAAAGCGTAGTCGGATTATCAGCCTGATGCGGGATTTCATGGTGGATAATGATTATCTCGAAGTAGAAACTCCGATGATGCAGCCTGTCGCCGGTGGTGCCACGGCACGGCCTTTTGTGACCCATCACAACACTCTTGATATGGATTTGTTCCTGCGTATTGCCCCAGAGTTATATCTTAAGCGGCTCGTAGTCGGTGGTTTTGATCGTGTTTTTGAAATCAATCGAAACTTCCGTAATGAAGGCATCTCAATCCGTCATAATCCTGAATTTACCATGATCGAATTCTACCAGGCCTATGCGACCTACCATGATCTGATGAATCTGACTGAGAAGATGGTTTGCCATATCGCTAAAGAAGTGTGTGGCAGCCTTGTCATTCCTTACGGTGATAAAGATGTTGATTTAACTCCACCTTGGGACCGATTGACGCTGAAAGAGGCCATTGTTAAATATGGTCAGGTTGAGATGGCTGTTCTTGAAGACCGTGAACGTTCCTTAGCCTATGCCGATACTTTAGGCCTGGAACCTGACAACAATATTGGCCACGGCAAGCTATTGGCTGAGATTTTTGATGTCGTTGCAGAGCCTAACCTCTGGCAGCCGACCTTTATCACTGAATATCCGACCGAAATTTCTCCATTGTCTCGTAAGAATGATGCGAACCCTGATGTTGTTGATCGTTTTGAGTTATTTGTTGTTGGCCGGGAACTGGCCAATGCTTTCTCTGAGCTGAACAACCCCATTGACCAGAAAGAGCGCTTCCTCAAGCAGCTTGAAGAAAAAGCGGCGGGTGATGATGAAGCTCACGCAATGGATGAAGACTATATTCGAGCTCTTGAATATGGTTTGCCTCCAACGGCAGGTGAAGGGATTGGTGTTGATCGCCTTGTTATGTTATTGACAAATTCTGCATCGATTCGTGACGTTATTCTGTTTCCGCAGATGCGCCCTGAAGTCGGTTAGTTCAAACCAGACGGAGTCCCATGTCATATGAATGGTTTGTCAGCCTCCGCTACCTGAGGGCTAAACGGAAGCAGACGTTCATCTCAGTTATTTCCTTTATCTCTATCGCGGGGGTGACTCTTGGCGTTGCCGCTTTGATCTTAGTGTTAGCGGTGATGACTGGATTTACTGATGGCGTTAGACGTCAGATTCTGGGAAATGTTCCTCATGTCCTTGTCCAGAAATTTGGTGAAGGGATCGAGGATCATCAACGTATTGTTGATCGCGCTGGTCAGATACCGCATGTTGTGTCGGCCAGCCCGTTCGTTTCTAAAGAGGCTATGCTCTTATCCAAGGGGAATGTCGCTGCGGTCAGTGTCAAAGGGGTAGATAAAAATCATAAGGTTTTCAATCAACAACTGTTGACGCTTGATGGGCAGCCGATACTGACTCCCTTTTTTAATATTGAGAGCAGTCGCCCCGGGATTGTCATCGGCCTCGATACGGCCAGTACGTTAGGTGTCTCTGTCGGCGATTCAATCAATGTTATCCCTCCGATGTTTACCGTCACCCCCTTTGATGATCCCTAAGATGAAGCCATTTCAGGTGATGGCAATATTTGAAAAACAGAGCAGCCTCGTCGATAGTTTTTATGCTTATATCCCTATAGATATCGCTCAGAGTTTTTTTGATATGAAGGGTGTCGTCAGTGGCATTGAGCTCGAAGTTGATCTCTTTGATGAGGCTCCGCAGGTTGCTGAGACCCTGTCGGATGAATTCGCTTTTCCTTATGTCATTCGTTCATGGCAGGGAATCTACGGGTCATTTCTCTCTGCTCTCAAGTTAGAAAAACTCGGCTTATTCATCGTTCTCGGGATTATTGTTCTTGTGGCGGCTTTCAATATTGCGACCACTCTTATTATGGTTGTTATGGAGAAAAACCGTGATATTGCGATTCTCAGGGCGATGGGTGCGAATGCCAGAAGCATCATGAAGATCTTTGTGATGGAAGGTTTTATCATCGGAACCGTCGGGACTGGTCTTGGTACAGGCTTGGGGATATTACTGGCACACTATGCTGATTCAGTGATTAAGTTTCTGGAGCAGACATTCGGAATAAAAATCTTTGATCAGGCTGTTTACGGCATGGAACATTTTCCCTCTGAAATTGTTACAACGGATGTCGTTGCGGTTATGGTTATGGCTTTGACGATTTCGTTGATGGCGACAATTTATCCAGCTGGAGAGCTTCTAGGATGGACCCTGCTGAGGCTTTGCGCTATGAGTGATTCGGTCATGATCGAAGTTGTGGGGTTGGGTAAGCACTTCAAGACTCCTGAACGGACGATAGAAGTGTTGAATGACATCAACTTAAAGATCTGTGCCGGTGAAAGAGTTGCTGTTGTTGGAACCTCAGGTGCAGGTAAAACAACATTGATGCATATGCTCGGTGGTTTGGATAAACCAACATCAGGTGAAATTCTTTTTGAGGGCGAAAGTCTTTTTGATTTTCGCGGCTCGGACCTCGATGCCTTTCGTAACCGAACAATCGGTTTTGTTTTTCAGTTTCACCAATTATTACCTGAGTTCAGCGCCTTAGAAAATGTGATGATGCCACTTTTGATCGGAGGAGTTAAGCGAAATGATGCGACCCTTAAAGCAACTAAAATGTTGGAAGAGGTTGGCTTGGGGCATCGTTTAACGCATAAACCTGGTGCTTTGTCTGGAGGGGAACAACAAAGGACTGCTATCGCCCGGGCTTTGGTCCGTGAACCACGTTTGTTGTTGGCGGACGAGCCAACCGGTAATCTTGATAGTGGAACTTCTGAGGAAATTATGGCGTTGTTAAACCATATGCATAAAGTTCGCGGTTTGACGATGATTATTGTAACCCATAATGGTCCTCTTGCTGCTAGTCTGGATCGCGTTCTTGAACTCAAGGACGGGGCCTTGGCCGCCGACAATTTAAATTGATGTTGCCGCTTTATTTCCCTATAATCCACCTTTTGATTTGAGATTCCAGCTGAGGACCACTGATGCTTAAAAAACTGATAATGACACTTTGTTTGCTGAGTTTTGCAACCATTACCTTAGCAGTCGACTTCAAAGTTTCGGATATATTGATTGAGGGAAACACGAGGGTTGAATCCTCGACTGTTTTGGCTGCTGTCTCGTTGAATGTTGGTGATCAGATCAGTATGGACGATATTGATCAAGCTTTGCATGATATTTTTGCCCTAGGGTATTTTGAAGATGTCGCTGCTGAACTGACTGAAGTTCAGGGGGCAAAAATTGTAACTTATGTTGTGAAAGAGTTGCCGTTGATTCGTAGGATTGAGATTGAAGGCAACGAAGAATTAAAAAATGATAAAATTCGTCCACTGATTAAGATAAGAACACCGTCGCTTTATAATCGTACCAAAGTCATGGATAGCATTCGAGAAATTAAGAATGCCTATATTGAAGATGGATATCACGCCGCAAAGATTAAACCGATCATGGCAACCGATATCAAAAATGAAGCGACATTGACTTTTGAAGTCGAAGAGGGTGAGCAGGTTTTAATCCGTGAATTGAAGTTTATCGGCAACACTGTTTTTGATAAAGGTGACTTGATCGACAAAATCGAAACACGTGAACGCTGGTTTCTCTCTTGGCTGACAGGTCGAGGAGCTTATCTTGAAAATACGATGGAAATCGATGTTGAAAGGATTAAAGCCGCTTACCGTGATGTTGGTTATCAGGATGTCAAAGTCAAGCCCGCTCAAGTGACACTCGTAGAGGATGAATATCTCGATGTTCTGATTGAAATTGATGAAGGCTCTCAGTATCGGGTGGGTCGCGTCTCTGTTACCGGAGATATGCTGCGTACGGAAGAAGAACTGCTGCGAGGTGTAAAGCTTAAATCAGGGGATATCTTTAATCGCTCCTTGGTGAGAGAGAGTATTCTCGGTCTGACAGATTTTTATGCTGATAATGGTTATGCCTACGCTAACGTTGCACCTTTGACATCCAAGGATAAAAAGAGCTCTTAATCGACTTAAACTTAGAAGTTGAACAGGGGACACAGGTTTTTGTCGAACGGATTAAAATTCGTGGAAACACAAAAACACGCGACAAAGTTATCCGTCGTCAGGTTGTTTTATCAGAGGGGGATCAGTTTAGCGCAAAAAGAATCAAAGAGACCAACCGGCGGATCCGCAACCTGGGTTATTTCGAAGAAGTCAATGTGACTAACAAGCCGGGTTCGGCAGAAGACCAGACCGTTCTTGATGTCGAAGTTAAAGAAAAAGCCACGGGTACCTTCTCTGTTGGTTTAGGCTATTCTTCGGTCGATAAATTGATTGCACAAGGTTCTGTCTCGCAGGACAATTTTCTCGGTCGTGGATTAAAGCTGAAAGTCAGTGGTTCTCTGGGAGGGAGTAGTACCACTTATTCTCTCGGAATTACCGATCCCTATTTTCTTGATACCAACTGGACTCTTGGTTTCGAAGTCTATAAGTCAGAGCGGGAATATGATGATTACGATGATAACCGGATCGGTGGTGCTATCAGAGCAGGTCATCCTATTACCAGGAATTCAAAGTTATATTTGACTTACCGTTACGAAGAAAAAGAAGTCATTATTACAGATTCAACGGTGACCAGTCCCATTATCCTCGATTCAGAAGGTGAGTCCTCCTTGTCTTCGGTGACAGCAGAGTGGATTCGTAAAAATACGGATGATTATCAAGACCCTAGTCGTGGTGGTATCACTAAGGTAAGTCTTGAATATGCTGGTCTAGGCGGCACAGATAATTTCTTTAAATCTGTCGCCTCACACCGCCATTTCTTTCCATTGTTCTGGGGAACTGTTTTTACGATTCATGGCGAAGTTGGCTACGTTGTAAAGACAAGCGATGAATCAGTTCCTCTAGGTGAAAAATTCTTCCTTGGCGGTATCAATAGCTACGCGGATTTGAAACCCGTGAAGTTGGCCCGACCGATCCTTCCGATAATACCGAATATATCGGTGGTGAAAAAATGGGTTACTTTAACTTTGAATACTTATTTCCCATTGCCAAGGAATTGGGACTTAAGGGCGTTTTATTTTACGACACAGGTAATGCATGGAGGGCGAGCGAAAGCTACTTCTCAGATATGCGTAATTCTGTTGGAGCAGGTATCCGTTGGCTGAGTCCGCTGGGACCTTTACGTTTTGAGTGGGGTTACAATCTGTCTCCTCGAAATAATGAAAAAATTCTGTATTTGAATTTTCAATTGGGAAAGCTTTTTAACACAACTGAAACAGGAGAAATTTGATGAAAAGAATTATTATCGCACTGATTGCTATCCTTATGCTTGCTGCACCGGCTCTTGCTGAAACCAAAGTTGCATACGTTGACTTGCAGAAGGCGTTGAACCTTTCTAAGGCTGGCGCACAAGCAAAGTCTGACATCAGTACTTTGGTTAAGAAATATGAAGGTGAGTTTAAAACCAAGCAGGAAGACCTTTTGGCAAAAAAAGGTGATCTGGAAAAACAGGCGACACTTTTATCTGACAGTGCAAAGGCAGAAAAAGAGCGTGAGTACCAGAAGGAAGTTCGCGATCTTCAGCGATTTCAAAAAGATGTTAAAGATGAGTTGCAGTTGAAAGATGGTGAGTATACAAAGAGAATTCTTAACGAACTGTTCGAAATCCTTCAGAAAATTGGTAAAGATGGTGGTTACACCATGATTCTCGAGAAAAACGAAGGGGCTGTCATTTACGCCTCAGATAATGTCGATTTGACGGATGAATTGATCCAGCAATACGATGCAAGTAAATAATTAACAGGGGTAAAAATATGGCAACGTTACAGCAACTGGCAGATTTGGTTGGCGGTCAGATTCAGGGTGATGGCGATATCGAAATTGCTCGTGTGACACCGATCGATCAGGCTCAAAAAGGAGATATCACTTTTGTCTCCAATCCGAAGTATCTCCCCTTATTGAAGCAATGTCAGGCTTCGGCCGTTATTGTTACTCCTGGGATCGATTCGCCGGAAATGAATTTGTTGCTGTGTGCCAATCCATATCTTGCTTTTGCAAAGATTTTGACCTATCTGCAAGTTAAGGACGAGACTGTCTCTGGTATTTTGCCCGGAGCGATTGTGGCTGAATCGGCTGAAATTGATGATACAGTAACGATTCACGCGGGAGCTGTTATTGGTGAGCGTGTGAAAATCGGTGCCGGCACAGTTATCCACTCAGGTGCTGTCCTTTATGCAGATGTTAAGGTTGGTAAGGATTGTTTGATCCACGCCCAATCGATTGTCCGAGAAGAGTGCCGAATAGGTGACAGGGTTATTCTGCAACCTTCAGCTGTTATCGGTTCTGATGGGTTTGGTTTTGCTCCAGATGGTCAGAGTTACTATAAAATTCCTCAGGTTGGCATTGTCGTTTTAGAGGATGATGTTGAAATTGGAGCGTGCACCTGTATTGACCGGGCAGCATTAGGTGAGACAATTATTCGCCGTGGGACAAAATTGGATAATCTCGTCCAAATTGGCCACAATGTTCAGGTTGGAGAAGATTGCATTATCGTTTCACAAGGTGGAATCGCTGGTAGCTCAAAGGTTGGGAATCACTGCACTTTTGGTGGACAGGCTGCTATTGCTGGTCATTTGAAAATAGGTGACAATGTCATGATCGGTGGTCGTGGAGGAGCGACTGGAAATGTTGAGTCTAATCAAATTTTGTCTGGTTTGCCACTGATGCCGCACAAACAATGGCTTAGAGCAACGATGACATTGCCTAAGTTACCTGAAATGCGGAAAGAAATGAAAGATTTGAAAAAACGTCTGGAAGAGATAGAGACGTTATTGAAGGAGAGCTAAAAAATGTTAGTAATGAATATTCAAGAAATTATGGCAACACTGCCACACAGGTATCCTTTTCTGTTGGTCGATCGTATAGAAGAACTCGAAGAAGGTAAACGCGTCGCAGGTTTCAAAAATGTAACAGTCAACGAGCCGTTTTTCCAAGGCCACTTCCCAGGCCATCCCATCATGCCTGGAGTTTTGATCGTTGAGGCTATGGCACAAGTTGGTGGCGCTTATGTGTCTGTTATTGATGAGATTGGTGATGATCGCGTTACTTATTTTGTTGGTATTGATAAAGCTCGCTTCCGTAAGCCTGTTATGCCGGGTGACGTTCTCCGCATGGAATTAGAGCTCCTGTCAAAACGCCGTGGTATCTATCAGTTTAAAGGGAAGGCCTATGTCGGTGACACTTTAGTTGCCGAAGCCGAGCTGAAAGCAACATTTGCTGACAAGTAACCTTGATAGAGGAGATTTTATGATCCATCCAACAGCAATTATATCACCAGGTGCGACATTGGCTGAGTCAGTCAGTGTTGGCCCATACGCTGTCATTGGTGAGCATGTAAAAATTGGAGCTGGCACAACGGTAGGGCCACACGCAGTCATTGAAGGCCGTACTGAAATTGGTTGTGACAACCATATTTTTCAATTTGCCTCGGTGGGTGCCGTTCCTCAAGATCTTAAGTTTCACGGTGAAGAGACCCGCTTAGTCATAGGCGACAGGAATACTGTCCGTGAATTTTGTACTCTGCATCTGGGTACAGAAGATGGTGGTGGTATTACAACCATTGGGAACGATAATCTTTTTATGGCTTATTCGCATGTTGCGCATGATTGTGTGGTTAAAGATCATGTGATATTAGCAAACGCTGCGACCTTAGCAGGGCATGTTGAAGTTGACGATTTTGCTATTCTCGGTGGCCTGAGTGCCGTTCATCAGTTCGCACGCGTTGGTTGCCACGTGATGGCAAGTGGTGGCTCAATGATCGCACAGGATGTTGCGCCTTATTCAATCGTTCAGGGTGACCGAGCAACAACCGTAGGCCTTAACCTGACAGGTCTGAAGAGGCGTGGCTTCACACGTGAAGCGATGGCTAATATTAAAAATATGTACAAACTGGTTTTCCGGTCAAATCTTAAGCTTGAAGAAGCTGTCGCGAAAATCTCTGAGGAATTTGATACTCATGCCGATGAGGTTTTGACGTATCTTGACTTCTTACAGAAGAGTGAGCGTGGTCTAGCCCGTTAATCAATTTTGTCGTTATTAACAGCAGAAGTCGCGAGCTCAGTATGGGCTCGCCTTTTGTTTTTCTAGGACTTTTCAAATGCCAATGAGTAGGCCGCAAAAAGATTCCCGGCGTGTGATGATTGTGGCTGGTGAAGCCTCTGGTGATTTGCACGGAAGCCATCTTCTCCGTGCTGCGGCTGACGCATATCCTCAACTTGATTTTTCGGGGTTGGAGGAGAAAAAATGAGGAAAGTTGGATGCCAGATCCTTTTTCCTTCTGATGATCTCTCTGTTATGGGGATACAGGAAGTTGCTATTGCTCTTCCACGAATTCTCAAACGTTTCAAAGTGTTAAAGAAGCATCTTCAGGCGGATGATAAACCTGACCTATTGGTTCTCATCGATTTTCCTGATTTTAATCTTAGATTGGCGAAAGTTGCCAAGGCGAATGAAATCCCTGTCCTCTATTATATCAGCCTAAAGTTTGGGCTTGGCGCAGTGGGCGAGCTAAGATCATCGCTGAGCGTGTTGATCGGTTGGCGTTGATTTTTCCTTTTGAGCCAGATATTTACCAATCTCTTGGTGTTCAGGCCGACTATGTTGGCAATCCTCTCCTTGACGAGTTCAGCCAATCTCAGCCCAATGGTGATTTACGCAATCATTTAGGCATGACTGGTGATGATCAAGTTGTTGGGATTTTTCCTGGTAGTCGTAAGAGTGAGTTGCAGTATATATTAGAGAGTCTTGTTGAAACTGCGAGCTTGATTCATGCTGAAAAGCCAGAAATTAAGTTTATCGTACCTATCGCACCATCTTTGTCTTGCGATGAGATTTCACAAAAATTTTCTGAACGTCAATTGTCTGTTAGTTTCGTTGAAGAAAATATTTATGAAGTCGCTGCTGCCTGTGATGCTGTTTTGACTGTTTCTGGCACTGTAACTCTGCAAATTACATTAACCCAGACACCTATGGCAATTGTTTACAAGGTTGCTCCACTCAGTTACGCTGTCGGCCGTAGGTTGATCAAAATTGAGTTTGCTGGATTGACGAACATCGTTGCTGAGCGTGGTATCGTGCGTGAATTTATCCAAGACGATGCGGAGCCTGTGGCCATGTGTAATGAAATTATCAAATTGCTTGATGATGAAAAATATAAAGCACAGATGCGTTCTGATCTCGAAGAGGTTTGTCTACGTTTGGGAGAACCGGGTTGTTCAAAACGTGTTGCAGATATCGTTGCTGAGATGACTGGATTGAAAGAATAGAATTCCTATGCAGGAAAATAATAATAAAAACATATATATGCGATTGATCCAATATGCAGCTCCTTACAGGAAGCTTATTGCTCTATCGATGTTTGCTTCACTTGGTGTTGCCGGGACTGATGCGGCGACTGCATATCTCGTCAGACCTTTTGTGGATCAGTTACTCATTGAGGG
>JDSF01000562.1_pt1 | contig 10525 bp, 6 predicted proteins | sample 199441 | NCBI WGS metagenome assembly JDSF01 (sample SAMN02592751, study PRJNA231836) | bioreactor metagenome | isolation source: continuous culture bioreactor denitrification-DNRA | place: Germany: Bremen
TATGATAAGATCTTAAAACATTTTCATATACTTTTGCTGCAAAGTGTCTAGTAGTTGAAAATTCTGTATCTGAAGCAATTTCTCTATGTTTTTTGATTAGTTCATAAGGTTCTTGCCATCTATGAACTCTACTTTTTATATCTCTATAAACATTTCTAAATGCCTCATCTGAATTAAGTTCAATCTCTTTTAATTGTTTAATTGCGCGTTTAAACATTTTATCAACCATTTGATCATCATAAAATAGATTTTTATATACATTATCAGAATCAATCCAATATGTTTCATATTCAACTTTTTCAAATTTATCTTTACTTAAAAAACCACTTTGTTCTTCATATCTAAAAGCTTTTTGCTTTTTAATACTTTTATATGTCTCATGTGCCATTTTTCCATGATAGATTCAAGTGAATTATATATTGAAAAAAGTTCTTTTGAGTATGTTTTTTGGATATTATCGAAGTTATTTAAAATCTCTTCTTCTGCATTTTTAAGAATTTCACTAAGCGAGTTATAAACACCAATGATTGTTTCATACTCTTTAATTAAAATATCACAGATGCCTTTTAAATCTTTTTTAATAGCAAACTCTTTTGACTCAGCTGCTTGTGGTCTTATTGTATTATCAATAAAATTTAAAATTTCTTGGATATTTGACTCTTCAAACATTTTATCATTATTAGAAGTATCTAGATTCTTAATCTCTTCTAAATCACCATAATATGTGTCAAGATCTTTTGCAATAGAGGCGATATTCCCACTTAATGCCTTTCTTATGTTTTGCATAAGTTTGTCTTGTTTATCTTGTATTAAAACATCTTGATGGTGTGCTCTTGATTCAAGAGCCATTTTTGCAGATATTGGAGTAACTTGCGCAAAGTATTTAGAAAACTTTTCTCTTACATATTTTGTAGTAGTTTCAATTTGTTCTTGGCTAAATTTATCTTTTTGATTAAGAACACAAAGTGATTTATTTTTAAAATGCTCCATATACTCTTCAAGTACTTCAGCTTCGGACATTTTCCCTGCATTGTCAATAAGTGTTAACCAAATAATTCCACCAACATCTCTTAAAACTCTTCTTGTTGTATCTGTATCACTTTGTGATTGTGAGTTTAACCCTGGAGTATCTACAAAAGAGATATCTTTTAAAATATCCATAGGTGCATAAAGTGTTAAATATTTAATATCTTGCATCTCATGTTGTCTTTGGTCAGTAAAATCAGAGATAGATTCAATAGGAGCATACTCTTGTGCACCTGAATAATAAGTGATTTTAAGTTTATACTCTTCACCATAGTTTATAAAGTTTACCTTTGAAGTAACAGGAGTAATACCAGTTGGTAAAATATTTCTTGAAAGCAAGGCATTTAAGAATGTTGATTTACCAGATGAAAACTGACCAGTAATTGCAACTTCCATTGGATATCTTGCACGTCTTACTTGCTTGTCTAATGTTGATTTTAGTTGTAATGATGGGAAGAATTTCTCATCAAGAAGTTTAGATTTAATTCTTTTAATATCTCCAACTAAACCTTGCTCAAACTCTTCCTCTTTTTGAATATATTTCTCTTTATACTCTTTTACAAAATTACTTAAAATACTCATGATTTAAGTCCTTTGTTGATTGTTTCAAGTTTTTTTATTTTTTTATGAATATCAATAGTTAACTTGTCTTTATTTGATTCGTTTTCTTCAAATGTAGCAATTCTATCTTGTAATGATTTTTCATCTTTTTGTAATTTATGTTCAAATACTTTTAATGGTTCTGCAATTTCATTAAAAAAATTCTCAATTAAAATTTCTGAAATAGAGTTTGCTTTACTTAAAATATTTTTTTCAATAGGTTCAAATTCCTCTTTTATAAAAGCAATAATATTTCTATCTAGTTCAGAAAGTTTATTTGCCTTACTTTTAGAAACCTCATTTACTATTTTTGAAATTAGTACTTCATTTGATGATGTTAAAAAACCAGATTTAAAATCATCTTGAAAGAATCCTCTAGCATCAAAGTTATCATTTTTATGACCCATAACAAAACCTAAGTCTTGATATTTTTGTTCACAAATTTCACCAATACTTTGACTTTTTTTAATAAACTTATATCTGTAATCTCTTATAACATCAACTATTCCATCTTTTATTGCAGTTTCAACAATAGTTTTAATTCTAGAACTTTCTGGTCTTTTTTTGGTTTTTTCAAAAGAGTATTTAACATCATTAAAAACTCTTTGTTTAATAACATTTTGCAGGTCAATTAATTCTGTATTTAAAAAAGTCTCTAATGTTTTTATATACTCTTTTGCATCTTTTTTATAAATATTTATATCTTCTTTTAAAGAAGTAAATATTTTTTGATTAGTATCTTTCTTTTTATTAAAGTCATCTAAATCAGCCTCGAGTTCTTCTTTTGATTTTGATAAAAGAACAAGCTCATAGTTAAAAGATTTTAACTCTTTTTCAATTGTTTTAATTATTTGTGTTTTTGCACCTTTTATAATTAAATCAGTTTTACTTGATTGTGTACCAAAAAGTGTTTCATCTAAGTAGTCTTCAATTTCTAAGATACCTGTATCTTCTAAATTATATCCTGCCTCAATGGCTTCGGAGCTTCTTCCTGTTCTATGAAGTAGCGCCATCTTCCCTGAAATAGGAATAAATTTGATACTGTTTAAAATATAATCTAATTTACTATCTTTATTTTGCGCAATTAGTTGTCTCTTTATTGAAGATTTTGTATAATTAATTACTTCATCTAATTGCTCTTTAGAAACAGTATCAGCTCTTGTAATTACTATTAATAGTTTTGTAATGTTTTGATAAAGTAGGGCATCAATTATAAATTCAACATCTTTTAATGTAGCACTTTGAGATACATTCATTAAATGAAGCATTAAATCACATTGAGCTAAATACTCTTTTGTAATCTCTTCTCTTTGAATAACAGGGTCATCAAGTCCTGGAGTATCAACTATTTCTATTCCATCTGCTAAAAAGTTTAAATCAGATTTTAATTCTACATATTTAACTAGGTTACATTTTTTACCACTAGCTTCTGCTGATGTATAAGCTGCAAGGTTATTGATATCAACTTTTTCACTGTGAGATTCTTCTTTTATTAGATTTGGTAGATTATCTCCAAATATTTTTTTTGTTTCATTAACAAACTCTTTTATTGAATCAATTTCGTTAGCAGAGTTTTCAATTCTATTCCATTCTTCTTTATTCCAATAAAATACATTGGCTTCTGGTTTACCATGTTTAACGATAGTTAAATTTGCAGTCTCTGGCACAACTGCACTTCCTAGAATCTCTTGTCCCATAAGTGCATTTAGCATAGTTGATTTACCAGCATTCATTACACCAGTAATACCAATAGAAAATTTTTGATTTGCTAAGTAATTTGTAGTCTCTTGTAGTTCTTCTTTAAAGTCATTACTATTAAATATATCTTTTAATTCATTTACTAAGTCATCTAATTCTGATTTTATTTCTTTAAAAGGTTTTTTTGTTTCGATTATTAATTCATCTTCGACATCAATTTCATCGTCACAAATAGATAATTCTTCTGGATCAAAAAGTGAGACTAATTTATTATATTCTGAATCACCAATAATATTGTGTTTTTTTAAATACTCAAAACTTTCATGCATTTGTTCTATCTGACAATTTTTAGTATCACTTTGAATTGAATCAATTACACAGTATTGAAGTTGATAGAGGTCATCTAAATTTTTAACATCTTTATTCGTAATTTTTAAAACGAGTTTTTTAAAACTATCAAGAGTTATAAATCTTTCATAATCTTTTCTTGTGGCACTTAAAATTAAAGCAGAGATATCAAAAAACTCTTCTTTATCTTTATTTTCAGTTGTTCCAAATGTTGAAGTCTGTTCCATGTTGTTTATTCCATGGAAAAGTAGAAAATAGTCATTGGCTAAAGACAAAATAAACCTCCAAATAACTAAAAAATTAACTTTTAATTAAAAAATTAAATTAATTTTTTAGCCCTAAAATACAAAAAGTCAATTACCCAGTCTTCAATAGAATAGGGATAATTGACTTTTTGTACTTGTTATATATGAGAGGAAAACCTCTCATATAATTATCTAAGTGCTACTAGTTTTCTTCTTAAGTAAGCAATCTTATTTTGTAATGGTAAATGTTTTGGACAGTGGTCTTCACAAGCCATTAATGACATACAACCAAAAATCCCATCATCATCACCAATTAATTCATAGAAATCATCAGCAGTTCTGTTATCATGAGGATCTATCTCAAATCTTGCAACTCTATTAAGCCCAACTGGTCCAACAAAATCAGGTCTCATTAGCATAGTACCACAAGAAGCAACACAGATACCACACTCAATACATCTATCAAGTTCAAATGTATCATTTGCTACATCTGGATCAACTCTTTCTTCCATTTTAGCAATATCTGGCTCTTCATTTGTATGAATCCAAGACTCAACTCTTTTTGACATATTATCCATCCATTTACCTGTATTAACAGATAAATCTTTAATTAATTCAAATGCTGGCATTGGAAGAAGTGTCAATTTTCCTCCAGGATAGTTAGCAATAAGTGTTCTACAAGCAAGTGCAGGTTTACCATTTACTACCATACCACAAGAACCACAAATACCTGCTCTACATACGAAGTCAAACGATAAGTCTGGATCCATTTCTTCTCTAATTTTCATTAATGCAATGAAAAGAGTCATTCCTGGAGTCTCTTCTAACTTGTAATCCACGTAGTGAGGTTTAGAAACCGCACTTCTTGGATTAAACTTAAGTACTGATATAGTTATTTCTCTACCTTTTTCTACGCTCATTACTTATCTCCTGCTCTTTCATTTTTCTCTTTATAGTTCATTGGTAAATTAAATGGCATTAATGCATCTTGGATTTCATGTCTATCTTTACCTTCAGCTTCCATTTTTTCTCTTACAGAATCAACTTCATCTTGTCTTTTAGCTGACAATTCATTTTCAATAATCATACCTTTCGCACCATAACCTCTAAATGCTGGAGGCATTTCCATAGTCATAATATCTAAGTCTGCATACGTAATTGTTGGCTCTAAGTCATCAGCATTTGGCCAAGTACATAATGTTCTATTTAACCAGTTTGCATCATCTCTTTTTAGGAAATCTTCTCTATAGTGTGCACCTCTTGATTCAGTTCTATCTCTAGCACCTTTAGCTACACAAAGTGCAACTTTAAGCATTTTAGGAACTCTATATGCTTCTTCAAGTTCAGGGTTACCACATCTCTCTTTAGATTTTACGTTGATTTGTTTAGTTTTTTGTAATAACTCTTTTAACTCTTCAACTGCCTCTTTTAAGTTTGTACCATCTCTGAAAATACCAACTTTTTCATCCATAAGGTTCTGCATTCTATTTTTAATTCTAAAAATATCTTCATTACCATTGTATGAAAGAATTTCATTTAAATAAGCATCTTGCTCATCTAAGAATTTTTGTACTGTAGAAGTTGGAATCGTTACATCATTTTCTATACAGAAATCTGCAAAGTAGTTACCAATAATCATACCTGCAACAACTGTTTCAGATACAGAGTTTCCTCCAAGTCTATTAAATCCATGCATATCCCAACAAGCAGCTTCACCACAAGCAAATAATCCACTTAATCTTGTAGACTCACCTGTTGGTTTAGTTCTAATACCACCCATAGAGTAGTGTTGCATTGGAAGAACTGGTGCCCAACCTTTTTTACCTTCATCAGCTGGATCAATACCATTAAAGATTTGACAAATTTCTTGTACATCTCTCAGGTTCTTTTCAATATGCTCACGTCCTAGAATAGAAATATCTAACCATACGTGGAAACCATAAGGAGAAGGAACACCCTTACCATTTCTAATGTGCTCAATCATTCTTCTTGATACAACGTCTCTTGAAGCAAGTTCTTTTTTCTCTGGCTCATAATCAGGCATAAATCTATGACCATCAACATCTCTTAAGATACCACCATCACCTCTACAACCTTCAGTTAATAAAATACCAGATGGAACGATTGGAGTTGGATGGAACTGCACAGCTTCCATATTTGAAAGTGTTGCAATACCAGTTTCAAGTGCAATTGCTGCACCAGTACCTTCACAGATAACCGCGTTTGTAGTTTGTCTAAATACTCTACCATATCCACCAGTTGCAATACAAGTACCTTTTGCAACGTATGCTTCTAATTCTCCAGTAATTAAATCTCTAACGATAGCTCCATAACATCTTCCATCTTCGTGGATTAATGATAATGCTTCTTTTCTATCTCTAATGTCAACATCATGTTTAAGAGCTTCATTTGCAACACCAAATAACATTGTATGTCCTGTTGCATCTGCTGTATAACATGTTCTCCATTTTTTAGTACCACCGAAGTCTCTTGAAGTAATTAAACCATGTCTATCTTCATCTTCAGTAATAGTAGTTTTCTTTGCATTGATAACAGCATCTCTAACACCAGCTTTAACTCTAGACCAAGGCACACCCCATCCAGCAAGTTCTCTAATTGCTTTTGGTGCAGTATGTACGAACATTCTAGCAACTTCTTGATCACATCCCCAGTCAGAACCTTTTACAGTATCTGCAAAGTGTAAATCTTCATTATCACCATCTGACATTTTTGAGTTACCTAAAGATGCTTGCATACCACCTTGAGCAGCAGCACTATGAGATCTTTTAACCGGAACTAATGATAAAACAGTAGTACTTAATCCTTTTTTTTGTGCAGCAACTGCAGCTCTTAAACCAGCAAGTCCTCCACCAATAACTAATGCATCACAGTAATTAATTTTCATTATGCAACTCTCCCATCATTTATTTTCATAACTTTTGCAGTTGGAGTATATCTTTCACCTACTGTTCCTGCAGCTGCGTTGTCCATACCAATTTTCATGTATGCAGCTAGAGTAGCAAATCCTAAAATTAAGAAGAACCAAGTTAAAGCTTTCTTCCATGCTTTTAGTTTTTTTCTAGTAGCTTTTGGATCATCACCATCAAACCAACCCCATTTAATAGCAAGTCTATAAAGACCAATTGTACCATGGAATTCTACTGCTAATAGTAAAAGAATATATAAAGGCCACATCCAGTTAGACCATACTCTATCTGCGGATGCATATGGACCAATATCTGCTGATTGAGTCATAATAATGTATAGGTGAATTGAACCTAAGAAGAACATTGCAAAACCAGTAAAGGCTTGGATAAACCAAAGTTTTGTATCTTCATGACCCATGTTGTCTGCGTGTGCTTTCATAACTTGGTACTGTTTAAAGTTACCTGGAAGTTTTCTCATACCCATAGCAGCGTGTGTTATAAAAATAACAAATACCACAAAAGCAGCAATTGACACTAATAATGGACTTCCTCCATCAAAAATAAAGCTAGCTTCTAGAAGCTTTGTAACAGTGTACATAAAATCTTTACTAACTAAAATAGACGATACTAATAGCATATGTCCCCACATAAAAAGACCTAGAAATAATCCAGTTGCACTTTGAATATAATCAAGCTTTGCTGGAACTCTACTTTTTTTTCTTTCTACAGTCTTTCCTAAATAACCTTCTATTAGGTCACTCATTTGACATCCTTTCCTATGAATTTGTTTAAGTATTGAATAGCAATATAATAGCTAAAAGGGGCTTATAAAGTGGATAAGAAATGTGTAGAAGTTATGTACAAATGTTGTGCATTATGTACAGTATAGAATAAGAAAAGCCCTAAATTAGGAGTTTTATAGGTTTTAGATATATGTGCATAATTTTAAAAAATTATGCACATATGTTACATATTAACACATCACTATTTTAGAGATAGTGACTGAATTGAAATTTGTGTTAAGTTTATTAATGAGTCAATATTAAGTACTGGAATAAAGAATACAATTGCACTACCAATTCCACCTAATACAGTAATTATTGCTAAGAATGCAATAGCATATGTTGAAATTCTTTTATCATTAAAGTCATTTACAACACACTCTTCTTTTGTTGGATAAAAATACATCATTGCAATAAGTTTGAAGTAATAATATACTGAAACAAATGTTGCAATAATTGCTAATATTGCTAAAGGAGCAAATCCTGCATTAATGGCTTCTGTAAATACATAGAATTTACCGATAAATCCAATTGTTGAAGGAATTCCTGCAAGTGAAAATAAGAATATTGTCATCATTGCAGCTAAAAATGGTCTCTCTTTTGCTAAACCTTTAAAGTCATCATATGTAACTCTAACTTTTGTTTCTGAGATAATATGTGAAATAATACCAAAAGAACCAAGAGCAGAAAGTAGATATGCAATTAGATAAAATACTGTTGCATATGCTGCATGAATGTTTTGTCCAAGTGCAATAAATGCCAATAATAAATATCCTGTATGAACAATTGAAGATGCTGCAAGCATTCTTTTGATGATTTTTTGTGTAATTGCTAACCAAGTACCAAATACTAAAGTAAAGATGATAATTACATAAATAATTCCATCCCAGAAATCAATCATTGGAGCAATATCTTGAAGTACTGCTCTTAAGAAGAAAGAGAAAATTGCAATTTTAAATGTTGATGCCATATATGCAGTGATGATCATTGGAGCACCTCTATATACATCTAATACCCAAGATTGGAATGGGAATGCTGCAATCTTAAATAGGAATGTAAATAAAATCAGTGTTAAACCAATATACACAAGTGCTAAATCACTATTACTATTCGCAGAAATAAATGTTGATAATTCTGTTAAGTTTGTAGTTTGTGCAGCACCAAATACTAATACTACTCCTAGTAAATAGAAGGCACCAATAAATGAACCCAGAACTAAATATTTGAAAATAGCTTCAACTCTTTTACTATCATCAGAGTTATATCCAACCATAATGTATACTGCAAAAGATGCAACTTCAAGTGCCACATAAGCAGTAATTAATTCATTTGCATTTGCAAGTAACATCATTCCAAATAGAGCAAACATTAAAATAGAGAAAAACTCACCTTTAAAGTAGCTTCTAGCTTGGAAATAGTGCTCACCTATTAGTAGTGTTAATAAAGTACCAATAATTAATAAAACATTAAAAAAGTTAGAGAATGTATCAAAAATTAATACGTCATTAAAAATAGAATCATAAGGTCTAACTGAATAAAGTTCCCCAAATGGAATAAATGAGAAAATAAGTGCAATAACTAATACAACAGATGATGTAATAATAAATGTTTTTGTACTAAATTTTTCTTCATACATACTCATAAACATTAAAGCAACAGCTGCTACTAAAACAGTTAAAACAGGTAAAATGTGTATTAAGTCATTCATTATTTTGTCGCTCCAATATGTAGAATATCATTTAAATAGTGTGTTACAGTTGGTTCAAATTTATCAATAAATATATCAGGATAAATACCCATTAAGAATACAAGAATAACCCATGGAGTTAAACCAACAATTTCTTTGATTTTTAAATCTCTGAATTTTAAATCTTTTCCATCTTCAGCTTCTCTATCTTGTAAGATTGCTCTTTGGAACATCCATAACATATATGAAGCACCAATGATAACAGTAACAGCAGAAATATATCCTAATGTATGGTTAAATTCGTAAATACCAAAGATAATTAGTAATTCAGATACGAATCCATTTGTTCCTGGTAAACCAACATTTGCAAATAACATAATTGCAAAGATTGTCGTAAAAATTGGTGATTGTTTTGCTAATCCACCTAAATCTTTAATTGTTTTATATCCAGTTTCATCATGAATAAGTCCTACAAGTAAGAATAAAGCACCTGTAGCAATTGCGTGAGCAATAATTAAATATAAGGCACCATTGATACCAAATGCATTTAATGAGAAGATACCAGCTGCAATAAAACTTAAGTGTGATGCAGATGAGTATGCAAACATTCTTTTTATATCATCTTGCATAAGTGCAGCAATACCAAAGTAAATAAGACCAAATAATCCAATAAATACAAACCACATTGAGAATTCAACGTAAATTTCAGGGAAAATAGGAATTAAGAATCTAACAATTGCATAAACACCAAGTTTTGCCATAATTGAAGATAATAAGAAAACTGCACCTGTAGGAGCATTTTTATATGTTTCCATAATCCAAGTATGTAATGGGAAAATAGGAATTTTAATAGCAAACGCTGAAAGGAATGCTAAAAATAACCATATTTTTTCATTATATGTTAATGATGTGATTTGAGTTAATGAATCATATTGAAAAGACCAAGTTCCAAATTCAGCATGATAAGCAACACCAAGATAAAGAATTGCTACAAACATTAAAAGTGAACCTAGCATTGTATAAACCGTTACTTTAATTGTTGTAAAAATTTTATCTCCAAATCCATAAATACCAATCATTAAGAATACTGGTAAAAGCATTACTTCCCAGAAAAAATAGAATAAAATTACATCTAATGATAATAAAGTACCAGTAACACCTGCTTGTACTAGAAGCATATTAATCCAGTAACCTTTTGTTCTTCCTTCCCAC